>Ga0209643_1000570_pt1 | contig 59283 bp, 65 predicted proteins | sample AutmiccBRH37_all_FD_187383 | JGI IMG/M metagenome (GOLD analysis project Ga0209643, IMG submission 187383) | Deep subsurface microbial communities from Mt. Terri, Switzerland - Autotrophic microbial communities BRH/37_all (SPAdes) (version 2) | ecosystem: Environmental > Aquatic > Deep...
AACGGCCAAGCAGAAGGTCAGATTAATCGTCTGAAGACCCTCAAACGCGCCATGTACGGCCGAGCCGGGCCAGAACTGTTGAGGGCAAGAATGCTGCCCTTCCGCCACACAGATTGAGGCAGAGCCCTTAATTGGGGTCATCCTCAATTTGTGTGTCACGATCTGACAGAGCTTCTCAGATTGAAGGGATCGGGTCGTGGTATTGAAGAAGCATTGGGCTCCCACCAACAGCGTGCTGGTGGGTCAGGTCCGCCAGACTGAGCGTTACGACAACAGCACCATGCCCTGGGTGGTGTTCACCGACCCGCAGGTGGCAGGTGTCGGCCTGACCGCACGTCAGGCGCGCAAGGCGGGATTTGAGGTCAAGACCAGCCTCATCGGTCTGGAGAACGTGCCCCGCGCACTTGCCGCCCGTGACACGCGCGGCCTGATCAAGCTTGTGGCGAACGCAAAGACCGACCGCCTGCTGGGCGGCGTGATCATGGTCTCCGACGGCGCGGACAGCGTGCAGACGCTGGCCATGGCACTGCGGTTCGGCATGACGGCAACGGCCCTGGGCGAGATGATCTTTCCCTATCTAACCACCGTCGAGGGGCTGAAACTGACCGCGCAAAGCTTTGACAGGGATGTCGCCACGCTCTCGTGCTGCGCGGGGTTACCGGATCGGCTCGCCGCCACGCAACGCCGTGATCTAATGGAGATCGTCGAGGAGCGATATGGCCGCAGCGCGACTGTGATCACCAGCCAGTTGCCCATCACAGCGTGTCACTACGTCATCGGCGAGCCGACGGTCGCCGACGCGATCCTCAGTCGAATCGTCCACAATGCTTACCGCCTCGAAATCGAGGGGGCATCCATGCGGAAAACCAGCGCCAATATGGATGACGAAAAAGCCTCAAACCTAATACGCAGCACATGCTGCCTCACGGCAACGCGTCACTGGTGAGCGAATACCCTTGGAACAAGTGGGCGGATGTTCCGGAATGCGGAATCAACGCCTAATCCCGCAGTTCTCGCCGGATTTGTGCGCTTAAACTGACGCGACGCGACTGTCTTTTTCAGGTTTGCTCAGCTGGGTTAAAGCGTCCTTGTTGAGACAAAACTCGGGGGCCGACGTCGCTCCGGTTTGATGCGTCGTTAACCAGTCGCCGCAGGCGTCAGCATTCGTGCAATCACTGCAGCGAATCATGAGACTGCGCAGCGAGTCCGCGCCGCCCGAACTCAATCCGGTCGTTTTGCCAAGATCGGCATTCACAGCCGTCGCCATGTGCGTAAACAGTTCCGAGTGACGATCTATGCGCTTAAGCCAGCCAAACATTGTAGCTTCCTTTCCAATAGAGATATTAAGCAAAACAATAACTTTTGTAGTTTGTTGTCGTCCTTGATCTGGATCAAACCATGATGCAGCGCCCCGCCCAGCTTGGATTGTGAGCGCCGTTGCCACGCCTGTGGTCCCACGCGCCGTCAGATCAGACACTAGACGGGACACAGCATCATTCTGTCTTGTCCCAACGATAAGTCGATTCCATCGAGTCTATGTGCATTGATTTAATCAATATACCATTGATTTAATTCTACTTCTGACTCTTATTTCAACCTGCGAGAGCCTGAAGTGCGAGCCGCGTGACAGGTGTCAGTTCACGCATGCCGATTTTGGCGGATTGTTAGAGCCGTCGCCATACCCTGAATCTGGAAAAGCAAGCGATGCCGTTAAGCACCCGGATAATAAAGGAACCATTTTTCAATGGTTTGTCTCTGGCTCACGTAAAGTTTGTATATTTAACAAGAATTTTTGTTGCAAAATATAACCCCTTTGTTATCACTTGTTGCGAGAAGCACCCCTCTGTCACGAAAGGAACTATTGATGGCACGAACGGCTGAAGAGTGGCGCCAGCGTCCCAATCTCGACCCGAACCTGATTGTCGACCCGCGCATCTATACCGATCCCGAGATCTTTCGGGAGGAGCAGGAGCGTATTTTTGACAAGTCATGGCTTGTCGCCTGCCATGAGAGCGAAATGCCGGAACCCTATGACTTCCGCACCTATCAGCATCCGGGTGGCCACAACATCATCCTCGTGCGTGACGAGAACAATAATATCAATGCCATGCTCAATATCTGCCCGCACCGTGGCAACTTGCTGATCTATGAACCTTCCGGCAGCATCAAGGGCGCGTCGCCTTCCGGTGGCCCGAAGCGTATCACCTGTCTCTTTCACGCTTGGGCGTTTGACGCCACGGGCGAGTGCGTTGACATTCCGCGCTGTGCAGAAGGGTATCAGGACCGGGTCAAGAAGGAAGATTACGGGCTGCGTGGCGTCAAGGTCGAGGTTGGCTATGGCGGGTTCGTCTGGGTCAATATGGATGAGAATGCGCCGACCCTGAAAGAGTGGCTGGGCGGATCGCTCGATGCCATCGGCGATACGCTGACCGAACCGCTGGAGGTGTTCCACTATCACCGCGCCGTTATCGACGGCAATTACAAGATGTGGCACGACACCAACAGCGAATTCTACCATGACTATATGCATTATCATAACCGGATCACCGGCATGATGCATCCGGGCTATTGGGACCGCGAGTACCGCACCTTCGAGGGCGGCCATGCTCAGGTCACTGACATGCAGCTAAAATACGAATCCTTCAAAGGTCATGAAAAGCGCGAACTGGGCTGGCCAGGTCTAGGGGCGGGCCGCTGGGCGCTGGTCGACCTCTTTCCCGGCATCACCTTCAACATCCGCGCACCCGCGATGCGTCTCGACACGGCTATCCCGCTCGGGCACAACAAGGTTCTGGTGGAGTTCCGCGGGCTTGGCCTGAAGTCGGACACGCCCGAAGAACGTGCCATTCGCATCCGCGACCACAACAGTATCTGGGGTCCGTTCGGTCGCAACCTGCCTGAAGATCTGCTCGGAACCTACGGACAGGGCCGCGCGCTCTCTGATCCCACGGACGCACCTTACATTCTTCAGGCGCGGCTTGAAGGTAACAAGATCCATGACGAGGTGGGGATGCGCCATTTCCTCGAACGCTGGCAGGAACTCGTGGGGCGCGACCCGTCCGATCCCTACCACAATCAGCCGCGTGCTGCGGAATAAACCAGGTCTTGAGCGGTCCGCGACAAGTTTTGATGCGTCCCGGACCGCTTACACCAAACCCAGATATCGAGGAGAAAAAGATGAAAGTTACCTATGAGGTCGAAAAAGCGGCGCGGGAAGTGATTTCCGCCAGTTGCGATACGATGGACCAGGAAGATTTTGGCGCTTATCTGGCGCTCTGCGCGCCCGAGTTCCAATATGCGATCCGTGTCTACAGCCCCGAAATTCGCCGGGACATGACATGGCTGGAGAAAGATTACGAGCACATGAAGACATTGCTCGATCTGTTGCCGAAACAGAACCGCGACCGCAATCCGATCAAGCGTCATATCAGTGTTCGCGAAGTGACGTCGGCCAATGGAAAAGAAGAAGTGACGGTGCGCTCGGATCTGCAAGTCTACCGCGTTCTGCTTGACGGGGGCGAGGCACAGGTTTTTGCCATCGGCAAATACACCGACCGCATCGACATGAGCGGTGACGAGCCCAAGCTGCTTGAGCGTGAGGTGCGCCTCGACTCGCGTAGCCTTGGTGCCGGCTATCACATTCCGTTCTGAGCTGAAGCTGATGCAGGTCACGCTCAAATCAAAGAATCACGACTGGACTTTCGCCGCGCATAGCGGCGAGAGCCTGCTCCAAGCCGCTATGCGTGCCGGGCTTCACGCGCCCTATGAATGCGCGACCGGAACCTGTGGGTCTTGCCGGGTTGACCTGGTCGCAGGTGAGCTTCAGGATGCATGGCCCGAGGCTCCGGGGCGCGGTGACGACCCGAATGCACGCCTGATGTGTCAGTGCAAGGCAGTCAGCGATTGCGAGATATCGGCAAAGGGATATGTTTATTCCACTGACCATGTGCCTGTGGCCGCTGACAGGGTTTCGGGCCGGATCACCGATCTGCGTCAGCTTACGCCAGATGTCATTGAATTCACCGTCACGCCGGACACGCCCTTGCGTTATCTTGCCGGTCAGTTTGTGACGTTGGAACATGCCGATGTGAAAGGGCCGCGCGGGTATTCGATGACCCGTCATGCGCCCGATGGATCGTCCCTGTCGTTCGTCATTAAACGGTTTCCCGGAGGCGGGTGGTCGGAGTGGATTTTTGCCAGGGGCGATGCCCTGATCGGGAGCGCGCTTCAAATCGTCGGTCCCTTTGGCAGGGCGACATTCTCACCCGATCTGGGGATGAACATCGCCTGCATTGCCGGCGGCAGCGGCGTTGCCGGGATGCGTGGCATCATCGAACGTGGCGTCGAAGACGGCTATTTCATGCAATATCGCGGTGCGCTGTTTTTTGGCGTGCGCACCCCGAAAGATGCGTTCTGGCTTGAAGAGCTTGATGCACTGTCTGGAAAAGGTGGAAACAAGCTTTCGATCACCATCGCCTATTCCAATGAAGGGGTTGATCCGGCTCAGCAGGAACGTTTCCCCAACCTCGGTTTCGCCGAAGGTTTCGTGCACGAGATTGCCGCCGCAGGGTTGAAAGGCCGCTTCAATAACCTTCGCGCCTATCTTGCGGGCCCGCCGCCCGCAGTGGACGCCGCCCAGAGGATGTTGCTTGTGGAGGGCAAGATGTCCCCCGCGAACATCCGTTATGACAAATTCAGCTAATAGGTGAACGCAGTGAAATACGTTTGTGAAGTCTCCGAGATCGATGTCGGAGAAATGAAGGGCTTCGATATCGACGGCACTCGCGTGCTCGTTCTCAATGCAGATGGCGAGATCAAGGCCTGTGACGGCATCTGCCCGCATCAGGAAGTGCTGCTGGAAGAAGGGATTTTCGACGGCTGTCTGCTCACCTGTCACTCGCATCTTTGGCAGTGGAATGTGCAGACTGGCGAGATCGAACAAGAAGCGGAGGAGGACCTGAAGTTCTTCGACGTGAAAGTCGATGACGGCAAGGTGTTCGTCATCGGTCTGTGAGGTTCTGTCGGCCATGACCGTGTTCTGAAGAGGAGCGGGGCACGGATGCTGGCCGACAGTGCAACAAGGCCAAACAAGTTGGCCAAGTGACGACAATGTCCACTTAGGGAGGAAACGCGATGAAATCCAAATACTCAAGGCGTCAGTTTCTGGAGATTTCCGGAACTTACGGGCTGAAGGCGGCGCTTGGCGCGTCCGTTCTGGCCGCAACGACGGGCATGTTACCCGGAACGGAATTCCTGGCCAGCCAGGCGCGCGCCAGCGAAGGCAAATACAAGATCCGCTTCGGTGCCGGCATCATCAGCAAGAGCAACGAGCCGCATTTGGCTACCGCGCTTTATGATTTCGTCGACAAGGCCGAAAAAATGTCCGATGGCGCGCTTGAATTCCAGGTGATCGACGCCAGCCAATCCTGCGCAGAACCGACCTGCGGTGATCGCGTGCTCTCCGGCGTGATCGACATGGGCAACGCGTCGCCCCAAAATCTCGGCGGCGTTCTGCCCTATACCATCGCGATGGATTTCCCGTTCCTCTGGCAAGGGCGGGAAGGTTATATCAACTTCCTCTATTCCAAGGACTCCAACGAAATCTATCGGGATGTCCTTCGAAACGCCTATGGAATTGAGCCGCTCTGGGTTTCGGGCGAGATGCGCAACCTTTTCCTTGGCATGCGCTTTTCTGGCCAGGACGCCATCACCAGCCGGACAGATTTTGCGAATGCCAAGATCCGGATCACGAACTCGGTGATGATCGCGAACTTTGTCAAGAGCATCGGCGCGCAACCGATTCCGCTGGCCTGGACAGAAACACTCGAAGGGCTGAAATCCGGCGTTGTGGACGGCGCAGAGACCTGGCCCGGCGCTGCGACCGGGTTCGGGATGCACAACGTGCTGTCGCATGACGTGCCGCTTGAGTTCTGTGTCGGCTGCGAGATTTTCTTCATGTCTCGCAAAACCTTCGGTAACCTGCCCACAAACTTGCAGGAGGTCATTCTTGAGGCGTCCTATGAAGCGATGCAGCTGGGCTATGAGCGCGTCGAGGAAGCTAAAAACAAGGCCATCGGCAATGGCGCAACCCCTGCGGCCGATGCAGCCTATCAACAGGCTGGCGTGAAACTCGCGCAACTGACCGAGGCCCAGCTTGCCGAGTATCACGAAGTCGCCGATGTAGAAGCGAATGGCGAAATCTGGTCTGGCGCGCGCCAAATGCTAGATGGCGTGTCCGGCATTGATACGTTCGGCGCGATGAAAGAAGCGGCAGCCAAGCACAATGGTAAGCCGCATACGCCACAACGCTGGTGGAGCTGATCCTTTTCGAACCCAAGAAAGTGCCGGTCTGCCAGACCGGCACTATCCAAACATCTATGCAGGGGGATCGGATATGCCTGAGGGTTCGTCCGTATATGACATGAAAAGAGAATCCGTTACATCCGCGACCAAGCCATCACTTTATGAGCGTTCAGATATCATTGTCACGCGAATCGAAAGCTTTGTGATGATCGCCGCCTATAGCGTGCTCATGGGGCTGATAGGCTTTGAGACGTTGCGTCGGATATTCTTTCAATCGAATTGGCTCGCGGGTCCGGATGTGGCTCTTTATGCCTTCGTCTGGCTGTCATGGTTCGCCATGGCACACAACATCCACAACAATACGCATCTGTCGTTCACCGAATTTCGCGAACGCATGCCGCTGAATCTACGTCGTGCTTTCGAGATTTTCGACTGCTTGCTCTGGTTCGGGGCAGGAACGATCGTGATCTACACGGCCTGGGATCTGATCGACCGACAGTTCATGTTCAACCAGAAGATTTTTGGCACGAGCATCCCGGTTGCGGCCGGCAGTCTCGCGGTTCCGGCCGGCTGGGGATTCAGCATGCTGCGAATCCTCCAGCGGCTCTATCGCATTCTTTGGCGTCACGAAGATTTTCACGCGGATCATGTCGTCCGCGAGCTCGTATAAGGACACAGACGATGTTACTCACCCTCATCAGCCTCGCTGCGATCCTTCTCTTCGTCACCGGGACACCAATTCTCCTGATCATGATCGGATGGGTTGTCGCCACCTCGTACTTTGTCGCGGACCTGTCCCTCAGCAATGTTGGCATCGGGGCCATCGACACGATCACCAGCTTTGTGTTCCTTGCCGTGCCCCTCTTCATCGCGACGGGGGATTTTCTGACTGAAGGCGGTATCTCGAAACGCCTGATTGACTTCGCCCGAAGCCTCACGGCTGTTTTTCCTGGTCGAACGGCAGCCGCTTCGGTCGTCTCGAGCGGCATGTTCGCGGCTGTGAGCGGCTCTAACTCTGCCACCGCAGCGACCGTCGGGCGCATGTTGAACGAAGAGATGGTGCAGGCGGGAATGAAAAAGCCCCTCGTTGCGGCCATCGTGGCCTCCGGTGGGATTGTCGGCGTCATCATTCCGCCGAGTGTGATTTTCGTGGTCTATGGTGTGACGATGAACGTTTCGACGATCGACCTGTTCATCGGAGGGATCATTCCGGGCCTTATCCTCGTTCTGTCCATGCTTGTGACCGTCATGTTTCTTGCCCGCAAAACGGAACCGGGCGTGGGACTGAGGGGCTTTAGCCCCAAGACCATTGGCAAGACAGCGGTGCAAGCATGGCTGGGATTCATCGCAATTGGCTTGATCTTCTTTGGAGTCTACGATGGTCTGTTCAGCCCGACAGAGGCGGCCGGGATTGTTGCGCTCTTCTGCCTCTTTGCCGGATTGGCGATCACACGCCAGATCAAGGTCCGCAATGTCCCTTCCATCATGATGCGTAGTGCGGCAGTGACGGGACTTATCGTGCCTCTGGTTGCGTTCTCAACGCAGTTCCAGCAGGTGCTTGGGGTACTCGATGCGGCCCAGGCCATTCAATCTCTGCTCAGCTCGATCGGGCAAAACTTTGGAGTGACCGCCGCGCTCGGTCTGATGCTTTTGCTGATCCTCATGGTGGGCGCGCTGACGGAATCGGTTGCCGTGGTGCTCATCCTCGGACCCATCCTGGCACCCGTCGCAGTGAGTCTCGGGATTGACCCGGTGCATTGGGGCGTCGTTTTTGTTGTCGGCACCGCGATCGGCTTTGTGACACCGCCCTACGGGCTCAACCTCTTCGTCGTCTCTGCCGTCTGCAAGGTGCCGTTCGGACAGGTGATGCGCGCCATCCCCATCATGCTGGTGCCGCTTATCCTTGTCTGGCTTCTCATCACGGTGAGCCCGTGGATGACCATGCTGTTGCAGCCATCGCAGTGATCGTGGTGTCGGGTCCGACGACAAGAAGGAGAATCGCAATGTCCAGAAATTCACGAGAGTGGGAAGCACCCCCTCAGGTGCCCGCTGATCACTATGTCAGTTCGGATATCTATGTCGAGCAAGAGGTCTTTGACCTTGAGATAGACCGTATTTTCCGGTGCCAGTGGAAGTTTGCGTGCCACGAGAGCGAGCTTCCGGAAAAAGGCGATTTCCGTACCGTAAACCATGCGGAGTGGCCGCTCCTCATCCATCGTGGGATGGACGGGGTCGTCCGGGCCTTTCTCAACGTTTGTTCACATCGCTCGTCGCTCGTGGCCACGGCCCCGCGCGGCAACGCCAAGGTGCTGACCTGTTTCTTTCACCTCTGGGGCTTCGATAGCACTGGCGCCTGCACCGAGATCACCAAGCCGGACGGCTATAGCCAATGCGGCGCCGTCTCCAAGGGTAATATGGGCCTGCGCGAGGTGAAATGCAGCGTTTCGCTCGGGATGGTCTTTGTCAACATGGATGACGAGGCCGAGGAGTTCGACGCTTATGTCGGAAATGCTCTCGAACAGCTCATCGAGCCGATGGGAACCGAGCCGCTCGAAGTGTTCCACCTTCATCGGGTTCAGGTCAACGGCAACTGGAAGCAGTGGCAGGAAACCAACATGGAACTCTACCATGAGTGGGGACATGTTGTTAACCGGACCACGTCGATCATGGCAAAGAAATACCATGAACGGGAATGGTCGGTTCATCCCAACGGCCACGGCTGGCTTGCGCCATTCAAGGTTGAATACACCAATTACAAGGGCTGGGACCAACGCGATGCTTTGACCTTGCCAGGGCTGACACCAGGCGAGTTCCGTGTGGTGGATCTTTTCCCCAACACCACGGTCATCGTCCGCGGCTCTGTGATCCGCATTGACACCACCATTCCTGTGGCTCCAGGCATTACAATCCTGGAGCAACGCGGCCTTGGGATCAAAGGCGAGTCTGCCGAGGATCGCCGGACCCGGCAGAAACACCACAACCAGTTCTGGGGGCCGCTTGGCCGGAACCTGTCCGAGGACGTGATTTTTGTCGATGCCGTAGCGCAGGCCAACAAGCGCCGCGCCGGGCTTTGGGGCATCTTCGCCCGCCATGAAAACATGATGAGCCAGGATGACGAGATCATGCGCGCCTATTACCGTGTCTGGTCCGCAATGATGGGACGCCCCGCCTCCAATCCGCTTGGACGTGACGTGGTCGCAGCGATGCCGACCATGTTAATGGAAGGCCCAGTCAAATGAGCCTGGCATTTGAACACGCGCAAGCTGTGCATAATCTGCTCGCCGACGTCGCAAGCCATCTCGATGCAGAGCAGTGGGACGATTTCCTGACATGCTGTAACGGCGAATTTCAATACAAGGTCACCGCTTTCAGCGCCGACCTTGGAGCCGACATGGTCTGGCTGGAACATGACGTCAAGGAACTGAAAGAGATGTTCTCGATGATCCCGAAGCATGTGCGCATGCGCGGCGTTTTGCGCCGCCATGTGTCGCCCGCACGGATCACGCTCATCGACGGCGGTGAGGTCTCGGCGGCCAGCACGGTGCTTCTTGTCCACACGGCCGAGAGCGGCGAGACGAAGGTTATCGCCTCCGGACGTTATTTCGACCGTATCGCGTTTGACGCGCCTGACACCCCGCGTCTTGTCAGCCGTCACGTCGCTCTCGACACCATCACCTGGAATCCGGGGCTGCATGTCCCGGTCTGAGAACTGAAATCCGCAAGCTTAAAGGAAACAGGATTATGCTTGATAAAACACAAGGCGGACGCAAGGTGCGCGCCGCCATCGTCGGCTCCGGCAATATCGGCACCGATCTTATGTACAAACTCCGTAAGAACCCCAACTTCGAGGTTGTCTTGCTTTCGGGAATCGACCCGGCCTCCGAAGGGTTGGCGCGGGCGCGCGAAATGGGTGTTGGCACCTCGACCGACGGCGCGGAAGCGGTGTTCGAGGACGGCAATATCGACGTCGTGTTCGAGGCGACTTCTGCCTATGTGCACCGGGTCAATGCGCCCCGCTACGAGGCAGCTGGAATCTTCGCCATCGACCTGACCCCCGCCAAGGTAGGCGTTCCTGTTGTTCCAACCGTCAATCTGGCGCAGCACGACACTGCGCCGAATGTCAATCTGCTGAGCTGTGCCGCACAGGCGACCGTGCCGATCGTCCATGCCGTGACATCGGTGGTGCCGGTGTCCTATGCCGAGATCGTGGCCACCGTGGCATCCAAGAGCATCGGACCGGGCACGCGCGACAATATCGAGGAATTCACCCACACGACCAGCACGGCGCTCGCCGATGTTGGCGGCGCCGCCAAGGGCAAGTCGCTCATCATCGTGAATCCCGCTGAGCCGTCGATCCTGATGCGCAACACCATCTATTGCGTGACTGGCCCCGATGTGGACATCGAGGCTATCCGCAAATCGGTCGAGCAGCGCGTCGCAGAGGTTCAAAAGGACGTCCCCGGTTACCGGATCGTTCTAGAGCCGTTCATCCGCGACGATCATGTGATGATCGGGGTCGAGGTGGCTGGTGCAGGCGATTTCCTGCCGACATATGCCGGCAATCTCGACATCATCAACGCTGCGGCCGTCGCGGTGGCACAGCGCCGCCTCGTCGGTGTCAAAGCCTGACTCCACGGAACATGAAAGGATAAATCAATGACAGACATTACCTTTGTCGACGTCACCCTGAGGGACGGCAATCACACCTACAAGCACCAGTTCACGTCCGAAATCGTGTCCAAGACCGCAGCGGCGCTCGATGCTGCCGGGGTCGATATCATCGAGGTTGGTCATGGGGACGGTCTTGGGGGCAGCACGGTGCATATCGGACGCTCGCCCGAGCCTGCAATCAACTTGATCAAGGCTGCGTGCGACTCGGTCACACAGGCCCGCATCGCGGTTCTTTTGTTGCCCGGTTTTGGCATTTTCCGTGACCTTGAAGAATGCAAGGAGGCCGGCGTCAGCGTGGCCCGCATTGCCAGCCACTCCACCGAGGCAGACACCACCAAACAGCATATCCGCAAGGCCGCCGATCTGGGCATGATGACGGTTGGATATCTGATTTCCGCCGGCATGGCCGACCCGGAGACCCTAGCTGACGAGGCGCGCAAGCTTGAATCCTACGGCGCCAGCTATGTCAACCTCGCCGAGAGCCAGGGCCACCTAGTGCCAACCGAAGTGGCCGAACGGGTGCGTGCTGTGCGCAACGCCGTGTCGATCCCGATCGGATTCCACCCGCATAACAACCTCGGGCTGGCCAATGGTAACATTCTCGCCGCCATCGACGAAGGTGCCACCTATATCGACGGTAGCCTCAAGGGCTTTGGCGGCGGGGCCGGCAATGCACAGACCGAGGCCACGATCGCCGCGCTCAAGCGGGCCGGCCATACTGTCAGGACGGATCTGCCGGGCATTCTCGATGCCGCGCAGGTCTTTGCCGACCTCGTGGCGCCGCAGCCCATGCCGGTGATCGACAATGACTCGATCATGATGGGCTATGCCAACGTCTATGGCGGCTATGTCCTGCCGGTAAAACGCGCAGCCGAGAAATATGGCATCGACGCCCGAGCCCTGATCATGAAACTGGGCGAGCGCAGCGTTGTCGCAGGCCAGGAAGACGCGGTCGAGCAGGAAGCACAGGCCCTCGCCGCTGCGCAGGCAAAAGCTGTGGCGTGAACCATTGGCGAGGTCGCCGTTTCGAGCGACCTCGCTGCTATCGACAACGAGGGCCAAAGGCCCCTTTGAACTTGAAGTGAACTCCCATGAAATCCATCGCGCTTTTGTCGCGCGGCTCGGTCGTGTCCGAGCTTGCGCCCGGTATCCTTTTGGCCATGGTTGTCGCGGCGGCGGCCGGTTATATCACCGATCATTACGGCGGACCGCTCATGCTCCTTACGCTCTTGTTGGGCATGGCGCTTGTGTCCCTGAGCGATGAGGGTGCAAAGACCGCGCCGGGGATCAAGTTCGCCTCAAAACGCATTCTCAGGGTTGGTGTCGCTCTGCTTGGGCTTCGGATTTCGCTCAGTGACGTGACCGATCTCGGGATCGCGAGTTTTGTTTTGATTATCGCGGCCATTGGCCTGTCCATTGGCACCGGTGTCATCCTGGCGCGGATGACCGGGCGCGATTCGATTTTCGGAATTCTTGCTGGTGGTGCCGTCGGGATTTGTGGCGCGTCAGCCGCTCTGGCGATCTCCTCCGTTCTGCCGCAGGGCAAGGACAGGGAAACGGATACGATTTTTACAGTTGTGTCGGTGACATTACTCTCCACGATCGCAATGGTGCTCTATCCCGTGATTGCTGGAAAATTTGGCCTCGATGATCGTCTTACGGGGATTTTTCTCGGCGCGACGATCCACGATGTCGCGCAGGTTGTTGGCGCAGGCTACCTGGTATCCGATGAAGCCGGAGACACGGCCACAGTTATCAAGCTTATGCGTGTCATGATGCTGATGCCGGTTGTCCTGACCCTTGCATTCTTCATGCGGAGCCGGAACAGCGCGGCGGGTCAAAAGACGCCGCTGCCGATTTTTGCCTTCGTGTTCGCCGCTTTGGTATTGGCGAATTCCTTCAATCTTGTGCCCGAGGATGTGCGCCTCGCGCTGGTGGAAGCATCACGCTGGTGTCTGATCATCGCGATCGGGGCACTCGGCATGAGCACCCGTCTCGAAAGTTTTCTGAAGGTCGGTCCGCGTGCTGCCACGATCGTAATCGGAACAACGGTCGTGCTTCTTGTGTTCGTGATGGCGGTGCTCAAACTGACACCGTATTTCATCCAGTGAGGAAGAACTTCATCTGATGGATGGAGGGTACTGACGCGGATAGCAAATTCGCGACATCCCGCAGTTTCGCAGCAAAAGACGCATCGTCTCTTGTTGCGATATCCGCGCTGGCGGCCGTGGAAACAAGGCAGCCAAGCACATGGCCGCGATACTGAATGGGGGCCCCATACGCCACAATGCCGTTGAATGCCTCCTCGCGCGAAATGCAATATCCGGTCTCGCGTATTTCGATCAGATGGCGGTCAAGGTCATCCCGCGTTGTGGGTGTGAATTCGGTGTGTTTAGGGAGCGGCTCGCCTCCAAGGACTTCGTCAACTATGCCCGCAGGCAAGCTGGCCAGAAGAATTTTCCCTGACGCGGAGCCATGCACGGGAGATGAAAGTTGCACATCGTAATACGAACTCAGGGTCAGCTGGCCATGAATGGCATCCATGACGACACGCTGCGTGCCCAGAAACAGGATCAGGGCGGAGGTTTCACGGGTCTGTTCGTGAAGCTGTTTGAGAAATGGATAGCTTTCCCTGCGGAAATTGTGAACCGGGTGCCAGGGGTCGAAATTGTTCATCAAGAGGGGTCCGACGGTATACTCAGCCCCGTCATAGACGCGAGAGACCCAGCCCTCGTCCTGTAGCGATTGCAAAAGGCGATGAAGATTGCCGGCATCCACCTCCAGTGTCTTGGCAATCTTCGTGAGCGATAGCGGGGTTGGCGCTTCGCACAACAGCCGCATCAAACGCAAGGCGCGGTTCAGGGTGTTGGAGCTGTTCGATTTCGAAGATTGACTTGGTGCCATACTGCCTAAAAAACCCGACGTTATTTTTTGACGATCCGCCCATGAGACCCTCGCCTGACAATGAGGGTTTGCGGTCGCTCGTTCAAGTATCATGATCGGTTCGAGCGGTTCACTAGGCACTCAAACGCCAGACCGGACCGTGCATCTCTCTTCGGCCGCACGTCAACACATCAAAATTCGGGTTCCCAAGGGCTCCCAATAAAATACAAGATTGTCTCCTTTTTTTACAGCGTTTTTTGTAATATTAACAAGTATTGACTTCAGGAGGAGATTTTGCTTGGCACACAAGGATTTGGAAATAACTACAGGGTGGCCAGTGGGCGCGTTATGCGGCGCGTTGCAACGATGTCTGGCAGTCGCAGCCCCCGCTTTCCCCCGGTGCCAATCTAGCTGAACGAGTTCGCCGAAAACCTCAGTCTCGACGCCAAAGTTGACGCGACGGGACGGTTCGCGTGTTCCCCGAACAGTACCTCCACTCTCAAACTATGGCAGAACCACTCCGATGAACTATAAGTATGCAGGACCGAGCATCGAGACCCCGTATGGTTGGGTGGTCGTAGGAGCCAGCTTGGCCATGACGTCACTCAGTTTCGGCGCGGTCACCTTCGTGCCGATACTTATGCGCCCCATGGGCGAAGATCTCGGCTGGGACCGTGCGACACTTTCGCTTGGCCACTCGTTGGCAATGGTCGCTGCGGGAACGGGTGGCCTCGCAATTGGCTATCTCTCGGATCGGGTCAACTTCACGATTCTCTGTGTAGTCGCAGCGCTGGCGATCAGCGGAGGCCTTCTTTTGTGTGCGCAAGCAACGACTCCGTTCGAACTCTATGCCGGCTATGCACTGCTCGTCGGTGCCGTTGGCCAGGCAACTTTTTTTGGTCCAATCACCGCTATTGTCAGCCACTGGTTCGACCGTAACCGTGGCGTGGCCATGGCGATTGTCCTGTCCGGCCAGAGCGTCGGCGGCTTGGTGGTGCCTGTTGCCTTGCGCAACCTCGCTGTCTGGTGGGGCTGGCGCGACGCGGTGATCGCTTACGGTCTGTTTTGTCTAGTGACGATCGGTCTGGCGTCGCTGGTTTTTTGCCGTAGACCCGGCGTGTTGGAAATGGAGAAACGTATAGCGGCGGAGTCCCGGAAAAACGCGCAGGATCAATCGAGGATCTTCTGGGGATTGGTATTCATGCTGGTACTGGTCAATAGCGGTACGTTCATCATAATCGCTCATTTGGTTGCTCTTGCGGAGGAACAGGGTTTTTCGCCGAGCCTCGCATCTGGCCTGCTGACGGTGTTATTGGGCTCTTCATTGATTTCGCGGTTAATGAGCGGTGGATGGGCCGATCGGGGAAACGCTATCCCGTCGCTGCTGGCCTGCACCTTCCTCATTCCGCTCGGCGGCGCATTATTGCTGTTCGGAAGCGGCTCCTCGGCACTGTTGATAGCGGGCGGCTGCGTGACCATCGGTCTCGGCTACGGTGGCGTCTTTCCGGCCTACGTGCATCTGGTCCGGAAAGCCTTTTCAGGCGCGGCCGCTGGGACATCAATCTCGGTCATGTTCTTCTTCGCATTTCTGGCTGCCGCCGTGGGAAGCTGGATAGGTGGCGTAACTCGAGACCTCTACGGTGGCTACGAAGTTGCCCTGTCAATTTCGATCACGCTTTCGGCAACGAGTTTCCTTGCAGGAATGTTGATCTTGCGGCGTCAGTCACCGTCCCCTACTTAGCCAGTATCTGACATAAATTAATCATGCAAAATCAATGATGACTTGGGGAGTGGAAAGTATCTTCAAAGGCCAGTTTCCTGCCAAAGGCCAGAACGCTTTTCACAGTTCGTTGCGCTCGCGGGATAACTGCGCGAGGGACATTGCCAAGTTGTTTTCAGCCGATTGCGAAGGTCATCATGACTACGCAACGCCATGTGTTGACTACTTACCTTGACCCTCGACCTTTTTCTTTAACGGACACGATCCGGCCATCCTGCAAGGTCAGAATGCGGTCTGCACGGTCAAGGATCCGGTTGTCGTGGGTCACAAGAAGGGTCGTCGTTCCGCGCGCGGCTCCGAGGCGTTTGAGCAGGTTGACGACATCATCGGCGCTGTCCTTGTCGAGGGCTGCGGTCGGTTCGTCAGCCAATACCATCTGAGGATTGCCGACGAGGGCACGGGCCACGGCGACGCGCTGTTTCTGGCCACCCGACAGGTTGGCGGGTAGATAGTCCAGACGATCAGACAGCCCGACAAGGTCAAGCGCGCGCGCGGCGGCCCGTCGCGCAAGGACGTCCGGCACGCCGGGGCGGACCTGCACGCCCATGATGACATTCTGCATGGCTGTCAGGCTTTCGTGAAGGTTGTGGGATTGAAAAATGAACCCGAGCCTCTGGCGCAGTGCGGTCAGCTCCGCCTCGTTTGATCCTTGCAATTCGTGCCCCATGAGGCGCACTGACCCCTCCTGCACAGCACGCAGACAACCGATCAGGGTCAGCACCGTGGTCTTGCCCGAGCCGGACGGCCCCATCAGCACGGTCAGGCTGCCGCGCGGCAGGGCAAGGTCGATGTCGAACAGCGCCTGCTTGCGCGCCTCGCCGGTGCCGAACCAGTGGTTCAGCCCGCGCGCCTCGACAATCATGTCAGTCTCCATCCATCGCCCCTTTCAGAATAGATCTGCCGGGTCAGCCGCAGCCAAGCGCCTTGTGGCGATCACACCTGAAAGGATCGAAAATACCACGGTGCCGACAAAGACCGTGATCGCCATGGTCGGGGTCATTGCCAGCGGCAGCGTCGTCACCTTGCCCATCAGCGTCAAGATCGCCGTGCCTGCGGCCAGCCCGGGCAGGAACCCGAGCAGCCCCAGAACCAGCGCCTCTTCGATGACAATGCCAAGGAAAAAGCGGGGACCATAGCCCATGGCCTTGAAGGTGGCATATTCCCTCAGATGGTCGGCCACATCCGCGGACAGCACCTGATAGACGATGACCAGCCCGACAAGCACCCCGATCAGAACGCCAAAGCCAAAGATCACACCGGTCGGACGCTGTGTCTGTTGATAACGCAGATCTTCCTGCGCGGCCTCGGCAAAGCTGCGGATGCGCAGGGTCTTGTCGGTGATCAGCCCGCGCAGATTTTTTGCCACAGCCTCGACATTGGCACCGGGGCGCAAGCGCAGCAGGATATGGTCCGGGGCCGCCGAACTGCGGTCGGGAAAGAGCGAAAGAAAGGTTTGGTCGGAGACCAGCATGAAGCCATCCCCGCCAAAACCGCCACCACCGGCGAATGTATCGAGCGCGGTCAGCGTTCGACCCTTTGTCTCGAACGACAAGGGCGTCTGCGGTCGGATTGCCGCCGCCTCATCGCGTGACATGCCGCGCGCGAGCCTGTCGAGCAGCGCCACATCCTGCATCTGAAACAGCGCGGCATCAGACGCGATCTCGGGCGCGAGAAACCTCGTTTGCCTCGGATCGATCCCGAACGTCGTGAAAGTGATGTCTCTTTCGCCCCGGTCCCAAGGCACGTCGCCGACGAAAAGGCCCAGTCCGGCTGTCACATCGGGATGGGCAAGGGCTTGCAACATCCATTGTCGCGCGACATTGCCGCCTTCCGACAGCGCGTTTGCATCACTCGCCGAAATCATGATGTCGGCATTGAAAAACTCATAAGGGCGCAGCGTCGCCGTCGCCATGGAATTCATGATGCCAAGCTGGACGAACACCAGCACATTGGCAAAGGCCACGCCGGAAAGTGCCGCGAAAAAACGCCCGCGTTTGTGGGTCAGTTGCATCCAGCCGATCGGCAGGCGGCCAAAGATCCATTGCAGAAGCCGGCTCATTCAGCGGCCCGCGTGCCCGCCCCGGTATCGACGCGCGCAACGGCCTCGAGACCGACAAACCGCGCGGCAAGACGGGCAGAGGCGGCATCGAGCGCGACCAGAACCCGGATCACCCGCGCATCGGAATTGGCGGCGGCATCATCCGAGATCAGGCCCTGCCGCCCGACGGTCAGGCCGATGCTTGCCACCGTTCCACGCAGCGATTGGCCAAGCGCGGGCGCGGCCAGCTCGACCGGTTGGCCGATGGCGACGGCGCTGATGCGATCCTGCCATATTTCGACCTCTGCCATCATCACGTCGATATCGCCCATCTCCATGATGCCCTCGGTGGGCGGGCGCTGTCCGGGTGTGGCGTGAATGTTCAGGATTGTGCCGTCGATGGGCGCGCGCACCTCGGCGCGAGCCATGTCCATTCTTGCGCGCGTCAATTCCGCCTCTACCGCAGCCACGTTGCGGGCGGCAACGACGACGTCGGGCTGATCGTCGAGCGCGCCGGTGGCAAAGCGGGCAAGCGTCGCCTCGGCGCGTGCAACGGCAAGTGCGGATTCGCTGGCTGCGGTGCGGACGGCATCGAGCGTGGCGCTGGTGGCGACACCGCGCGCGGCCAGTTCTTCGGTACGCGCGCGCGTGGTCTCGGCCTCTTGTGCGGTGGCGCGGACCTGATCGAGGGTTGCCTGTGCCTCGGCCCGGCTTGCTGCGATGGCGCTGCGGATCTGGGCGAGCGTCGCCTGCCGAACAGCAAGATTGGCCTCGGCCGTCAACACCGCGCCTTCCAATGCCTGGGCATTGTCCAGAATGGCAACGGGGGCCCCGCGCGTCACGCGCTCCCCTTCCGAGACGAGGATTTCTGCCACCCGCGCATCCCCTGCGCCGTAGGGGGCGGCCACGATGGCAATGTCACCGCGCGGCATCAGCCGCGCCAGCCCGACCACATCCGTGGGCAACAAGGTTTCAGCCATGTCATCGGGCAATGCGATCTCGGGCGGCAGCGCAATCGGGCTCGTCGCCCCGCCGCCGGGTTGCAGGCCGGTCAGCGCATAGAATTTCTGCAAGGCAGGCGGCTGGAAGTAGAGACCGATCACGGCACCCGAGAACATGAAGACCGGAATCAACAGAACCAGAAGATACCTTTTATGCAACCAGCGTCGGGTTTTCGGGGCGGTTTCGGCCATGTCAGAGCCCCGCTCCAGATCTAGCGGCAGATCGGGCGCATCCTTGGTGGTCATCGCGATAAAGCTTTCTTATTCGGCACCAGCGCGGTCCAGGCGTCATATTGCGACAGGAACACCTTGCCTGTCAGCTCGTCAAGGAAGTGGCTGCGTTTTAGGCGATCCATCACCGGACCCTTAACCTCCGACAGGTGCAGGGTGATGCCGATGCCGCGCAGGCGTTCATTGATGGCCTCGAGGCTTTCGAGCGCGGAAAAGTCGATCTCGTTCACGGCCGAGCACATGAGTACGACATGCCGGATCGGGCAATCCTCGGCCACGCGGTCCTGAATGAGATCCTCCAGAAAGCGCGCATTGGCGAAATAGAGGCTCTGATCCACTCGCAGGGTCAGGACCGCGGGATTGGTCTTGACCCGGTGGCGCAGCACATTTCGGAAATGCTGCGTGCCGGGCACCAGCCCGACCTCGGCGACATGCGGGCGCGAGGTCTTGTAGAGATGCAGCGCCAGCGACAGCATTACGCCGGCCGAGACGCCCGCCTCGACGCCCAGCCCGAGGGTAAGGAGGATTGTGGCCAGCACGGCGGCGAAATCGGCATAGGAATAGGCCCAGGATTTGCGCAGGATCGAGAAATCCACGAGGCTCAGGACTGCGACGATGATCGTGCCTGCCAACACGGCCTTGGGCAAAAAGAAAATGAGCGGGGTGAGCGCGAGCGCGGCGATGGCCAGCCCCACGGCGGTAAACGCCCCGGCGGCGGGCGTCTCGGCACCTGCGTCGAAATTTACCACCGAGCGGGCAAAGCCCCCGGTGACCGGATAGCCCCCGGTGAAGGCCGCGCCGATATTGGCAGCACCCAGCCCGATCAGTTCCTGATCCGGGTTGATGCGCTGGCGCTTTTTCGCGGCCAGCGTCTGCGCCACCGAGACCGATTCAACAAACCCGATGATCGAGATGAGGGCCGCAGGCAGCACCAGCGCCGATACGAGACCGGGTGAGAGATCGGGCAGGGTAAGCGGCGGCAGTCCTTGCGGCACCGCGCCCACGATGGCCACGCCGCGCGCCTCCAGCCCCAAAAGCCAGACAGCGAGCGTGGAAACCGCGACCGCCGCCACCGGCCCGGTCTTGGCCAGCAAATCGGCCATTCGTGGCTTGAGTCCCGCACGCAACAGCAGAGGTTTCAGCCCCTTGCGCACCCAGAAGAGGAACCCCGTCGCCAGCACGCCGATGATCAGAGTGGGCCAGTTGACAGCATCCAGATGCGCGCGAAGCGCGCCCAGCATCTCGATCAACGTATGCCCGCCCGCAGGCACGCCGAGGATATGCTTGAGCTGGCTCGTGGCGATGAGGATGCCCGAGGCGGTGATGAAACCCGCGATCACCGGATGGCTGAGAAAATTGGCGATAAAGCCCAGTCGCAGCAGCCCGAGCGTCAGAAGCATCGCGCCCGACAACAGCGCCAGCGTCAGCGCCGCCGCCGCATAGCCCATGCTGCCCGCCTCGGCCACCTGTCCGATCGCCGCCGCCGTCATCAGCGACACCACCGCCACCGGCCCCACGGCCAGCGCGCGGCTGGTGCCGAAGAGGGCGTAGAACATGATCGGCACGATGGACGCATAAATCCCCGCCTCGGGCGGCAACCCCGCCAGAAGCGCATAGGCCAGCGATTGCGGGATCAGCATGATCGTCACGATCACCGCCGCCATCAGATCGTTGGTCAGCGTGTCGCGGGTATAGCTGCGGCCCCAATCGAGGGGTGGGAAATAGCGGGCAAGAGAGGGCATGAGTGGTGGTCTTTCGGGTGCAGGGTGTATCAAGGAAACAGGCCCCGGCGCGATGAGCCGGGGCCATTTGGGTCGGACAAACGCACGGGCTTACCCCCCGGCGCTGATTTTCTCGGGCCGCGCCATCCATTCGCGGCCCTTGAGCATTGCCTTCCAATAAATCGGCGGCAGCATTTTTTCCTTGAGCAGCCAGGCCAGTCGGCTGGGTTTTGTCCCGTCGATCAGAAACTTCGGAAAGCTGGGTTTCATCACCCCGCCATAGCCGAACTCTGCGAGCACGATCTTGCCGCGCTCCACGGTCAGCGGGCAGGAACCGTAGCCGTCATATTGCGCGACAGGTTCGCGGCCCGCGATGTCGGCCACGATATTCTCGGCCACCACGGGGGCCTGTATCCGCGCCGCCGCTGCCGTCTTGGCATTGGGGGCGTTCATCACGTCGCCCAAGGACCAGATATTGTCATAGGTTTTGTGACGCAGCGTGGCCTGATCCACGTCGATCCACCCGGCGGTATCGGCGAGCGGCGAGACGCGAATGAAATCCGGTGCCACCTGCGGCGGGCAGACATGGATCATGTCAAAGTCCATGCTCACGCGTTCGGGCGCGCAATCTGGCTTTTTCACCTCGAAGGTCGCGCGGCGCGCAGGCCCGTCGATGGCCACCAGATTGTGAAAGAAATTCAGCGCGGCGCCATATTTGTCCATGTAGGATTGCAGCGCGGGCACGTAATCCTTGACCCCGAAGAGCACCCCGCCAGCATTGCAGAACCCGATCTCGATATCCCTGATACGGCCCGTGCGAAACCAGTGATCAGCCGAGAGATAGAGCGCCTTTTGCGGCGCGCCGGCGCATTTGATCGGCATCGGCGGCTGGGTAAAGAGCGCGCGGCCCGATTTCAGCCCCTGCACCAGTTGCCAGGTATAAGGGGCCAGATCGTAGCGGTAATTCGAGGTGACGCCATTGCGCCCCAGCGTTTCCTCCAGCCCCTCGACCTTTGCCCAGTCGAGCTTGAGTCCCGGACAGACGACGAGACGATCGTATTTCACCACCCGGCAGCCGTCGAGGATCACGGCATTGTCCTTGGGCTCGAACGCCGCGACGGCGGATTTGATCCAATGCACGCCGCGCGGAATGAGGCTGCCCATTGTTTTGGCGGTTTCGGCTGGCTCGAAAATGCCGCCGCCCACCATGGTCCAGCCGGGTTGATAGTAATGGATTTCCGCGGGGTCGATCACGGCGATCTCCAGCCCCGGCTTGCGTGCCTTGAGGCTTGCCGCCAACGCAATGCCGCCCGCGCCACCGCCGACGATCACCACCTCGAATTTCGCATCGCCCGTATTAGTGGGCGTGCGGCCGCCATTGACGATGCGCCGGGCGACACCGGCCATGTCATAGCCTGCGGCCTTGGTCGCGGCGAGGATTTCGGGCACCGGGCGGGTCTTGGCCTGGCTCAATGACCACAGCGTCGCCGAGCGTGTGCCGGTGCGGCAATAGGCAAGGATCGGGCCGGGCAATTCCATCAGCGCCTGGCCGAAGGCATCGGCATCCGCGTCCTGCACCATGCCGGAGGTGATCGGCTGATAGCGCGTCTCGAGACCTGCGGATTTGGCCGCCGCCTCGATCTCCTCGAAATTCGGCTGGTCGGCCCCTTCGCCATCGGGGCGGTTGCAGATGATGGCGCGAAAGCCCGCATCGCGGATCGCAGCCACATCCTCTGCCGTAATCTGGGGGCTGACCGACAGGGCGTCGGTCACCTTGTTGACTTGCATCGCGTTTCCTCCCTTTTGGGTGTTCTGTGTGTTCGGCTCAGAGCGCGTTCACCGGCAGTTTCAACATCGGACGACCATCGGAATCGGTGGGCACTTCGCCCGCGCGCATGTTGACCTGCAACGACGGCAGGATCAGCCTCGGCATGGCCAGTTGCGCATCGCGCTCGGTGCGGAACTTGACGAAATCCTCCTTCGTCTTGCCGCCGCCCACGTGGATGTTATGGGCCTTTTCCTCGGCCACCGTGGTCTCCCACGCGATGTCGCGGCCGTTGGGGCCGTAATCGTGGCACATGAAGAGCCGCATGGCGTCGGGCAGGGCCAGCACCTTTTGAATGCTGTCATAGAGCGTGGCCGCATCGCCGCCCGGAAAATCCGCGCGTGCCGAGCCGCCATCGGGCATGAAGAGCGTGTCGCCGACAAAACCCGCGTCGCCCATGACATGGGTCATGCAGGCGGGGGTATGGCCGGGGGTGTGCATGGTGAAACAGGTCATGTCGCCGATGGTGTAGGTATCGCCGTCCTTGAAGAGGCGGTCGAACTGGCTGCCGTCGCGCTGAAACTCCGTGCCCTCGTTGAAGATCTTGCCGAACACATCCTGCACGATCAGGATATTCTCACCGATCCCGATCTTGCCGCCCAATTGGTTCTGGATATAGGGCGCTGCCGACAGGTGATCGGCATGGACATGTGTCTCAAGAATCCATTCGAGGCGCAGTCCACGCTCCTTCACGCGCGCGATCATCTTGTCAGCATGGGTATAGGTGATCCGTCCGGCAGCATAGTCGATATCCATCACCGAATCGACAATCGCGCAGGCGTCCGAGGCAGGGTCCTTGACGATGTAGCTGATGGTATTGGTATCTTCGTCAAAGAATGCCTCGACCTCGGGTTTAACGTCCATGTTCACGGGATAGTCGGTCATGATGGTGTCTCCTCTCATATCTTTTCGCTCAGCGTTGGCAGGTGCGGATGCCGAAGATGCGGTAAAGCAGACAAAAGCGCATGCCTGCCGTGGCGAGCATCACAACGCCCGCGACAACCGCGATCCATTGGGGTGCGCCCGTCGCCAGCGCGGGCACGAATCCCCCAAAGGCAAGCGCCAGAAGCGCGATGCCGATCAGCACGCGCAGGGCCCGGTCAATCGTTCCGATGTTGGCAGTCATTGGGGTCGCTCCTGTTCGATTTAAGTTTCAACATGAATAGACCTTTGTGGCCCGCCGATCCGTGACATAGTCACAGGACTCAGCTCATTCATATTCCTTATGTCGAATATGAACGTTTAATACATATCTGAAATGTAACTATATGTCGCAGGGCATACCGTGGTGGACGGATGGCGTCAGCCCACTGTCCGAAGCGGGGCGACGATGCCTTCCTGCAAGGGCAGAATGCGTCCCAGGAGCGCGTCACGGTTGGACGCGATATCGGCCACCGTCACCCCGTCGAGCACGTCGAGAAAGGCGCGCGTCGCCTGCGCGAAACTGGACGACAGCTTGCAGATACCAATCAGCGGGCAGGTGTTGGTGGTTCGGTTAAAGCATTCCACAAGGTCGAAAGGCCCTTCTGTCAGGCGCACGACCTCACCCACGGTGATTCGCGCGGGGTCGCGGGCCAAGCGGAAACCACCGCCTCGCCCGCGCTGTGTCTCGATGAACCCGGCCTTGCCCAATTCATGCACGATCTTGACGATATGCGGGCGGGCCAACCCATGCACCTTGACCACATCGTCCACGCGCACAAGCGCGGGCGCGCGCAGCGCGGCAAGCTGAAGACACCGGAGCGCATAGTTCGTATAACTGGTCAGCCGCATGGATGATCGTCTTTCTTTTTCAGGGTCAGCACCGGGACATAAGCGTCATGAACCGCATTTACCATGTGAAAGGCTATCGCACCCTGCGCGGTTTCGCCACAACAAAGATATATTTTGAATATTGCATATGAGGGGGCAGCGCGCTAGCTCACTTTCAAAGCCATCGAAAGGACCGATTATGTTCGAGTCGTTCTCTGCCGAGACCTTGGCGCGCATGCAGTTCGCGTTTACCGTCTCCTTTCACATCATCCTGCCGGCCTTCACCATCGGCCTCGCAAGTTATCTTGCCGTGCTGAACGGGCTATGGCTCAGGACCCGCGACAGGACCTATCTCACGCTCTTTGACTACTGGAAGCCGATCTTTGCCGTCGCTTTTGGGATGGGCGTCGTGTCGGGCATCGTCATGTCCTATCAGTTCGGCACCAACTGGTCGGTGTTTTCCGACAAGGCCGGGCCGGTCATCGGGCCACTTCTGGCCTATGAGGTGCTCTCGGCCTTTTTCCTCGAAGCGGGGTTCCTTGGCATCATGCTCTTCGGGCGCGAACGCGTCGGCGATGGGCTGCACATGTTCGCCACCGCGATGGTGGCCTTGGGCACGCTGATGTCGGCCTTCTGGATCCTTTCCGCCAACAGCTGGATGCAGACGCCGCAGGGTCATGGCGTCAACGAGGTCGGGCAATTCGTGCCCGAGGACTGGTGGGCCATCGTCTTCAACCCGTCCTTCCCCTACCGCCTCGTGCATATGGTGATGGCGGCCTATCTTACCACGGCCTTTGTCGTGGGTGCGGTCAGCGCGCTGCACCTGCTGCGCGACCGGACAAGTGCGGCCGCGCGCGTCGGCTTTTCCATGGCGATGTGGATGGCAGTGATCGTGACGCCCTTGCAGATCTATGCAGGCGACCTGCACGGGCTCAACACGCTGGAGCATCAGCCGGTCAAGGTCATGGCCATGGAAGGGCATTTCGAGAGCCATTCCGACGGCGCACCGCTTTACCTCTTCGGCATTCCCGATCAGGAAAACCAGGAGCTTGACTATGCGCTCGGTATTCCGAAGCTGTCGTCGCTCATCCTCAAGCACGATCTCAACGCGCCGCTTGCTGGGCTCGACACCGTCGCGCGCGCGGATCAGCCCCCCGTTGCCATCGTCTTCTGGTCGTTCCGCATCATGATCGCCATCGGCTTTGCCATGCTGGGTCTCGGTGTCTGGGCGCTTCTGCGCCGGGTGCAGGGGCGGCTTTACGACAGCCCGATGCTGCACAGGGCCGCCCTTGCGATGGGGCCTGCGGGCTTTGTCGCGGTGCTGGCCGGCTGGGTCACGACCGAGGTCGGTCGCCAACCCTATACCGTCTATGGCCTCTTGCGCACCGCCGACAGCCTTGCCCCCATCGACGCGCCTGCCGTCGGCGCCTCTCTGCTGGCCTTTATCGTGGTCTATTTCTTCGTCTTTGGTGCGGGCTTTTTCTATCTGCTCCGCCTGATGAACCGGGCACCCGATGCGGACCACGGCGAGATCGAAGGCCCGACGCGCAGCGCAGGCATCACCCCGGCGTCGCAACTCGCCCCCGATGCCTTTGTCCCCGGCGAATAAGGAGCTGATACCATGGAACTTGATCTTGCATTCATCTGGGCCGGTCTCATCGCCCTTGCCGTTCTCGTCTATGTCATCCTCGACGGCTTCGACCTCGGGGTCGGTATCCTGTTCCCCTGGGCCGGGTCAGAGGCCGAGCGCGACACGGCGATGAACTCGGTAGCGCCCGTCTGGGACGGCAACGAGACCTGGCTCATCCTCGGCGGTGGCGGCCTCTTCGCCGTCTTTCCGCTGGCCTATGCGGTGGTAATGCCTGCGCTCTACATGCCGATCACGCTCATGCTGCTGGGGCTTGTCTTTCGCGGCGTGGCGTTCGAGTTCCGCTGGAAGACCCGCCGCTGGAAACCCGTCTGGGACGTGGCGTTTTTCGGCGGCTCGCTGGTTGCGGCGCTCTGTCAGGGCATCGCGCTCGGGGCGCTCGTGCAGGGGATCGAGGTCGTGGACCGCGCCTATGCCGGGGGCTGGTGGGACTGGCTGACGCCGTTCTCGGTGCTGACCGGCCTGGCGGTCGCGGCGGGCTATGCCCTCTTGGGGGCAACTTGGCTGGTGATGAAGACCGAAGGCAGCCTGCAACACCGGATGCGGCGGCTCGCCTGGCCGCTCGGGGCGGCAACACTTGCGGCCATGGGGCTGGTCAGCGTCCTGACGCCGTTTCTCGACCCGGTCTATTTCACCCGCTGGTTCAATCTGCCCGGCAGCCTGCTCAGCGTGATCATGCCGCTTCTGGTGCTGATCGCGACCTGGGCGCTCTTTACCGGCCTCAGCGACGGGCGCGACGGGCGGCCTTTCTATGCTGCGCTCTCGCTCTTCGTGCTGGGCTTTGTCGGCATCGGCATCAGCTTCTACCCGATGATGGTGCCGCCCTCGCTGACCATCTGGCAAGTGGCCGCCCCCGACAAGAGCCTTGGCTTTGCGCTCGTGGGCGCGGTCGTCCTCCTGCCGCTGATCCTGGCCTATACCGCCTATGCCTATTGGGTGTTTCGCGGCAAGGTGCGGGTCGGAGAAGGATACCACTGATGCGGCCCGGTTTGCGGCGTATCCTGTGGTTCATCGCCCTCTGGGCGCTTGGTGTCGGCGCGCTTGCCGCCGTCGCCGCCCTCATCAAACTTTTCCTTTAATCTCAGAAACGGACCTACCCATGAAAAAAACCCTGATCGCTGCCGCCACCGTGGCGGGCCTCGCCACCGGCGCACATGCGGAAGAAAAAAACCTCGTCACCGTCGTAACCTCTGCCGAGCCGCAGACACAGCTCATGTCGATGGTGCTGACCATGCAGGCGGTGCAGCAAGGTGCCAAAACCCATATTCTGCTCTGCGGCCCCGGTGGCGACATCGCCCTCAAGGATGCGCCCGCCAGTGTCACCGCACCGCAGCCGCCGCGCGACATGAGCCCGCAGGGCCTGATGGGCAAGATCATGGAGGCCGGGGCCACCGTCGAGGTCTGCGCGATCTACCTGCCCGGCAAGGGCGTGGGCCCCGAGGCGCTCATCGACGGCGTGGGCGTGGCCAAGCCGCCGGAAATGGCCGGGGCCATGCTCGCTGACGACACCATCGTCTGGTCGTTCTGATCCAACGACGCGCGGCGGGGCCACATCCCGCCGCTCGTTCCCCTGTCCCAATCAAGAGAGGCCACCACATGAAAACCGAAGACACCGAAAAGGGCCGCCTGGAGCATTGGAGCCCGCAGGACCTGGCCCAAGCCTTTGCCCGCAACGAGGTAGCGATCATCGACGTGCGCACGCCGCAGGAATATTCCTTCGAGCATATCCACGGCGCGCTCCTCGCGCCGCTGGCCACGTTCGCGCCGCAGAACCTGCCCTCGCAACAGGGCAAACAGGTGGTGTTCCATTGCGGCTCAGGCGTGCGCTCACGCAAGGTGGCCGAGGCCTGTCTTTCCGCCGGGATCACCCCGGTCGCCCATCTCGAGGGCGGCTTTGGCGCGTGGAAGGCGGCCAAACTGCCCTATGTGACCATCGACCCAGCCACAGGTGGCATCAAGCGGGTTGATCCATCCGCAGATTGATGTGGGGACCAACGGCCAGCGCGCGCCTCACGTCTCATACTCCCCGGCGCAAGCGGTTAACCATGTGGTGCTGCGTCACTTCGATCCGTCGGAACGAACCTGTGCGGTTCCAAAGATGGAGCGGCTTCACCTGTTCGTTTTCGCAATGCCCTAATGCAGAATTTGGGAATACCTGTGTGATTATGGACACCGTATATGTCACGCAGGACAACAGGAGACGGACATGCCTCGTTCAAGCAAATTCATCATACTCGCATTCGCCAGCGCCATCGCTCTGGCGGCTCCGGGGATCGTCACGGCACAAACCCATGCCCATGACAATCATAGCGCAGCACCCATCGAGATCTCATTGAACAACGGGACCAAGTGGCAGGGCGATCAGCATATGATCAAGGGTATGACCACCATCCGGGAAAATATAACGGCCAATCTGCATGCCATCCACAAAGGCGGCCTTACAAAGGATGCAGTCGGCGCTCTTGCCTCCGACATCCAGAAGGAGGTGGACTACATGGTTGAGACCTGTGTTCTCACGCCCGAGGCCGACGAACAGTTCCATGTCATTCTCGGCGGCGTGATCGACGGCATTTCCGCGCTCGAGGACGGCGAGACCGAAGCAGGCGCGGCACAGATCGTTCAGACGCTGAATGTTTATGGCGAGCATTTCGATCATCCGGGCTGGCAGTCGCTCGACTGAGTCCATCCGGACACCGTTCCGGCACGTCAGCAGGGTGCTTCATCAGGCCCTGCTGACCTTCCTGCACGAATACAGCGTCCCTCAAGCAGATCGGAATCTGCGTCAATCGCCGCAGTCAGAAAGTCCAGGAACAGTCGAATCCGCGCGGTATTGCGCAAATCCTGATGGGTCAGAAGCCAGAGATCGAGCGCGAAATCCTCGGGCATCTGGCCCGCGCGGACCAGCCCCGGGTCGCAGTCGGCAATCACGCAAGGAAGGGCCGCAAGTCCGATGCCTGCACGTGCCGCCGCTTGCGCAGCGGTGATCGAATTCGTTCGATAGACCGACCGTGCCTGCGGCCACCAGAGTTCGAGTTTGCGGCTGAGCGGCCCGTGCGCCGAGCCATAACCGATCCAGTCGGACCGCAAAAGGTCCGGCGCTCCCCGGTCGCAGAATTTGCCCGATGCATAGATGGCGAAGGACAGCCGCCCCACCCGCCGCCCGACGAGGGTCTCTTGGGTCGGATTGCCGATCCGCAGCGCCACATCTGCTTGCCGGCGCGTAAGGTCGAGCAGGGAATCCGCGACCACGACCTCGATCTCGATACCCGGCTGTTCGGTCCGGAACGCCGCAACATGCCGGGGCAGAACGCCCGCAGCCAAGAGGTCAGTCGTTGTCATACGAATCGTGCCGCGCGGCCGCTGATCCTGCCCCGCCACCTTCAACGACAGTGCCGCGATCTCATCCTCGATCCTGTTGACGGACTCGCGCATCTCCTCGCCCACCGCCGTAAGCACATAGCCTTCCGGCAGCCGCTCGAACAAACGCACGCCCAGCTGTTGTTCGAAATTTCCGATGCGTCGGAAAACGGTTGAATGGCTCACGCCCAGACTTCGCGCCGCCCCTGAAAGCGATCCGGACAATGCCACCGCGAGAAAGAACCGCAGGTCGTCCCAGTCCTGCCTACCTGCGTTCATGCGGGGTTTCCTTCATGCCATGCCCATAACCGCTGCCAACATCATTCGAATTCATCCGCAAAATCCGGTCCATGGGGTCAGAAAGGTTCATTGTCGATCCAACCCATTACATCTGGGCCCAAACACCTCGTTCCCTTGTGCAGCCTGCCGCAGGGCAGCCGCAAGGGTCAGAAACCCGGGCGCGCGCGGGGAACTGCGCCGCCAGATCATCACCACCTTGCGCGCGACGGCACCGGGCGCGGGCACAAGGGCAATATCGTGCCCTTGGGTGATCCCGGCATCAATCGCCAGTTGCGGCAGAAGAGTGATCCCCAGCCCTTCCTCGACCATCGCCACCAGCGTCGCAAGACTGGTGGCGGCAAAGCTGCGATCCTCGCCGATATCGCCTTCGTCAAACGCCGACAATGCATGACGCTGAAGGCAATGCCCGCGCTCCAAGAGCATCATCGGCCGCCCTGCAAAATCGTGACTCTCCACATGATCGCGATTTGCCAGCGGATGCCCGCGCGCGCAGGCCAGTAGATAGCTGTCCTCAAACAGCGGCTCGCAGGCCAGATCGCCGATGTCGAACGGCAGCGCGACAATGGCCGCATCGAGCCGCCCGTCCGTCAACCGCTCGATCAACGCCTCGGTCAGATCCTCACGCAGATAGAGCCTGAGCGCGGGAAACGCCTGCCGGAGATGTGGCATGGCCCGAGGCAGCAGATAGGGGCCGACCGTGGGAATGACCCCGAGCCGCAGGTCGCCCGACAGCACTTCGCCGCTTGCCCGGGCCAGATCGACCAAGGCTTCGGCCTCGGCAAGCGTGCGGCGCGCCCGCGCGATGATCTCTCGCCCGGTGGCGGTGATGATCACCTGTCGTTTGGTGCGTTCGGCCAGCGCCACCCCAAGCAGCGCCTCAAGCTCCTGCACGCCCTTGCTCAGGGCGGATTGGCTGACGTTGCAGCGTTCGGCGGCGCGCCCGAAATGCAGCTCCTCGCCGAGGGCGATCAGGTAACGCAGATGGCGGAGGCTCGGCAGCGTGGACATCTAGCTATTCTCATTTGGAATTATGGAAACGAAATTAATTCGTTTCACTCATTTATGGCAAGGGGATATTCAATCCTCACACACCAATCGCCCAACAAAGGACATGACAATGACCACCGAAACCCAACTCACCTTTCCGCGCCTCAACGAGCCCGCCCCCGATTTCAAAGCGCCCACCACGCACGGGCCAAAATCGCTGTCGGATTATCGCGGCAAATGGCTGGTGCTGTTTTCGCACCCGGCAGATTTCACCCCCGTATGCACCACGGAATTCACCGCCTTCGCGCGCAAATCGGCGGATTTTGCAGCCCTCGACTGCGAGTTACTGGGTCTGTCGATCGACAGCCACTACGCGCACATCGCCTGGGTGCGCAACATCAAGGAGAAGTTCGGCGTCGATATCACCTTCCCGATCATCGCCGATCTCTCGATGCAGGTGGCGCACGCCTATGGCATGGTCCAGCCCGGCGCATCGGATACGGCAGCGGTGCGCGCCACCTTTGTCATCGACCCCGAAGGCAAGCTGCGCGCGATGCTCTACTACCCGATGAGCAATGGCCGGTCGGTCGATGAAATCTACCGCCTCGTGCAGTCGCTCCAGACCTCGGACACCCACAAGGTCGCCACCCCCGAAGGCTGGCAGCCCGGCGACAAGGTGATCGTGCCGCCCCCCGCCACCGCCGCCGCCGCCGAGACACGCGCCGACGAGGGCTATGAAACCACCGACTGGTATTTCTCGACGCGCGCGCTCTGATATCTGCCATCCCGGATCGGCCCGGTGCGATACCGGGCCGGACGTTCATGACCTCGAAACGAAAGGAACGCCCAACATGACGAATCCAATCGTAAAAGCTTTCCACGATAGCACCACGGGAAGCTGGCAATACGTGTTCCATGATCCGCGCACGCGCGCCGCAGCGATCGTCGACCCCGTGCTGGATTATGATCCGAATGCCGGGGCCACGGCGACCCGAAACGCGAATCAAATCCTCGCCTATGTCGAGGCCGAAAAGCTCGACGTGGCGTGGATCCTCGACACCCATCCCCATGCCGATCACTTTTCCGCAGCACCCTATCTGAAAGAGCGGATCGGGGCCCCGACCGCGATTGGCGAAAAGGTCGTCGGGGTTCAGAAGCTATGGAAAAGCCTTTATCACCTGCCCGAGCGTTTTCCGACCGACGGTTCGCAATGGGACCGGCTCTTTGCGGATGGCGAACGGTTCCAAGTCGGGGATATCACGGTGGACGTGATGTTCACGCCGGGCCATACGCTGGCCTCGATCGCCTATGTGGCGGGCGACGCGGCTTTCGTCCACGATACGTTGATGATGCCGGATTCGGGTAGTTCGCGTGCAGATTTTCCGGGCGGGGATGCGGGCGAGCTGTATGACAGTCTCAGCCGGATCCTCGCCTTGCCCGATGAGACGCGCATTTTTGTCGGGCACGATTACGCCCCCGACGGGCGCGATCCGCTGTGTGAGAGCACAGTGAAGGAACAGCGCGAGACCAATATCCATATCTGCGACGGCTTTGCGCGTGAGAATTACATCGCCCGGCGTAACGACCGCGATGCCACCCTGCCGCTGCCAAAGCTGATGCTCGCCGCGCTCCAGGTGAATATCCGCGGCGGACGACTGCCCGAACCCGAAGAAAACGGTGAAAGATATCTCAAGATACCGCTGAACCGATTCGAGGGAAAGTTTTCGGAGTAAGCCGAATACCGTGGAGTGGGGGATCACTGCGATTTTTCGTGCCCCCCACACTCCACCTCGACCATACACCTCGGTGGCCGCCCGGGATTACACCTTTGACGGCGATAAATTTACACCAAGTACTCGGACACTAAGCAATTTCCGCATCGCCCCTGCCTCTCGGAAGGCCGCGACTTGCGCAACGAGAGCGGCTACTGGACCATGGACACGAAATGGCACCGCACCACCTTTTGGTGCGGCCCAGTCGCCGAAGCCGTCAGCCATAAGTGGCACGGCAGGCAGCGGCTTCTGATGGCTCAGTAGCATCCATTTCCATAAGACAAGAATGGGGTCTCCCCAGCCGTGCAGGGCAACCCGCCCGGTTCGCTGAATGGCCGCAAGCCAGCTACGGGGCCAAAGTGACCAATGCTACGCATCATGCAATTGACCACTTTGTCGTGAGGTTCAGTCTGACTTGGTTCCTAAATCTCCCTTGACATGTAACGATGGTTACATATTATTAATTCATGAAAAACATATCTTGGCTACTACTCACCTATAAAGTTCCCCCGGAACCCGCTGCCAAGCGGGTCTCACTTTGGCGCAAACTCAAGGGCATGGGTGCGATCTATCTTCAGAATGGGGTCTGTCTTCTGCCCAAGACCGACGATCATGTTCGCCGTCTCAAGATGCTGGAGAATGATATAGGGGAGGCGAAGGGCGAGTCGGTGATCCTCGAAACCATTGCCCTCGATCCTGGTCAAGAAGCCAAGGTCTTGGCGCGCTTCAAAGCGGAGCGCGATGACGCCTATGAAGAGTTCATCGACAAGTGCGATGACTTCGAGGCCGAGGTGGCCAAGGAAGTGGCGGCCAACCATTATACATATGCAGAACTGGAAGAGAACGACGTCGATCTCAAGAAGCTCCAGGGTTGGCTGGCGAAAATCCAGAAACTCGACTTCTACGGTGCCGACCGCGCCTCCGAAGCTCAAGAACGACTGAAAGGCTGCGTCACCGTGCTGGACGACTATGCGCGCAGGGTCTTTGACGCCCATGATGAAAACAAATGAGGCCAAAAGCATGAACACCGAAACTGCACAAAGGGCGCTCCCCTCGACCCGGTTCGCGCCATACCTTTCAAGATCAACCGCGCCAACGGCTCTCTCCCTCTGGCTCGACCGACAGCGGCAGCGCGCCCACTTGTCCCGACTGGACGCGCATCTGCTCGACGATATTGCCGTGAGCCGCACCGAAGCGGTCGGGGAAGCCCGGCGATGGAACTGAACCACGCATCGACCCGGGAGGAGAGCCGCTATGCTTGAATGGTCTACCGCAGCCCCCGCAGTCGGCGCAGCCTTTCTGGCGTCGATCGTCGAAGTTGTCGAGGCATTCACTATCGTGCTGGTCGTTGCCACCCTGCGGGGTTGGAAGCCTGCTGCGCTTGGCACGGGGGCCGCGCTGTTTGTCCTGACTGCGATTGTTGTCATCCTCGGCCCATTGCTGGATCGAGTGCCGCTGCATCTGTTGCAACTGGTAATCGGGGTGCTTTTGTTGCTGTTCGGCATCGGCTGGCTCCGAAAGGCGGCGCTGCGGGCGGGGGGCGTCATCCCCCTGCACGACGAGGACGCGATCTTTGCGAAGGAAACGGCCGGGCTGAGTGCAGAGGTCGCCCGTCGACAGGCGTCTCAAGACTGGATTGCAGGGATTGCCGCCTTCAAGGCGGTGCTGCTCGAAGGGCTTGAGGTCATCTTTATCGTGATCGCTGTCGGTGCAGGGCGTGGGCTGCTGTGGCCAGCGAGCCTTGGTGCCCTTGCGGCTTGCGCATTGGTCCTCGTGGTTGGCGCGATTGCCCATCGACCGCTGGCCCGGGTGCCGGAAAATACGCTCAAGTTCGGCGTCGGTGTCATGCTTTCGGCCTTTGGCGTGTTTTGGACCGGCGAAGGGCTGGGCGTGGACTGGCCTGGGCATGATCTCGCGCTCTTTGTGTTTGCGCTCTTGTTCCTTGTCGCAGGCATCATGGTTGCCCGGTTGGTGCGGCAGCCACCTAGAGAGGTAACGCCATGACTATTCTCAAGGACGTTTGTTCAGAACTGTTCAGTATGTTTGTTGCAGATGCCCGTTTGACAGCCGCCATTCTGGCGACGGTGGTGATCGCTGCGGTGCTGATCGATGCGACCCGACTTCCTGATGTTGTCGGGGGCGCGGTCTTGCTGGTCGGCTGCGTTGCGGTCCTGTTTTGGAGTGCCAAACGGGAAGCAGCGCGCCGGAACTCGCAGAAGTCCGAGGATTAAGCGCGTAGATTTCATATCGTCCGCGCTTGCGACGATCCTGCTGCTGATAGTTTCGAATCTCGTTATGACCTGCGCTTGGAACTCTCACGAGTTGGTTTCTTCGGAACAGGTGTAACAGACCGATGTCGTCGAGGACATCGAGCCAATCCGTTTATTTTGCCAAAGACACATCGGTACGTCGTCGCCTAAGAGCTGCAAGGCTTGCATTAATGTCCAGCGTCCCGACGCTCGCCCGCCGGATCATCTCTCGCATGAAGCCGCCCGGATTGCGTACGGGATTTGTGGGGTGATCTCGCCCGGCATCGACCAGAAGAAGGCAGAGTGCCAATCCTTGGTCGCCCAAGGTGCTCTGGCCCTCAAACCAGACTGACGGATGGATATCGAGCATCGGCAATAACCCCCAGGCCGCCTCAATGATGTCGCGGTCTCTGAGGGGTCGGCTTTGGTCCCGGCGGGCATCAAGCATCATGCTTAGCCCGTCACCTGCAATTGCGTAAAGGTTCTCAAGCGTCAGACTGGGTGACGCGGGGCGGTCAGGTAATGACGGCAATTCACTCTCTGCAACTTCTTCGCATCTTGCCGAGTTATCCACAGCTGAGGGCTCTTCTACATTTTGAGTTTCTTCCTTGGTGTTCTGTGTAAAGGGCCGGAAGTTTTCCGCTGGTTCGCCGGAAGAAAGCCCGTGTTTTTCAAACCAGTCATCGATCCGGTTGCACAGATCGGAACTCGCCTGCAGGTGGGCGGTAAGCCGGTCCAAACCAAGACGGCTCAACGCATCGCTACGTGGCCAGCTTGCGAAACTGGCAAGAATATCTGTGACCTCCAGATCCTCAATAGCCGACGAGGGCAGGGCGGAGATGGCCCGCTTCATATGCCGCAATCGCAGGGACCGAAGATCCCTTAAAGCGCGCAAATGCTTCCGTTCCGCGCGGAGCCGGTCACGAAGGGCGATGAACTCCTCCAGGCGCGCGATCAGCGGCGTGAGGATCAAGCCGAGACCGGCGCGGCCATAGCGAGCCCCGTTCGCCGCGACGCGTTTCACGATCAGGCCGAGCTTGGCCAGCGCAGCCTCATCCGTGCGCAACTGGCGCGGCGTCTTGCCAAGTTCGACTGCGGCGAGGTCTTGCGCCCCAAAGAACACCGGTTCCCGGTGTGGAGAGGTCCAGTCGGACGCTCGGGTCCGCCCAATGATGTAGTTCAGCACCGCGAGGCGCGCCGGGCGCAGACCGATATGCGGGGCTATCTCCGAGAGAAGCGTCATGACGGCGCCTTTGGTCCAGCCGTCCGGCAAGGCCGGGTGGTTTCGAGTGGAGTTCATATCTTGTCCTTGTCAGTATGGGACAAGGCCGCAACAGGGCATCCGCATCCCGACAAAGGATACGTTTTTTCGTTGCCTTGACTGTCGGGGCTGCTAAAACAGGGTCACAGTTTGAGTTGACCTATCGGAACGCCAATTCCGTTGTTCTTTGAGCCCCTCGCATGGTTGCCGCCTTGCGGGGGTTTCTCGTTTCTGGGGTGTCGACTCCTTATACCGGGGTGTGAGGTCAGTAATTGAACTGCTCAGAGCCGTAAGTGCCCTCGTGATCTTCCCAGTCGACAAAGACGGCACGGACCCGGATGCTCGGGCAGGTGGCTCCAAAACCCTCGTCGCCCTGAAATGCCGGTGGAAGCTCACCCGGGGACGTGAACCGCCATCGAAACTGCCCGGTGCTGTCGTAAGAACCATGCCGGATCAGGTCCGTGCGTCGACAATGCTCGCCTTCGCCAACCACCCCCTGGGACAAAGAAGCGTCAAACACATCAATGGAGCGGATGAAGGCAAAGGCGGACCCGCTGACATCGATATCAGCCCCGCGCCCGACGGCCTGCGCGAGATGGAGCATCTCCATTTCGGGTACCGGGGACACTGTTGACTTAGGATAGAACCCCGCCAGCCTGTAAAGGCGCTGGACCGGGTCCGGCGTTTCAAGCGCCGCGCGCATCGGGCAGCGCCAGATCTGCAGTGGTGGCTCGACCGGCCAGGGCGTTATGCGGCGGATAAACTCCGCACGCGCCCGCGCACAGGGAACCGACGCGGGCCAACCACCTGCGAGGCACAAGAGGATCGCACAATCGATCTGGTAGCCTTGTGCGGCGGCAGGTTTGGCAGCAAGCGGAGTGAGCCCGAACACGATCATCGCGGCCGTTGAGAGAAGCCGCCTCATGACAGAGCGCCGCCGCTAAACTGTTGTCGTATAAGGAAGCTTATGTTAAATAAGTCATCTATGCTGACATATTCTTTATGTCGTTTCATTGGAACATCTCCTGGTAAGCGTCAAACACAAGCCGGACTTCGGCCTGCGCGCAAGGCGATGCTGCGGCGAGGCTAAGGACGATCGCGTGTTCGATCTGATAGGCTTGGGCCGGGACGGCCGAGCCCGTTAAACCGGTGAAACTGATTGCTGAGGCGGTTGCCGCGCCTTGGGCCATGTCTTTCATGATGCCGACTCCATCTATAATAGCGCAGCGATACGAAACAACATTAATGATCGCAAGGAGATTTGATTGTTGAGATGTCTAAAACGTATCATGCGCAGACGCCCAGTGGGCGTTCAGGCTCAATTTCGGATTTCGGGCCAGGAGACGATCATTGAAACTGTGAGCATTAATGTTCCCAGTGGCGACAATATGACCGCCCGCTTGTGTAAGATCATTGCATTGGCGACAGACGACCGGTTGATTTGGATATTGATCACTTGTTTCAGAGCTGAACCGTTGTCGCTCACTCCGCAGCATTCAGGAATCTGCCATAATCCTCACTGACCTCGCGAGCTTCGACGAAAGCCCGCGCGCGTTCCTCATCAAGGCAGCGGAAGTAGTCCTGCACGTCGGCGATGTAGGCCTCGAAATCCCCCCGGATCAGATCTGCGTAGGTCCGGATGTCCTCTTGAGACTGGGGAAGAAACGGTCGCTTGGGGGAAATACAGGCGGCAGCCGGACCGGCCGCCCCCACGCCCAGGATCAGCAGCATCAAGGTTATACTGCGCGCACAGTTTATGTGCAGGGCAAAACTCCTTTGCCGCCTTTAAGATCACGATTTTGTCAGGTATCACCGTTATCGGAGCAAGGCGATCTTCGTCAAGTCGTTTTAATTGTCTTGCACTCATTAATGTTGTCTTGTATCGCCCGTGGTGTTGCGACCCCGTGGGACTGGTACTGCACCTCAGGCAGGAAAGGACCCAAGGGAAGGCCATGATAGAAGAAGCACCGAATGTGGTTACAGAAGACGGATTGCGCGGCCTGCTGGCCGAACACTACCTCATCGAGGTGGTCTGCAAGGATGGCGCTGAGAAGCGCCATAACAGTTGGTACGGCACATGGGTCATCCGTGCCGTTGCTGAGGATGGGCGTGACGACAAGATGCTCGTCACGAGCCGTAGCTATCTCAAGGTTCGCGAGTTCAAGACCATCGTCGGCCTTGTCAGCTTCCTTGCCGACATGGGTTGCACGACTGCCAGCATCCCGCTTGTCGAAGGTGCCCGCGAGCGCCATGCAGCACCCGGGCGCACGTCCGAGCCACGAACCGGCCCGGTTCTGGTCAAGGACAACTGACCGCGCATTTGCGCTCGTCGTTGCATTGGGTACAGGTGTTTGTTCAGCACCCCCGGCCGCGTATGCACAGACTGGGGCCGACGGTTTCATCTTCCAAGTCAGCCCTGACGGCCGACTGATCGACACAACAGATGCCACGAGCACCTTGCGCTCGTTTACCGGTGACGATGATGCCCAGACTGGGCCCCTTCCAGATCGTCTCTTTCTCTTCGCAGCACCGCACTCCCGTGGGGATGATGATCCCCTGAGCGATGTGACGGCCGCCACAGCGATCGCCCCGCGCGCCGTCCGCGCCTCCCCCGAAATCCTCCACGCTATCGAGACCACGGCGCTGCGTTACGGCAGCCATGACGCTCTGCGTCAGGCGGGTCTGTCGGTCACCGATTGGGCGCTGTTCTACCGCGCCAACATCGAAGTCGAGAGCGCGTACGATCCTGGCGCGCGGAGCCCTGTCGGGGCCATCGGGCTCGGCCAGCTGATGCCCGACACCGCCCGCGAGCTCGGTGTCGACCCCCATGACATCACCCAGAACCTCGACGGCTCGGCCCGTTACCTGCTGATGATGCTCGAGCAGTTCGGCGACCCCGCCCTGGCACTCGCGGCCTATAATGCCGGCCCCCATGCGGTCACCCGCCATGGCGGCATTCCCCCATTTCGAGAAACCCAAGGCCATGTGGCCCGTGTGACAGCCGTGTTCCAGCGGCTGAGAGGAGACCTATCGTGACGTCCAAGAACTTTCAAAGCGTGCTCCGCACGCGGGCCGTTGTCGCGTTCGGCGCGATGGCCCTCATCGTGCTGGCCGGCCCGGCACTAGCGCAGAGCATTGACCTGTCACCCGTGCAGACGCTGCTGCAGGGCATCGTCGATGCGATCACCGGCCCCTTGGGCATCGTGATCGGCACGCTCGCATTGATCGGCGTTTTCCTGTCCTGGCTGTTTGGGATCCTCGATTTCCGCCAGGCGCTCTGGGTCGTGGTCGCGATCGCAGGCATTGCCGCAGCGCCCACCATCGTTGCAGCCATCTGGACGACCTGAGCAAAACTGATGTCCGACCAATCCCGCGTGTTCATCGGCCTTCTCAGGCCGCCCAAGCTGATGGGCTTGCCGATCATGTACGCCATGGTCTGGCTCTTCGGCTCGACGCTGCTGTTCATCTGGGTGCAGAGCTGGGTGGTGGCCGTCTTCGCGGGGCTGGCCTGGCCGGCGCTCTGGAAGGCCGCAGACTGGGACCCGAACTTCCTCGATGTCCTGGTGACCACGTTGCAGGAAACCCCGCCCACGACAAACCGCAAGATCCATGGGGGCGACAGCTATGCCCCATGATGGAATTGCCAATGAGGTTGAGAACGCCCTTGATCCGCTGACCGCGCTGCCTGCATGGGTCAAGGGCGAGAAGCGGCTCTCGTCTATGCTGCCTTATGTCAGCCTTATGACCGACCGGACAATCCGGACGCGCGGCAACGAGCTGATGCAATGCATCCGGCTCGAGGGGGTCAACAGCACCACGAGCGAGGACGCGCATCTCGACCGGATCGGCGGGCTGCTCGCCGGGATCGTCGCGCAGGTCGGGACCGAGTTCTCCTTCTACCTGCACAAGGTCTCGAAAGCGGTCGACGTGTCTCTGCCGCCCATCCCGGGTGATGGGTTCGCTGCTGCCGTGGACCAGCGCTGGCGCGCGCATCTGGGTCAATCTGGCCTCCGCGACAAGACGCTGACCCTGACCGTGCTGAAACGTCCCGAGACCGGTAGCCGCTTACCGTTCGGTCTAGGGGCTTCGCGTGCCCGCCATGCTGCCGATACGACACGGCGGCTGCGCAAGCTCGACGAGGTGGTGGGGTTTCTGCTGTCGTCCTTCGACGAATTGAAGCCGCGCCTGCTTGCCGCCAGCAGCGGCGAGCTTCTGGGCTTTCTCGGATCTCTAAACACCGGCGAGGAGCATCCGCTCTTCCCGCGATCGCGCCTCGGCGTGATCGCCGAGGATGTGGCCAATACCCGGGTCACCTTCCGCGGCACGACCATTGCGCTGTCCGATGGTGCTGTCGGCAACAAGCTCGGGGCGATCTTCGCGGTGAAGAACTACCCCGCCAAGACCGACAGCCTGATGCTCGATGAGCTGAACCTGCCCGTCGACATGGTGGTCACCCATTCTTTCGTGCCGATCAACGCCAACATCATGGCCGGCCGGATCAAGCGGCAGCTGCGGCTGATGCAGGCGGCCAATGACGGGGCGGTCAGCCTCGCGCAGGAACTGGAACTCGCGCAGGACGATCTGGAATCCAAGCGCCTGATCTTCGGCGAGCACCACATGACCGTGGCAGTCTATGCGCGATCCCAAGCGGCGCTCGACGACATCGCGGCCGAAATCCGCAACATCTCTGCCACTTCCGGGATCAACCTGATTTCGGAAGCCTTCGGGGCGCGGGCGCATTTCATGGCGCAGCATCCGGGCAACACCGGGGCCCGGAGCCGCAAGGCCGCGATCACGAACCACAACTTCGCCGATCTCGCCACCTTCCACCGCACGCCGCTCGGCAAGACCGGGCGCGAGGTGCCCTGGGGCGTTCCGATCACGCTCTTTCCGACGCCAGAGCGCAGCGGGTTCCGCTTCAACTTCCACGAACAGGGCGCACCGGACCGCGAACCCACGGGTGGCCACACCCTGATCCTCGGCCGTCCCGGCTCGGGCAAATCGGTTCTGGCGGCTTTCCTCATGACCATGGCCCGGCGCGCAGGCGCGCGGCTTTTCGTTTTCGACTACCGCGCCGGCATGGAAATGGCCGTCCGTGCCCTTGGCGGCAGTTATTCGACCGTGCGGGCCGGACGTCCCACGGGCCTGAACCCGCTTCAGACCGAGATCGACGCCCGCGGTCAGGCCTGGCTTGCCGACTGGCTTGCAAGCCTCCTCGAGCGCCGGGACCGGCCTCTGACGCCGGTGCAGACCAACCGCCTGCAGGAGGTCGTGCGCCAGAACGCCAGCACCGGAAATGCAGGGCTGCGGAACTGGTCGGATTTCGCCTCGCTCCTCGTCTCGACCGATGACGAAGGCGATCTTTTCGAGCGGATGCAGGAATGGACGGCCGAGGGCCGCTACGGCTGGATATTCGGGGCGAACGCAGACGATACGTTCCAAATCGGGGGCAGCACCGACGCTGATGTCGCGGGCTTTGACCTGACTGGTATCCTCGACTCTGAGAGTGAGCGGGAACGCATGGCGGTCCTGTCGTACCTCTTCCGCCGGGTAGAGCGGGTGATCGAGGACCGCAAGCCCACGATCATCGTGATCGACGAGGCCTGGAAGGCGCTCGACAACGCATATTTCGCGGAGCGGCTCAGCAACTGGCTGGTGACCGCGCGCAAGCAAAACGCCGTCGTCGTGATGATGACGCAATATGCCAGCCAGCTCGAGCGGACCCGGACCGGCAAGACCATCGTGGAAGCCGTGCCGACGCAAGTTCTCTTGCCCAACATCCGCGCTTCGGCTGCGGATTACGCAATGCTCGGCCTCAGCGAAAAGGAACTCGACGTGCTCTTGGGCGTCGGCTCCGCCTCGCGGTTGGCCCTCGTGCGCGATGACCGGGGTGCAGTGGTGATCGACGCCGATCTTAGCGCGCTCGGCCCCCTCGTGACCATCCTTGGCGGCATGGAGAAGGGCGAGGCTCTTGTCGGCCCCGACTACCGTGACCGCCCTGAATTCTGGAGAGTGACATGACCTGTATCCTCACTCGCAGCGCCGTGCTGCTTGGCCTCGGCTTGACTCTGACAGCTTGCGCGCAGCATAACCCGGCGCAGGCCAATTGCTTCAACTTCCGCGATGCACCCGCACAGGCGGCGACCGCCACGACCACGATCTCGAGCATGGGGGTGGAAGTCACGCGGCGCGACACGGCTTGCGATTTCGTCCTCTTGGGGGCTGGCGTCTGAGCAAATGCGGACCTGGCTTCCTCTTTCGATGGTCAGCCTTGCGCTGGCAGGTGCCTCGGTGGGACCGGCCGTCGCCCAAGGCGTGCCGACTTTCGATTTGCGCCTGTTTGCCGAACGACAGGCGATCCTCGAGCAGACCGACCGGGATCTGGCGCTGCAACAGGACCGGCTGACCCACGAGGAGGAGCTGGCCGAGATCGAACGCCAGCAACTCGCCTCGCTAGAGGGGCTGATGGATGCCATGTCCCTCGGCTCCGGCGATGTCGCTGGCACCGTGGCTGGGCTGGAAGCGGGGCAGGGGGTAGTACAGGGATCTGTGGGCGACGTCGAAAGCGCGGCGTCAAGCCTCTATGCACCCAATGATAACAACCCGGCCGCGGCCCGGATGTTCGGCGATGCCCGGGAAGGGATCGAGGAGCTGATTATCCGCGCCGCGCGCGACACCCATAGCCTGCCCGGGGTGAGCCGCGCGGGGCTGTCGCTGGTCCAGTGGCGCTGCCTGCTGCAAGCGCTGATCTGGCAGGAAAGCCGGTTCCAGATCGGGGCACGCTCCCCCGTTGGGGCTTTCGGGCTCACGCAGATCATGCCCGCTACCGCTACTGATCTTGGCATCAACCCGGCCTATTACGACGACCCGTACCTGCAGGTCACAGGCGGTGCGCGTTACCTCGCGATGTTGCTGAACATGTTCGATGGCAACATCATCCACGCGCTTGCCGCTTACAACGCAGGCCCAGGCAACGTGCAGGACTACGGCGGCGTCCCGCCCTTCGCGGAGACCCAGCATTACGTCGTGGTGATCCCGCAGCAGTACAACAGCTACCTCGCCGCCGTGGGCGGCATCGATGCGCTCGGCACCATCGACCCCGTGCTCCTTGCCAACGCAAGTTTCAGCCTCTCGGCCCATGGTGCAGGCGTTTATGGCGACTACTCGCTGGTCTCGGTCCGCGCGGCCGCCCTGCGCTTGCAGGACATCATCACCCGCATCGGCGAGACCGAAGATCTGCACGAGGCGATCGCGCTCAACACCTATGCGCGCGCCGAACTGGCACGGTTGGTCGCGATCCGCACCCGGATCAAGGCCGCCCATACCCAGCCGCTGAGCGAGGAACAACTCGCCATGGCCGCGGCCCAAGCCGCCGAGCGGCAGTTCATGGATTTCACCTTGGAGAGTTTGCGATGATCAAGCGCATGTCCCGTTCCCTTGCCACCGGTGCCGCGACACTTGCGCTTGGCCTCGCTTTTGCAGGTCCCGTCGCGTCACAGGGCGTGCCCACGGTCGATACCCAGAACATCGCCCAGGAAATCCGCCAGCTTCAGCAGATGCTGCAAGATTTCGGGATCCAGACCGATCTTCTGGACAATGCGCTGGCACAGCTCGACCTCCTGCAGCAGCAGTTCGATCAGCTCGAGGAGATGTATGCCTCGCTGACCGGGCCGCGCAGCATCCTCGGTCTCGCCATGGGCGGTGACCTCGACAATCTCCTGCAGGCCAACTTCGAAGACATCCCCGGTCTGATCCGGGGCATCCAGGCGGGTGATTGGTCGAGCCTGATCGGCCCCAACGCGGGGCCGCTGCGCACGCAGATGGAACAGGCGCTGGCCAGCGCCGGGTTCGACGAGGACTCGCTGCGCGAGATCGCCACCAGCGGCAATCCCGGCGCAGAAGGTGTCGCGACGCGGGCCACGACTGGTGCCGTGATGTCGGCGGCGGCCCAGAACAGCCATGCAGAGGCAGCGCAATCCCTCGAACGTGTCGAACAGCTCGTCGCGATGATCCCCGACATGGAGGACCTGAAGGCATCGATGGACCACAACACCCGCGTCACGGCGGAACTCGCCATCGCCATGACGCGGATGTGGGAGCTCGAAGCCATCCAAACCCTCGGCGCGGGCAATGCGGGCGTGGTGGATGCCGCCACCGTCGCCGAAGAGCGCCGTTACATGGACTTCACCCTGCCGAGCCTCGCGCCATGAGCAAGGCACCGGATATGACGGCAGGCATGAGCACGCGCGAACTGGTCGAGGAGGAACTGATCCATGGCGCACTGCGCCGGGAGCAGCTCTGGCGGATGATCGGCCTTGGCGGGGCAGGCTTCGGGGTCTTCGGCTGCCTTGCGGCCGCAGCCGTTGCCCTGATGGTCGAGACGCCCCCACCGGTCGTCGTGCCCTATGACCCCGCGACCGGTCTCGCTCTGCCGAACGCCACGGTTGAGACGGTATCGCTTGCCGAACGCCCGGCCATCATTGAGGCGCAGATCTATCGCTACATTCTCGACCGTGAGGCCTATAACCAGCTCGACAACGATCTGCGCGTGCGCCGGGTGTTGGCGCAATCCACCGGTGCGGCCGAAGCCAGCATGCGCGCCACGTGGACCTCGGGGCAGGAGAGCTATCCGCCGACGCGCTATGGCCCGGCTGCGGAGATGGCCGTCGAGATCGCCTCGATCACGCTCATCGGTGACAACCGCGCGCAGGTGCGCCTCAGAAAGCGCCTGACCAGCCCGCAAGGGGCACAGGACGGATCCTTCACCGCCACGCTCATGTTTGCCTTCCAACCCGAACGGACCCGCACGATCGACGACGTCTGGCAAAACCCCTTCGGCTTCACCGTCACCCAATATGCCATCCGATCGGACCGTTCCGAATGACCTCTGTTCCCACCCTTGCTTCCGTGCATGCCCTACTCGTCGCCGGTGCTCTCGCGCTCTCCGCACCCGCAGCCCTGGCTGAGACCACGCCGCGCGCTGGCTCCCATGACAACCGCGTCCGGATCGCGAGCTGGACCGAGGGGCAGGTCTACCGCGTCGTCACCACCCTGACCCGGGTCACCACCGTCGAGTTCGGCGAGGGCGAGACCATCCGCTCGATCATCGCGGGGGACACGGTCGGCTTCCAGTTCGATGGTGTGCCCGGCGGGCGCGCCTTCGCGATCAAACCCGCCGCCTCGGGTGTCGCGACCAACATCACGGTCTACACGAACCGCCGCTCCTATTACTTCCACGTCGTCGAGGCACGCGAGACCCCGCATTACGTCGTGCAGTTCCGCTATCCCGAGAGCCGCGCACAGCCAGCGAGGGCTGTCGCGGCCGAGGCGCCAAATGCCAACTACGCCGTCAGCGCCCGGGAAGAGTTCACGCCCACCGCCATTTGGGATGACGGAACCTTCACCTATTTCCGCTTTGCGCGGAACGCGCCGGTCCCAGCAATCTTCCGCTATGCCAATGGCGGGGAGCGGGCGGTGAACAGCTCGGCACTCGAGGATGGTGTCATCCGCGTCTCGGGCGTGAACCGCCAATGGGTCCTGCGCCTCGGCGAAGACGAGGTCTGTGTTCAGGATATGGGTGGGCCCACATCATGAGCCAGGACACCGAAGACCTGGCCGCGCGTCTCGCGGCGCTTGAAGCGACGGGCGACAAGACGCGTGGTGCCGCACGGCCCTCCCCGCTGGCCGCAATCCTCGGTGTGGCCGGGATCGTGGCCGTAGGCGGCCTGGCCTGGGTCGCCCTGCAGCCATCGCCGGAAGCGCCCCTGCCGACCGCAGCCCCCGAAGAGTTCCAGACCACAGGATCGGGCTTCGGTGACCTCGCGCCCATGCCCATTGCCGAGCCTGCGCCGCCGCGACCGGCCGAGACCGGCCCCTCCGCGTCGGAACTTGCGTTGATGGAAAGCCTTGCGACGCTGCGTGCTGAACTCGAAGACCTGCGCGCGCGGCCTGTCGAGGCGTCGGACAGCGGCGCAGAGCAGGCCATCGCCGATCTCACGGCACAGATCGCGGCTCTGCAGGAGGCCTCGACCGAGGCGCAACGCGCGCTCGAGCGGCAATTGACCGAACGCGACCGCGAGCTCGACCAGCTGCGCATGGACCTCGAAGTCGCGCGGCTGACCCCGCCTGCCCCCACCGACCTCGGGCCGAACGAGGAAGAGTTGCGGCTCGCCGAACTTGAGCGCCGCCGCATCGCGGAGGCCGAAGCCCGGGCCGAACGCATCGCGTCGCCCATGATCGCGTTTTCCGGGATGGGGGCAGGGACCGACCGAGAGAACAGCCTTGAAGCCGCGCGCCTGAATGAGGACGAAGCTTTCGTGCGCGCGGGCGCCAGACCTGCCGCAGTGACGCGGGCCGAAGTGATCGTGAACCCCGGCAACACCGTCGTGCAGGGCACGATGATCCAGGCCGTGACCGAGACGGCGCTGGACAGCACGCTGCCCGGTGCAATCCGGGCCATCGTCTCAGAAGATGTGCATTCCTTCGACGGCGCGCGGGTCCTGATCCCGCGCGGTGCACGTCTTGTGGGGCGCTATCGCTCCGATGTGGCGCTCGCGCAGTCGCGAGTCATGGTGGCCTGGGACCGCATCATCCTGCCCGACAACCAGACAGTCGAGATCAGCGCCTTTGGTGGCGACGAGCTCGGCCGCACCGGCACCACCGGCTTTGTCGACACCCGCTTTGCGCAGCGCTTCGGTTCGGCCGCGCTGATCTCGCTGATCGGGGCCTTGCCCGCAGCCGCCGCTGGACAGATCGATGATGAGGCCGCGGCCGACATCGCGAGCGACGTCGGCACGGACCTGCGCGACAGCACCCAAAGCGTCATGCAGGACTATCTGGCGATCCGCCCCGTGATCCATGTCGATCAGGGCACGCGGATCACGGTCATGGTCGACCGCGATCTGGAGATCTTCTGACATGGCCGCAAGCTATCTCGAAGCCTCGCTCGACCGGCTGGGCGCGCACGTGCAACGCGACGACACGATCGAGATCTGCATCAACCCCGACGGGAAGGTCTGGGGCGAATTCCAGGGCGATCATTTCATGCGAGGTCTCAGCAACCCGCTTACCCAGACCGAGATCAAGGACCTCGGCAACCAGATCGCCTCGGCCGCCTCAACCACGCTCAGCACCAAGAAGCCCATCGTCTCGGTCTCGATCCTCTATCGGGATCGTCCGATCCGGGCGCAGGTGATCCAGCCTCCCGCCGTTGAAGGCGGGTTTTCCATCTCGCTACGGTTCTTCTCCTCCCTGCCGCTGGAGGCGATCAAGCTCGGGTTTCTCTATGGCAAGGAGCGCAGCCTCGAAGGCCTGCGCCGCGAACGGAATGCCGCCCTGCGCGATGTCGTGGCCTCCGGCGACATTGATGCCGCCCTGCGCTTCTGCGTCGAGAACAAGCTCAACATGATCGTCTCGGGTGGTACGTCGACCGGCAAGACCGTCGCGGCGCGCAAGATCCTCTCGCTGATCGCACCCGAGGAACGGATCATCACCATCGAGGAGGCGGCCGAATTGCGCCCCGAACAGCCGAATGCCGTAACGCTGATCGCCGACCGGGATACCGACGCCCGCAGCGCGGATGTGCTTCTGGCCTCGACCCTGCGGATGCGGCCTGATCGGATCGTGCTGGGCGAGGTCCGTGGTCGCGAGGCCATGACCTTCCTTGAGGCGATCAACACCGGCCATGGCGGCTCGCTCACCACGCTGCATGCCGAGACCCCACAGCTGGCCGTCCGCCGACTCGCCATCGCAGCCCTCAAGACTGACGTGCCCATGACCTATGCCGACATGGTCGACTACATCGAGGGCTCCATCGACGTGGTCATCCAGGCCGGTCGCCATGACGGCGCCCGCGGCATCACCGAGTTCTTCCTGCCGGGGCAGGCAAAGCATCTAGACCAGAACACGGGTCCAGCCGGGGGTGACGAGCGCCCCACGGTCGCGGCCGAATGAACCGAAAGGAAACCCCCATGCGCCAGAGCATCCTCGCCGCAGCTATCACCCTGCTGGCCGCGCCACTCGCTGCCCAGACCTCGCCTCAGGTGACGAACGATCTCACCGTGACCGTCAAGCCCCAGCAGTACCGGATCTGCAACGACCGGCCCGCACGCCCAACCTGGATGGACGAGGTCCACCCGCGCGAATCCTACAAGGCGCTGACGTTGATGGACCTCTATGAGCTGCGGGCATGGGAACAGATCGTCGATACGGGCAACTGCGGCTGCGAAGTCCGCTTCCCGGCATGGGAAGATGCCTCTGAAGAATTCAACGAACGGTATCGCCTGGCATCAGCCGCGGAACATACGTCAGCGCAGCGGGACATCCGGCAGCAGCGCAACGAGCTGCGCCACGCGGTTCAGGAAATCTGCGAAGCTCAGGGCAACTGGTAATGAGCGTCGTCAGCTGGATGGTCGAAACTGCTGACGGTTTCCTTGTCGATGCGGCCGAGTCCCAGTTCGGGGCTGTGGCCAGCAATACCGGCACGATCGTCCTGCTGATGGTCACGCTCTCGTTGATCGGCGTCTGCATCAACATGGCCTTCCAGTTCCGCAGCATGGATGGGGCTAGCTTCTTCTGGTACCTGATCAAGCTGACACTGATAGGCCTCTTCGCGTTCAACTGGGCCAATTTCAACGCGGTGTCCAACGCCGTGATCGGAGGCCTCGACTATGTCGCCGGCGCGCTGGTTTCGTCCGTCGGCGGAGGTGGCGCAGGCGCAACCCATTTCGCGGGAGAGTTCGACAACCTGATTGAGCGCTTCGCGACATATTTGAACGCGATCGGCAGCAATCTGAACTGGATGACGGGCGCGATCCTCGGCGGCATCGGCCTCGTGCTCCTGAGCCTTCTTGGCTTCATGACTGGCATCGTCCTCATCTTCGCCAAGATGATGCTGACGCTGATGCTCGGCCTCGCGCCGATCATGATCGCGCTGTCGCTCTTCGATGCGACCAAGGATTTCTTCCACAGATGGGTCTCGACGACGATCAGCTACGCCTTCTACCCTATCGTCATCGCCGCCATGTTCTCGACCGTCGTCGGCATGGCAAATTCGCTGCTGGCCCAGCTCGGTGACCCGAACTCGGCCACCAACATCGGCTCGCTGGTCCCGTTCTTCGTGATGGTGTTCCTGGCGAAGGGCTTCGTTGCGGCAACGCCCCTGATCGTGCGGGGGATCTCGGGGAACCTGATGGTGGCTGCGGCACCAGCGATCGTCAGCGGCTCCGCAGGGGTCCTGCGGGGCTTGGTGAACACCTCAGGTGTGCAAGGAAGAGCTAGGATCGGTGCGCTCACGACGGGCGAAGCGATCGGCCGAGGGGCGGTGCAAGCTCCCGCCGCCGTGCGAAGCGCTGCGGCCACCGCAAGCGCGCAGGTGGTCAGGATGGCGGAGAGGGCGAAGCGGTTGGGTGGGTGAAGCCGGAAGCGATCGGCGGCGCGCCGAAGACGCGCCGCCGATCGTGGAAGGGTTCAGTTTGCGTTGCGAAACTCGGCGTATTCGCCACGGAGCTGAACGGTCACGGTGGCGGCCTCGCTGTCGCGGTTGCGCCAGAACCAGCCGTGCTCGCCGTCGAATGCGGCTACGATCTCGCCTTCGTCCCCCGTCGAGCCACGGCCTCGTTCGTAGGTAACCGATTGGCCACCACCATGGCCGTGCAAGTCGAAGTTGATCCGTCCGCCTTCGACCAGCACGCGGTATTGCGCGGTCTGTCCCTCGGTCATTACGAGTTTCCATTCCGCAGTGTCGCCGGGCGCCAGCGTGAAGCTTGTCTCGTCGCGCCACACCTCCGCATCCTGAGCGTGGGCCGCCCCCACGAACAGGCCGAAGATATCGTCGAGCAGGCTCGAGGACTGGTCGCCTCCGGCAGCCTCGAGGTCCAGCAACCGGTCCGCCTCCGCTTCTTCCGCAAGCTGGGTTTTGATCTCGCCCATTTCGGTCAAGCCCAGAATGCTGCCCACGCCTGTCGGGTCCGTGCCATATTCAGCGGGCAGATACACCATCAGGCCAATGACCACCGCCCCGATGCCAGCGATGATCGTCGAGCGGCGCAGTTGAGCCGGTGTTGGCAGGTCTTCGATGTTGGGTTTCGGTGCGTTGTGCATTGTTCTTTCCTTTATGTGCTGGCGATGAATCCGGCGATCTGCTGATAGGTCAGCAAGACGCCAAGAAGAACCATGATGATGTTTGCATAGGTTGCTTGGGTCATGAACTTCGGGCTCCTGCGCCAGTAGCCCATGACAATCAGGATCACGAACAGCGCGAGAAGTTGCCCGACTTCGACGCCCACGTTGAAGGCCAGAAGGTTGGCCAGGAGCCCGTCTTCCGCGATCTCGTATTCGAGGATCTTGGTTGCGAGCCCGGTGCCGTGAAACAGCCCGAAAATCAGCGTCGCGGCCTTGGTGTTGGGCTGGAACCCGAACCAGCGCTGGTAAACCCCGAGGTTATCGAGCGCCTTGTAGACCACCGACAGGCCGATGATGGCGTCGATGATGTAGGCATTGATGCCCCAGCCGAACCAGACGCCCGCCAGCATCGTGACCGAGTGGCCAATGGCGAAAATGCTGACGTAGATGGCCACGTCCTTCATCCGGTAGAGGAAGAAGACGACGCCAAGCAGGAACAGGATGTGGTCGTATCCCGTCACCATGTGCTTGGCGCCGAGATATATGAAGGGGATGATGTGCACCCCCCAGATTTCCTGGATGTAGCCCGCGTCACCTTCGGTGACGTTGTGGGCGAGCACCTGCGCCACGCTGGATGCGTAGAGCGCGAGCACTGCAATGGTCAGGGCGTCCGCGCGGCGCGATGCCAGCGCGCGCAAGCCCCAATAGCCTGAAGTCATGAATAGATCTCCGTTGTGCTGTTAAAGGATCGGTATGCCGCGCGATGCGCGATGCCGATCAGGCACGTGGAGGGCGTTCGATCCGGAAGGTGCGGTGGGGGCCGTCCGGCGAGGTCCGGAGCCGCCACGCATCCCTTTGCGCAAAGACCAGTTGGCCCCCGTGACCCAGCGACAGGAATGCCTGGCTGTGATCGTGGTCGGCGGCCTCGTGGCTGTGACCGTGCATGGCCCAGTAGAGATCTTCCTCGAACCCATGCGAATGGCCGTGGTCGGCGATCATCTCCAGATGATCCTGGATCGTCTCGAAGACAGTCGGCGCATGGGTTGCGGCCGGCATGACGGACCAGACCACCAGCGACAGGCACAGAAGCGTCGCAAACGCATTTCGTCCGTATGTCCGCAGAAGTGCCATCGATCTTGCCTGTCCGCCCGCTCGTCGTCGCGGCCCATTCATGGAGCCATCTTGTTCTATCCCCCTGGGGAGGATAGCGTCTTTCTATGACAAAGCCCCATGTGCACGCAACCCATCCCGCCCTCGTCGCCCGGCTGAAGCGCGCCGATGGGCATCTTCGTGCCGTGATCGACATGATCGAGGCGGGCAAACCCTGCCTCGAGATCGCGCAGCAACTTCAGGCGGTCGAGAAGGCGGTGGTCAACGCCAAGCGTGCGCTGATCCACGATCACCTGGACCATTGCCTCGATGCTGATCACTCGCCCGCGGACCGCGATGAACTGAAAACCATCTCCCGTTACCTCTGAGGTCACTGCAGTGCTCGAAGTCCTTGCCGACCGTACCTATCGCCATCTCTTCGCTGCACAGGTCGTGGCGCTTCTGGGTACGGGGCTTGCCACCGTGGCACTGGGGCTTCTGGCCTACGATCTTGCGGGCGACAACGCAGGCCTGGTGTTGGGCACGGTCTTCACCATCAAGATGGTGGCCTATGTCGGCATTGCCCCCATCGCCGGGGCTTTTGCGAACCGGGTGAACCGCCGGGCGTTTCTGGTAGTACTTGATCTGGTGCGGGCGGGCGCGGCGCTCTGCCTGCCTTTCGTCACCGAGGTCTGGCAGGTCTATCTCCTGATCTTCCTGCTGCAATCGGCGTCCGCCGCCTTCACGCCGACCTTCCAGGCGACCATCCCGGACGTGCTACCGGACGAGGCGCGCTACACGCGGGCGCTGTCGCTGTCGCGGCTGGCCTATGACCTTGAGAACATCGCCAGCCCGATGCTGGCCGGGCTCCTACTTGTGGTGGTGAGCTACAACTCGCTTTTCCTTGGAACGGTGGTGGGGTTCGCGGCCTCCGCAGCGCTGGTCGTCTCGGTCCTGCTGCCCAGCCCGAAACCGTCCGAGCCGCGTGGCATCTACGACCGCACGACGCGCGGCATCCGCATCTACCTTGCGACACCGCGCCTGCGCGGCCTGCTGGCGCTGAACCTCGCCGCAGCCGCTGCGGGCGCGATGGTGCTGGTCAACTCGGTGGTGCTGGTGCGCAGCACGCTGGGGCTGGACGCATCCGCGCTGGCCTGGACGCTGTTCGCCTTCGGAGCCGGCTCGATGATGGTCGCACTTGCCTTGCCGAAGCTGCTCGACCGCCTGCCTGACCGGCCGGTAATGGTCGCAGGCGCCGCGCTCATGGTGCTGACGCTCCTCGGTCTCGCCGGAGAGGTCGCCGCCCTTGGGCTGAACTGGCCCGTCCTTCTTGGTGCGTGGCTGCTGGTGGGACTGGGCTACTCGGCGGTCCTCACCCCCTCCGGCCGCCTGCTGCGGCGTTCCGCCCATGCGGAGGATCGCCCTGCGCTCTTCGCCGCTCAGTTCGCGCTCAGCCACGCCTGCTGGCTGGTGACCTACCCACTCTCGGGCTGGCTCATGACGCAGTTCGGGCCGGTCGCGGCCCTCGGGACGCTGGCGGCGCTGGCAGGCGTCGGCGCGCTGTCGGCACTTCGCCTCTGGCCGCAGGAGGATCCCGAGATCATCGAGCACAGCCATGACAACCTGCCGATCGACCACCCCCATCTCAAGGGAGCGCGGCGTCACGCTCATCCCTTCGTCGTTGACGACCAGCACCCCCGCTGGGCGTCACAGCTTTGAGCGACCCTCAACGTGTGCCCCTGAATGTCATGCGAATCTCAGGCTGCCTGATAGCTTGAGAATGTCTCTGTCGTGCCGTCACGACGGATCAGGTAGACGAAATAGGCCTCTCGCTGCGACTCCGGGCCCATGCCGGGCGATCCGTAGGGCATGCCGGGAACTGCAAGGCCGACCGCGTCGGGGCGTTCCACCAGAAGACGGCGAATGTCCGCAGCGGGCACGTGGCCCTCGATCATGTAGCCGTCCACACGGCCCGTATGGCAGGAAACCATCTCCTGCGGGATGCCGTTGTCCAGCTTGTAGCGCATCAGAAGCGTTCCGGCGCTCGCCTCGGTCGTGACGACAAAGCCGTCGTTTTCGAGGATATCGATCCAGGCCGAGCAGCAGCCGCAGTTCGGGTCCTTCATCACGTGGATCGCCGGTCCGGTGCCTTGCGCCAGAGTCCTCAAGGGCGACGCAGCCACCAGCGCAACTGCGCCGAGCAGAAGCGTGCGGCGGGAAAAAGTGTCTTGGTTCATCTCATCTTCCTTTCGAGATTGCATGGGTGGACTGACAGGTCAGAGATCGACCCGCCTGAGCCGCAACGCATTGGTAATCACCGAGACCGACGACAGGCTCATCGCCGCCGCGGCGATCATCGGCGAGAGCAGAAGTCCGGTGACAGGGTAAAGCAGCCCGGCGGCGATGGGGACGCCAAGCGCGTTGTAGGCGAAGGCGAAGAACAGGTTTTGCTTGATGTTCCGCAGGGTGGCGCGGGCGAGCTTGCGCGCCCGCACGATGCCCATCAGGTCACCGCCCAGCAGGGTGATGCCTGCGCTTTCCATCGCAACATCGGCCCCGGTGCCCATGGCGATGCCGACATCGGCGGCGGCCAGCGCGGGCGCGTCGTTTACCCCGTCGCCCGCCATCGCGATCTTGTGGCCGTCGCGGCGCAACTGGTCGATCAGGTCCTTCTTGGCCTCGGGCAGGATGCCTGCGCGCACCTCGTCGATGCCGAGCTTGCCCGCCACCGCCTGAGCGGTGCTGTCCTTGATCGGGTCCGCGACCGCCACGATGCCGACGAGCGCGCCGTCAAGAGCGACGAACATCGCCGTCTTGCCCTCGGCGCGGAGGGTGTCCGCCTTTGCCTCGGCCTGCGCGGTGTCGAGCCCCATCTCCCGCATCATCGCTGCGTTGCCGAGCGCAACCGCGCGCCCACCGACGCGGCCCTGCACGCCCTTTCCGGTGACGGCGTCGAAGTCCGTGGCCTCCTGACGCGGCGCACCCTGCGCCTCGGCTCCCTCAACGATCGCCTCAGCCAGCGGGTGTTCCGAGCCGCGCTCCAGAGCTGCGGCCAGCGACAGCAGGTCTGTCTCGGCGGTGTCGCCAAGCGCCACAACGTCCGTCAGCTTAGGCTTGCCCATGGTCAGCGTGCCGGTCTTGTCGACGATGAGCGTATCGACAGCCGCCATACGTTCCAGAGCCTCGGCGTCCTTGATCAGCACGCCCGCCTGTGCTCCGCGTCCCGCTGCCGTAGTGATCGAGATCGGCGTAGCCAGCCCGAGCGCGCAGGGACAGGCGATAATCAGCACCGAGACAGCCGAGGCGATGGCAAAGACCAGCGCAGGTTCTGGCCCAAAGATCATCCACACGACGAAGGCGAAGACCGCCACCGCGACCACCGTCGGCACGAAAACCGACGAGACCCGGTCGGCCAGCCCTTGGATCGGCGCGCGGGACCGCCGCGCGTTCGACACCATCGCGACGATCTGCGCAAGGACGGTATCGGACCCGACCTTGCCCGCCTCCATCACCAAGGAACCGTTCTTGTTGATCGTTGCCCCGGTCACCGCATCGCCCGGGCCCTTTTCGACCGGCATGGACTCGCCGGTCAGCATGCTCTCGTCCAGCGAAGACCGACCCTCGATAACCGTCCCGTCTACCGGCACCGCATCGCCCGGGCGCACACGCAACCGGTCGCCCTGCATGATGTTCTCCAGCGGGGCGTCATATTCCGTGCCATCGGGCAGGATGCGCCGCGCCGTCTTGGGCGCCAGATCCAGTAGTGCGCGGATCGCGTCACCGGTGCGCTCTCGCGCCCGCAATTCGAGAACCTGGCCGACGAAGACCAGCGCCACGATCACGACCGCCGCCTCGAAGTAGGTGCCGACGCCATGGCCCATCCGGTACTGTTCCGGAAAGATCCCCGGCAGGAACGTAGCGACGATCGAGTAAAGGTAGGCCGCCGCCACGCCGATGCTGATCAGCGTCCACATGTTGGGGCTGCGGTTCACGATCGAGTCCCAGCCGCGCCGGAAGAATGGCAAGGCGGCCCAGAGGATGATCGGCGTGGCCAGCAGGAATTCGAGATAGCTGGCGGTCTGATGCCCGATCCAGTCGCGCACCGGCAGCGCGACCAGTTCACCCATCGTCAGGATGATGAGCGGCACCGCCGCCGCCGCCGAAATCCACATCCGGCGCGTGAAGTCGGTCAGCTCCTCGCTGGGTTCATCCGAGGGGACCATCGGTTCCAGCGCCATGCCGCAGATCGGGCAGGATCCCGGCGCATCCCGGACGATCTCGGGGTGCATCGGACAGGTGTACTGGGCATCGGCTGGAGCGGCCTTCTTCTGTCCAGCGGCCCGGCCCGAAGCGTAGAACCACGGATCGGCCTTGAACTTCGTCTGGCATTTTTCCGAGCAGAAATGAAAGGTCTCGCCCTGAAACTCTGCGTGACGGCCGTCCGGCTTGACCGCGACCGTCATGCCGCAGACCGGGTCCTTTGCCGTCTCGGTCCCCGCCGGGATGTCGGGCGACTTGTGATGATGATCATGCTCCATGGTCTGTCAGCCTTTCATTGTCTGTTTCAACTTGCGCCTTCCAGAGACTGGAAGCTCAAGCCCTTTTTTAATGACGGTCGTGAGCGCCTTCCCGGACCGGATTGCGTGCGAGGAAGATCCCGACAAACAGGAACACCAGCGCCATGCCGATCGCGCCCAGGACGACGATGAGAGGGTCGGACTGCCATTTCATCGCAGCGAAGGCGGCCAGCACCACGGCATCAAGTGCGATGGCCGTCAGCAACACCCAGCCCCGCGCGCCGATGTCCTCACGCAGATGCCGGAACACGCCGAAGTGGATGATCATGTCCATCACCAGATAGAAGAAGGCCCCGAGCGAGGCGATGCGGCTGAGATCGAAGAAGACCGTCAGGAAGCCCGCGATCACGACGGTGTAGACGAGCGTGTGATCCTTGATCGTGCCCGGCATCCCGAAATGGCTGTGCGGGATCATTTTTATGTCGGTCAGCATCGCCAGCATCCGCGAGACCGCGAACACGCTGGCGATCAGACCCGACGCGGTGGCCACCAGCGCCAGCGCCACCGTCAGGTAGAAGCCTGTTTGCCCGAGCGCGGGCTCGGCGGCCTCGGCCAGCGCGTAGTCCTTCGCCGCCACGATGCGGTCGAGCGGCAGGCTGGAGCCGACCGCGAAGGCCACCAACAGATAGACGACGACGCAGAGCGCGATGGACCAGATGATGGCCCGGCCCACGTTGCGGTGCGGGTCGGTGACCTCTGCGCCGCTGTTGGTGATGGTCGTGAAGCCCTTGAAGGCCAGGATCGACAGCGCAACCGACGCCACGAACCCTGTGGCTGCAAAATCATCACCCGTCGCCTCGAACGAGATGCCGCTTGCCCAAAGACCCGCTGCGCCGAACAGCGCGATGCCGCCCACCTTGAGCACGGCCATGATGATGGAGAACAACCCGACCGACCGGGTGCCCGATGCGTTCACGAGCCAGGCGAAGACGATCAGCCCGACACCGAGAATAGGCACGAGGATGCTGTCCGGATCGCCGCCGAACGCCCGCAGCGTGTAGGTGCCGAAGGTGCGCGCGACGAGGCTTTCGTTGATCACCATCGACAGCGCCATCAGGAGGGCGGCGCCCGCCGCGACCGTCGTCGGGCCGTAGGCCTTCTTCAGGATCATCCCGATGCCGCCCGCTGACGGATACGCGTTCGACATCTTGATGTAGGTGTAGGCGCTGAACGCGGTCACGATGGCGCCCACGATGAACGAGAGCGGGAAGAGAGGCCCGGCAAGCTCGGCGATCTGGCCGGTCAGCGCGAAGATGCCAGCGCCGATCATCACGCCGGTTCCCATGGCCACGGCACCCGGGAGGGTGATGCTGTTCTTCTCGTAGTCGCTTTTCGTCATGGATTTTCCTTTTCAGGCTTTTGCCGCAGTGCCACCCAGAGCAGCGGCAACCCCGTCACAAGCCCGAGTCCGAGCACCGCCCATGTCGCGCGCCCGAGGTCACCGCTAACCGCCTCACCGCCGAAATGTGCCAGCAGGAAGCTTGCCGGGATGATCCCCGCCAATGTTGCGAAGGCGAAACGCCAGGCGTGCAATCGGCTCAGTCCGGCCGCGTAGCTGATCATGTCGAAGGACACGAAGGGCATCAGGCGGCTGGCAAAAACCGTCGCCGTCAACGCGGTCTGCGAGCCGAGAAGCCCGGCATCCACGCGATCACCGAACACCCGCCGCAAGACATCATGCCCCAGAACCCGTGCGAGACCGAAGGCGATCAGCGCCCCGAGCTCGGCGCCGATGACGACCTGCACGGTCCCCCAGAGATGTCCGTAGGCCGCTCCGGCCGCCAGTGCGATCGGCGCGCTCGGGATCGGGCTGGCCACGACCGCAAGGGTCATGAGCGTGACGATCAGGACCGGCCCCCAGAGACCGGCGCGCGCCACCAGCATTTCCAGACGCTCTACGTCCAGAAGGCTGCGCGCCTCGGCGAATACCGAAGGCGCGAATACCCAGACAGCGAGCAGTCCGATCCCGAGGATCGCAAGGCCCGCGAGAATGGTGGCGCGCAGGCTCATCTCAGATCGCCTCGATGGCCTTGGCCAGAAGGTCGCGGACGTCGCTCGCCACGGCTGTCAGTTCGGCGTTCTCGATCGCCTGCATCGACGCCACCGGGTCGATGGCGCTGACCTCGACACCGCCCTTCACCTCTCGCAGAATGACATTACAGGGCAGCATCGCGCCCACCCGAGGCTCGATCCCGATCGCCTGATGCGCCATCTTGGGGTTGCAGGCTCCGAGGATGCGATAGGCCGACATCTCGACATCGAGCTTCTTCTTCATCGTCGCCTGGACGTCGATCTCGGTCAGGACGCCGAAGCCATGATCCGCCAGCGCCTTTCGTGCGCGAGCGTCGACTTCGTCGATACCCGCACCCGAGAACCTGCGATTGATCGTGTAGGTCATTTCCAAGTCCTTCTTTCTCACTTCCGAAGATATTTGATCAGTGCAGCTATGGCCAAAACCACCAGCACGAGGATCAACAGGCCGAAGAGCCAGCCAAACCCCATTCCGAAACCCATTCCGGAGCCCATGTCGTTCCAATTCATCATCTCATCCTCCTGATTTTCACCCGCAGGGTGCGTCTTTTGGCCGGCCCTCACGACAACATGGGGCAAGACAGACCACGATCGGTGCCGGGCGGGGCGCCCTGTCCGGACGCCCCGCCCGGATCACACCGACGCCGTGACGGCGAACTCGGTCATCATCCCCGTCGCAAGGTGCGGCATGTGATGGCAATGCAGCATCCAGCGCGCGGCCTCGCCTGCATCGAGCGCGACATCGACCATCGACATCGGCGGTACGTGAACCGTGTCGCGCAGCGCACCGGCAACGCGCCGCCCATTAATCCCGACGACCTGAAACGCGTGGCCGTGCAGATGCATCGGGTGTGCCATCATCGACATATTGTGGAACGACAGCACGACCCTCTCGCCGCTGCGCGCGATGATCGGTTGGTGCTGTCCCCAGACGGCCCCGTTGATCGTCCAGACGTAAGGCTGCATTGAGCCGCCCAGCATCAGCATCTGGCTGCGATCCACCGGCCGATCAGGCAGGGCATCGCGTGCCATTAGGCGCGACTCCTGTGCAAGATCGGTGTCGAACGCGGGCGCTTCGGACTCCGCCATGGCATCAAGACGCCGCACCTCGGCACCCTGCGTGGCGAGGATCAGGCCGGTGCGCTCACGCGCGCCTTCCCGCAGTGCGAGAATCGGCCAGGCGCCGCCTTCGTTCGGCAGGTCGATCTCGATGTCCAGGCGCTGGCCCATCGCCAGCCCGAACCGCGTGCCAGCGAGAGGCTGGACGGCGTGCCCGTCTACCGCGACCAGCCGCGCCTCGGCACCGCCGGTCTCGATCCAGAACACCGTCGCCGCGGCGGCGTTGATGACCCGAAGCCGGATACGGCCACCGCGCTCGACCTGGACCACCTCCGGGTCCGACAGGGTTCGGTCATTGGCGAGATAGGCGTCCCAGTCATAGTCGTTCAGGTCCATGGCCATGCCGCCCATCTGGCCGCCCATACCCATCATCCCGCCCATTCCGGGCATGTTGCCCATCGGCATGCCGCCCGTGGCGCCATGGCCCATGGCCCCGTGATTCATGCCCTGCATCGCCCCCATGCCTCCCATGGGAGCGCCCTGATCGGGCAATGCACCGGCACCATGGCCCGCGCCGTGCCCGCCGCCATGACCTGCGCCGATCTCGGCCAGAACCTCCTCGGGGGC
>Ga0209643_1000571_pt1 | contig 59227 bp, 53 predicted proteins | sample AutmiccBRH37_all_FD_187383 | JGI IMG/M metagenome (GOLD analysis project Ga0209643, IMG submission 187383) | Deep subsurface microbial communities from Mt. Terri, Switzerland - Autotrophic microbial communities BRH/37_all (SPAdes) (version 2) | ecosystem: Environmental > Aquatic > Deep...
ACCCCTAACCCCTCCCGCAAGCGGGAGGGGAATATGTCACAGCATCCCCAGTTCCAGCTTCGCCTCGTCGCTCATCTTGCCGGGATCCCATGGCGGATCCCAGACGAGATTGACCTCCGCATGGCCGACGCCGGGGACGCTGCCGACCTGCATCTCGATCTCGCCGGGCATCGATTCGGCGACCGGGCAATGCGGCGTGGTCAGCGTCATGGTGACAATCGCGTGATTGTCGGGGGTGATCTCGACGCCGTAGATCAGGCCGAGATCATAGATATTCACCGGAATTTCCGGATCGAAGATCGACTTCAGCGTGTCGATCACCGCCTCGTAGACATCGCCGCCGGCTTCGCCGGCCGGGGTCTCGGCCGGCTTCTGCGCCAGAAAGCCCTCGAGATAATCCTTCTTGCGATTGAGCTTGGCCGAATCGCTTTCCGCTTCATAGGGCGACGGCGCCATCACGGGTGCGGGCTTAGCGTCCGCTTTGCCGTTCGTGTCGAGCGCAGTCGAGACACGTTGCTCACCATCATCCGGTCTCTCGACTTCGCTCGAGACGAACGGGGTATCGTCCACCGCATCCTCGACCTTCGCCAGCTTCGGCTTCTCGACCGAATCGACTTCTTCCACCAATATTTTCCGTTCTTCGTTCATATCGTCACCTTAGCCAAAAATCTTTCTGACGCGATTGATGCCGTCCACCAGGGCGGCGACATCGCTGTCATCGCTGTAAATCCCGAAACTCGCCCGCGCCGTCGCCGGCACGCCGAGATAGTCCATCAGCGGCTGGGCGCAGTGATGGCCGGCCCGGATCGCAACGCCACCTTCATCCAATATAGTGGCGACATCATGCGGATGCACGTCGCCGACCGCGAAACTCAGGATGCCCATGCTCTTGTCGGGGCCAAAGACCCGCACCGAGTTGATCCCGGACAGGGCTTCGCGCGCCTTGGCCAGCGTGGCATTTTCATGATCCGAGATCATATCCATGCCGATTCCCTCGGCATATTGGATCGCCGCATCCAGTCCGACGACACCGGCAATATGCGGCGTCCCGGCCTCGAACCGGCCCGGCGGCGGCGCATAGGTCGTGCCCTCGAAGGACACGCGGTCGATCATCGATCCCCCGCCCTTCCAGGGTGGCATGGCTTCAAGGGTTTCGTATGGTGCCCAGAGCGCGCCAATGCCGGTCGGCCCGTAAATCTTGTGGCCGGAGAAAACATAGAAATCGCAGCCCAGGTCCTGCACATCGACCGGCAGCCGCGGTGCCGCCTGGCAGCCGTCGAGCAGCAGCTTGGCGCCGACCTTGTGCGCGATTCCCGCCGCCCGCTTCGCGTCGAGCAAAGAGCCGAGCACATTGGAAACATGCGCCAGCGCCACCAGCTTGTGCCGTTCGGTCAGATTTTCCTCGATCCAGTCGAGATCGATCTGGCCGTCTTCGGTCAGCGGCGCGACATCAATCTCCGCGCCGACCCGCTCGGCCAGCATCTGCCACGGCACGATATTCGAATGATGCTCCAGCCGCGACAGCATGATCCGGTCGCCCTGCGCGATAAATTTATTGCCCCAACTTTCGGCGACCAGATTGATGCTGTCGGTCGCGCCGCTGGTGAAGACGATTTCATTTTCGCTCGCGGCATTCAGGAACCCCGCCACCCGCCTGCGCGCTGCCTCATAAGCGAGCGTCATGTTGGCCGAGCGCGCATAGACGCCGCGGTGCACCGTGGCATAATCCGGGCCATAGGCGCAAGCGATCGCATCGAGCACCGCCTGCGGCTTCTGCGCGGTGGCGGCGGAGTCGAGATAATGCCAGTCCGGGCCGATGCCAGGAAAGTCGGACCTGTAATCTTCCCTGTCGCGCAGCGATGGGGAGGTGGCAGCCGGAACGGCTGACGGAGGGGCCCCGACGGCAATCGCTTCGCCGGCCCCTCCACCATGCTGCGCATGGTCCCCCTCCCCATTTGCAATGGGGAGGATTTTGGCGTTCCCGCTCACGACAACCCCTCCAGCACCTCAAGCGCCCTGCCCTCGATCACGTCCCGCGCCGCATCATCATCCAGCGACACAAAGGCATCAGCAATAAACGCCTGCAACATCAGCTTCTTCGCCGTCGCCGGGTCGATCCCGCGCGAGCCCATGTAGAACAAAGCCTGCTTGTCGAGCTCGCCGACCGTCGCGCCATGGGCGCATTTCACGTCGTCGGCGAAAATTTCCAGTTCCGGCTTGGCATTGGCGGTGGCGCCGCGGTCGAGCAGCATCGCCTTGACCGACTGTGCCGCATCGGTCTTCTGCGCATGGCGCGCGACATTGATCCGGCCGAGAAAGCTGCCGGTCGCCTTGTCGGCCAGCACCGAGCGGACCACCTGATTGGAGGTGCCGTCGGGTTCGGCGTGGATCACCTCGGTGACAATCTCCAGCGTCTGCGATCCCTTGCCCAGGATCGCCCCGCCGAGCTCGAAATGCGCGCCCCTGCCGAGCGTCGCCCTGACGTGGATTCGTCCATAATCGGCGGCATTGGCGAGGACATGGATGGCAAAGCCCGCATTATCGCCGATCGCGATATCGAGATCAACCATGCCTACACCGTCGACCACCGGCAGTTCGGTGACCAGCCGGGACGCCTGCTCGCCAGCAGGCACATCGATCCGTTCCGGACCGGCCAGTGTCGGCCAGACAGGCTCGAGCGCCTTCAGATCGGCATAGCGCCAGGCTTCATCGCGGCGCGTGGGGAGCGGAGCGTTCATAAAATCCTCCCTGTGCCGAAGGCATGGGGAGGGGGACCATGCGCAGCATGGTGGAGGGGTAATGAGCGCAAGGCCCCTCCGTCACGCCTGCGGCGCGCCACCTCCCCATGTCCTGCGGACACAGGGAGGAAAGTGTTGCCGCAAACCATCACGCCGCCTCCGCTATCGCTTCATAGCCTTCTTCTTCCAGCTGCAGCGCCAGTTCCGGGCCACCGGTCTTGACGATCCGGCCATCGGCGAGCACGTGGACAAAGTCCGGCTTCACCAGTTCGAGCAGCCGCTGGTAATGGGTGATCAGCAATACCGCCTTGTCGGGCCTCCGCATGATGCTGTTGATCCCGGCACCGACCGTGCGCAGCGCGTCGATATCAAGGCCGCTGTCGGTCTCGTCGAGAATCGCCAGCTTGGGATCGAGAATGCCCATCTGCACCATCTCGTTGCGCTTCTTCTCGCCGCCGGAAAAGCCAACATTCACCGCCCGCTTGAGCATGTCCATGTCCATCTTCAGCAGCGCCGCCTTTTCCTTGGCCAGCTTGATGAATTCCGCCCCGGTCAGAGGTTCCTCGCCGCGCAACTTGCGCTGCGAATTCAGGCTTTCGCGCAGGAACTGGAGATTCGACACGCCGGGGATTTCGACCGGATATTGGAAGCCGAGAAAGATGCCCGCAGATGCCCGTTCGTGCGGGTCGAGATCGAGCAAATCCTGTCCGCTGAATGTCACCGACCCTTCGGTAATCTCATAGCCAGGCCGCCCGCCCAGCGCATAGGCGAGCGTCGACTTGCCCGCCCCGTTGGGGCCCATGATCGCATGGATTTCGCCCGTGTTGATTTCGAGCGAAAGCCCCTTGAGAATTTCTGTGTCGCCTACCGAGGCGTGGAGGTTTTCAATTTTTAGCATCTATTTCACTTTAAGTTGGGTGTGATCAAAACTGCGCCAGAATATGCCGCATCAAGCCCCTCCCCTTCAGGGGAGGGATCGGGGCGGGGAAGGCTCGTCATCCAACCGACCCCTCAAGCGAAATCGCAAGCAATTTCTGAGCCTCGACCGCAAATTCCATCGGCAGCTGCTTCAGCACATCCTTGGCAAAGCCGTTGACGATCAGCGAAACCGCCTCTTCCTCGTCCAGCCCGCGCTGCTGGGCGTAGAACATCTGGTCGTCGCTGATCTTCGAGGTGGTCGCCTCATGCTCGATCTGCGCGGTCGGGTTGCGGACCTCGATATAGGGCACAGTATGCGCGCCCGACTGGTCGCCGAGCAGCAGCGAATCACACTGGGTGAAGTTGCGGACATTTTCCGCATTCGGCCCGACCCGGACCAGCCCGCGATAGGTATTGTCGCTGTGGCCGGCGCTGATCCCCTTGGAGATGATCGTCGAGCGGGTGTTCTTGCCGTTGTGGATCATCTTGGTGCCGGTATCGGCCTGCTGGTAATTGTTGGTCAGCGCCACCGAATAGAATTCGCCCACGCTGCCCTCGCCGTTGAGCACGCAGCTCGGATATTTCCAGGTCACCGCGCTGCCGGTCTCGACCTGGGTCCAGCTGATCTTGCTGTTCTTGCCCTGGCACAGGCCGCGCTTGGTGACGAAATTATAGATGCCGCCCTTGCCGTTCTCGTCGCCGGGATACCAGTTCTGGACGGTGCTATACTTGATCTCGGCATCGTCCATCGCGACCAGTTCGACCACCGCGGCGTGCAGCTGGTTCTCGTCGCGCATCGGCGCGGTGCAGCCCTCGAGATAGGAGACATAGGACCCTTCCTCGGCGATGATCAGGGTGCGCTCGAACTGGCCGGTATTTTCGGCGTTGATCCGGAAATAGGTGCTGAGCTCCATCGGGCATTTCACGCCCTTGGGGATATAGACAAAGGTGCCGTCGCTGAACACGGCGCAGTTGAGCGTTGCGAAATAATTGTCATGCATCGGCACGACCTTGCCCAGATATTGCCGGACAAGGTCAGGATATTGCTTGATTGCTTCCGAAATGGAGCGAAAAATGACACCCGCATCCTCCAGCTCCTTGCGGAAGGTGGTGGCCACCGAAACGCTGTCGAACACCGCATCGACCGCGACCTTGCGCGCGCCCTCGACGCCAGCGAGCACCTTCTGCTCTTCGATCGGGATGCCGAGCTTCTCGTAGACGCGCAGGATTTCCGGATCGACTTCATCGAGCGAACCCAGCTTTTCCTTCGGCTTGGGCTCGGCGTAATAATAAGCGTCCTGATAGTCGATCATCGGAATGTCGAGCTTGGCCCAGTCCGGCGATTCCATCTTTTCCCACTGGCGAAAAGCCTTCAGACGCCACTCGAGCATCCACTCGGGCTCGCCCTTCTTGTCGGAAATGAAGCGCACCGTGTCCTCGTTCAGACCCTTGGGCGCAAAATCCTGTTCGATGTCCGACGACCAGCCGAACTCGTAGGTGCTCGCCTTGTCGACGGCCTGCTGCGCCTCGGCATTCATCGCCTTGCGATCTGCATCATAGTCGGACGTTTTCACTGTTTCAGTCATAGCATTATCCCGCCATTATTCCGTTCGTGTCGAGCGCAGTCGAGACACCCCGCCCGTTGTCGCCATCTCTCGGCTGCCGACCAGAAGTCGGCAGTTCATCCTGAGCCTGCCGAAGGGCGCGAGACGGACGGTGACCCATATGTGTTGCCGGCATGTCCGACAAGCTGGCGAGGCTGACATCATCCAGCGCCTTGCGAATCGTGCGGTTGATCACGCCCCAGTGCGGTTTGACGGTGCAGCCGCTTTCCAGCGCGCAATCATGGTTGCCGTCGATGGTGCAGCAGGTGATTGCCAGCGGGCCTTCGACCGCCTCGATTATATCGGCCAGACTGATCGATGCCGGCGGCCGCGCCAGCCTTATGCCGCCGCCAATGCCGCGAGTCGATTCGAACAGGCCGGCGGCGGTCAGGCGGCTGACCAGTTTTTTCGCCGTCGGCAGGGGAACGCCGGTTTCCTCCGCGAGCTTGCTGGCGTTGAGCCTGCCTTCCGCCAGCAACGCGCCGCCACAATGGCGCGCGGCGGCGGACATCAGGACAACGGCATAATCGGCGAGGTTGGAAAGGCGCATATTTCTCGATTCGCTTGGCGTGAAACTCTAAACAAGACTGATTTAGTCTCATTTATCCAACATTGCAAGGCCCGAGCGGTCCGCAGCCGGAGGCGAAGACGGCAAACATGCTTCCAATTCTTCCGGTCAGGTGTCGGAAATCAGCGGTGCGATCTTGCCCTTCAGGTCGGCCCGCTGGTCGATCAGCCGGGCGGTCTCGCCCTCGCCGACCCGCAGCTGGGTCGGCGTGACCCCGGCGAAGAACTTCACTTCCCGGATCATGTGCGACTGGTCGTAAAAGGCATCGACCAGCTCGAGCAGCTCTTCCTCATTATGTTCGGCATAGGCTCGCGCCGCCCGCAGCGCCCGATATTTGCGCGCCAGATATTTGGGCGGCATGCCATAGAGCTTGTTGACCGTGCGCAGCACCTGGCGCGAGCTTTGCTCTGATCGCTCCATCAGGCTGCCGACAGGTGGCGACGGCTCCGACGACAGCCATTCGTCGACCATCCGGGTGAAGCTTGCCGTTTCCGGCTTCAGCCGCGGCTTCAGCGACCGGTAGAACTGGTCCGCCCAGGCCACCATCTCCTCGGGAGAGTTGCAGCCGCGCAGATAGTCGAGATTCTTGTCGATTTCCTCGGTGAAGACTTCATTCGCAGGCACCGCCCGGTCGGTATAGTCGGCCGCCGACTTGCGGGTGGAAATGGCCCATCCGGAGGGCAAAATGCCAACGCCAAACATCCGGAACGGCCCGGTCACGTCAAAATGCATCGATCCGGTAGATGGCCCCTGCAGCATCGCATCCTTGGCCGGAAAGCTGCTGCCATCGGCAAAGCTGACCACCGCGCTGCCCTTGAGCAAAAAGCGCATTTGAGCGATCGCGGCTCTCTCATTGTCGGCAAAGCGCGGCTGATCGACCTCGAATAGATAATAGACCGAGACCAGATCCCGGACATCCTCTGCGGGCGCAAAATATCTCAAACTAACCAAGCGACGACCCCCTATCTGCTCCCCCCTCAAGGTTCAGATTGCATATGGATGCGCTTTTATAGCTGAAAAACAAAGATAAAAAAATGGCCTGGCTAAATTAATAGCCAGGCCGATAAGGAAAAGAACTCTGTCACCGGCATATTTGCGATGGCAGGAGCCCTTCGGGTCGCACCGTCCCTATCACTCTTATTAGCCGAGATTAATTGGACGGAAACGACAGATTGCCCTCATGCGTTTGACAATTCAGGACATTCGGGGAGAAAGACTCTCATTTGCTCGCGGCAATCCATGCATCCACCCGCTCTTCGAGGATGTCGAGCGGCACCGGACCACTGTTCAGAACCACATCATGGAAACCACCCATGGTGAACTTGTCGCCGAGATTCTTCTGCGCCCGCTCCCGAAGTTCGAGTATTTTCAGCTTGCCGATCATATAGGCGGTCGCCTGCCCGGGATAGACGATATAGCGCTCGATCGCCTTGCGGATATCACCCTCCGGATTGGGCGTATTGTCGGTCAGATATTGAATCGCTTCCTCGCGGCTCCAGCGCTTGTGATGGATGCCGGTGTCGACCACCAGCCGGGCGGCGCGCCACAATTCCATCCCGAGCCGGCCGAAATCGCTATAGGGATCCTGGTAAAAGCCCATATCCTTGCCGAGCTCTTCCGAATAGAGACCCCACCCCTCGGTATAGGCAGTCCATCCGCCAAATCGGCGGAATGGCGGCAAATCTCCGAGTTCGGTCTGGATTGTTCTCTGCAGATGATGCCCGGGCAGGCCTTCGTGATAGGCCAGCGCTTCCAGTTCGGTTTTCGACATGCTGCGCAAATTGTAGAGATTGACATAATAGGTTCCGGGGCGAGAGCCATCCGGTGCCGGTCCGTTATAAAAGGCCTTGCCGGCCGATTTCTCGCGAAAAGCCTCGACCGGCTTGATGACCAGAGGCGCCTTCGGCAATGTATTGAAAAATTCAGGCAGCTTCTCTGTCATCGCGGCCAGCTTGCTGTCCACTTCGGCGAGATAGGCTTCGCGCGTATCATGGTAGAATTTATCGCTGGTACGCAAATGCCGGAAGAAGTCCTGCAAGCTGCCTTCAAATCCGACCTCCGCCATGATCTCGCGCATCTGTCCATGGATTCGCGCGACATTGTCGAGGCCTATCTGGTGAATCTCGTCCGCGCTGAGGTCGGTCGTCGTGTAATTCTGCAGTCGCTCGGCATAATAGGCCGCTCCGTCCTTGAACCTCCAGATACCGTCACCGTCGACCGCCATCGCCTGTTGCCGCTCCATTTCGGCGATCAGCTTCTCATAGCTGGGCTTCAGACTGTTGACCATCGCCGTTGCGCCGCGCGCGATCAGATCCGCCTTTTCCGCCTCGGGAATATCGAGGTCCGCGACCTTCTTTTTCAGATCCGCATAAATAGGCGAGTCCTTGCCATCCTCGAACGGCGCACCGCTGATCACATTCCTGGCATCGGCGATCACATAGGGGAACACCCAGTCGGGAACGATAATGCCGTCATCGGCTCGCTCAGCCGACTGTGCCACCAGCGTGTCGATCAACGGACCCGCAGCACCAAGTCGGCTGACATAGGCTTCGGCATCCGCCTTGCTTGCGACCCGGTGAATATTGATCAGGAAAGCCGGAATCTGGCTTTGCGCTCCATTCATCTGGTCGAAAATATAGGCGTTGCGGCGGAACGGGAAAGCCTTGTCCGCCCGTTCGGCGCGTGCCTGAAACAGCCGGTAGCTGAGCTGGTCGGCATCGCTCAGCTGGCTCTGGTCAAACTCGGATTCCATCCTGGCCAGTGCGACCTGCCCGCGCCGATATTGCGCCACCTCGGCAGCCTCGCTGGCATCGTCCCATTTGCCATAATCGTCATCACGAATGCCGCGATAGGCCTTGGAGACGGGAGAATGGGCGAGCTCCTGCTCGTCATATGCTTCGAAAAATGCGGCCAGTTGTTCCTCGACGGCCGCCGTTGCCGGAGCTTCGGTTGGAACGGTCTGCGCCTGGCTTGCAGGCGCGACGGCCACTGTCGTCAATGCCAGGACAGAGGCAGCGGTCAGCAATAAATTTCTCATCCAAATCTTCCTTTTCTGATACGAATTGTTCCGGTCCTATCACCCCGCTGGCATTTGCACAAATCTGCTTTTCCGTTCGCCTCGTCGTCGACCGTTTCGCGACGGTCTTCGGCACAATATGGTTGCTGGCGATATTATCCGCCGTTAGTCGCCAGAAGATGCAAGCCCATTCCCTCGACGCGTTGATCATCGGCGGCGGCCATAATGGTCTGGTCTGCGCCTATTATCTGGCGCGCGCCGGGCTAAAGGTCCGCATATTGGAAGCGCGCGACGTGATCGGCGGCGCGGCAGTGACCGAAGAATTTCACCCCGGCTTCCGCAACAGCACCGCCAGCTACACGGTCTCGCTGCTCCAGCCGAAGATCATCGCGGACATGGGACTAGTGGAGCGCGGCTATCGGGTCGTCGAACGCCCCCGAAGCAACTTCCTGCCGCTCGGCGATGGCAATTATCTGCTGGTCGGTGGCTCGCTGGAAGCGACGCAGCAGGAGATAGCGCGCTTCTCGCACGCCGATGCCGCGCGCCTGCCCGGCTATTATACGATGCTTGAATCGGCGGTACAGATCTTGCGCGATCTGGCGCTGGAGATTCCACCCAATGCCGGAGGGGGAGTTCTTGCCATGCTCACGGGCGTCAGGACCGCCCGTCGATTCGCCCGACTGTCGGCGTTGCAGCAGCACGAGATCCTGAAGCTGTTCACGCTGAGTGCCCGCGAACTGCTCGACCAGTGGTTCGAAAGCGCGCCGATCAAGGCGGCCTTCGGTTTCGACGCCATCGTCGGTAATTACGCTAGCCCCGATACCCCGGGCAGCGCCTATGTCCTGCTCCATCATGTCTTTGGCGAGGTCAACGGCAAGCAGGGCCAGTGGGGCCATGCGATCGGCGGCATGGGCCGGATCACCGAGCTTATGGCTGATGCCTGTAAAGAGGCGGGTGTCGACATTAGTCTCGAGACGCCGGTCGAGGTCGTGTTGGTCGAAAAGAGCGCCGCCATCGGAGTGAGAACTGCGGATGGCGAACATATCCATGCGCCGAAGATCATCGCCAATATCGGTCCCAAGCTGCTCTTTGACCGGCTGATCAACCCGACAGATCTGCCCGCCGATTTTCGCCAGATGATGGCCGGTTATCAATGCGGTTCCGGCAGCTTCCGGATGAATCTGGCGCTGGCCGGCCTGCCCGATTTCACCGATCTGCCCGGAACGGGCGATCATCTGAGGTCCGGCATCATCATGGCGCCGTCGCTGGATTATATGGATCGCGCCTATCTGGACGCGCGCCAGTACGGCTGGTCGCGCAAGCCGGTGGTCGAAATGCTGATCCCCAGTCTCGTCGACGACAGCCTGGCCCCCGTCGGCCAGCATGTCGCCAGCCTGTTCTGCCAGCAATTTGCGCCGCAGCTGCCAGACGGTCGCAGCTGGGAGGAGGAGCGCGATGCAGCGGTGGCATCGATACTCGATGTAGTGGAACAGCATGCTCCGGGTTTCCGCAAGCTGATCCTCGGCCAGATGGCGCTCTCGCCGCTCGATCTGGAACGCAAATTCGGCCTGGTCGGGGGCGACATATTCCATGGCCGGATGTCGCTCGACCAGCTGTGGGCGGCGCGGCCCGTCGTCGGCTCGGCCAGTTACAAGGGTCCTCTCAAGGGTCTCTACATGTGCGGTTCGGGGACCCACCCGGGCGGTGGCGTGACCGGTGCGCCCGGACATAATGCCGCCAAGGCGATACTGCGGGACCGCGGCTTGCTGTCCCGATGGTTCGGATGACGCTACGGCGGGCTTGTCGAATCAGCAGCCTATTGCACCCAAAGTCGGGGAGGGATAGTTTCCCGAAATCGGGATGGGAGATTCACTATGCGCAAACCAATGATGCTGGCCGTCTGCACGGCTGCCTTGGCCATTTCGGCCTGTTCGGCAAATCGGGATGATGAGAGCAGCCGCACAGAAGTCACCAACACCGAATATCCCGAGCAGGTCTTCTGGGGTGACACCCATCTTCATACCGACAACAGCATCGATGCCTTTGGTTTCGGCAACCGGCTGGACGCCGAAGCGGCGCTGCGATTTGCGCGCGGCGAGGAAGTCACGGCCACCAAGGGCGCCAAGGCAAAGCTCTCGCGACCGCTCGATTTCCTGGTGATTGCCGACCACAGCGATGCCATGGGCGCGACCAAGGCGATCATGGAAGCGCCGCGGATCGCCTTGCTCACCAACAAGTTCCTGCTCCGCTGGCACGACATGATGAACGAGAGCGAAGAAGGTTCGTTGCAGGTGACGAGTGAGTTGATCGATGGCGCGGCCAGGGGCACCTTGCCCGAGTCCCTGACCGACCCCGAGGAAAGCCGAGAACGCACCGCCGATCTCTGGACAAAACATGGCAAGATCGTGGATCAGTATAACGAGCCGGGAAAATTCACCGCCTTCATGGGCTTTGAATATACCTCGATGCCGGATGGCGACAATCTGCACCGGGTCGTGATGTTCCGCGACAGCCCGGAGAAAATGGGAGATACCCTCCCCTATGGCGCGCTGGGCTCACAGGACCCCGAGAAGCTCTGGGCCTATATGGCCGCATACGAAAAGAATACCGGCGGCAATGTGCTCGCCATTCCGCACAACAGCAATGTCTCGAACGGCCGCATGTTCGCGATGAACAAATTTGACGGCAGCCCGATCGATGCCGCCTATGCGAAGACCCGGGCACTGCGCGAACCGATCGTCGAGGTTACGCAGATCAAGGGCGACAGCGAAGCCCATCCCTTTCTCTCGCCCAATGACGAATTCGCCAATTTCGGTGATGCTGGCTGGGACAAGTGCAATCTGAGCTGTACCCGGGACATGCCGCCGGAAAGCTATGCCGGCAGCTATGCTCGCGAAGCGCTGAAACGCGGCCTGGAGCTGACGCTGGCCGTGGGGGCAAATCCGTTCAAATTCGGAATGATCGGTTCGACCGACAGCCACACGTCGCTGGCGACCGCGGACGAGGATAATTTCTTCGGCAAGCATAGCGGCAACGAGGCCAACAGCAGGAATCGCGCGCTCGAACCGCAGAATCTCGGCACCCGCGAGGGCCGCTTTGGCTGGCATTATCTGTCCAGCGGCTATGCCGCGGTCTGGGCGACCAGCAACACGCGCGAAGCCATTTTTGACGCGATGATGCGCCGCGAAGTCTATGCGACCACTGGGCCGCGGATGCAGGTGCGATTCTTTGGCGGCTTTGATTTCACCGCCGACGACACCGCTGACCTGGTCAAAGCCGGCTACACCAGGGGCGTGCCCATGGGCGGGGATCTCACCGGCGGCGATGGCGAAGCGCCAAAATTCCTGATCAGCGCGCTGATGGACCCGGAAAGCGCCAGTCTCGACCGGATCCAGGTGATCAAGGGCTGGGTCGATGCGACCGGCAGGAGTCAGGAAAAAATCTACAATGTCAGCTGGAGCAATGGCGATACCCGCAAGCTGGGGGCCGATGGCAAGCTGACCCCGCTGCCCAATAGCGTCGACCTGACCAAGGGCACCTGGGACAATGCGACCGGCGCGCCGGAACTGGTGACCTTCTGGCAGGATCCCGATTTCGACGCTGACCAGAATGCCTTCTATTATGTGCGCGTGCTGGAAATCCCGACGCCCACCTGGCCGGTCTATGATGCGCTGAAATTCCGCCTGACCCTGCCTGACGAAGTCATCAAAATTCAGCAGGAACGGGCCTATAGCTCGCCGATCTGGTATACGCCGTCGGCCTGACCTGATCTTCCGCGCCTCGCCCGTTGCCGGACTGGCACCGCAACCGGACGACAGACCGAGTTCAAACATCATGGGTGTCACGATATATGTTGCGTAAGCTGATCCGGGAGCCGCTGGTCCATTTCCTCGGCGGCGCGCTGCTTGTCTTTGCCTTTTTCTGGGCCACCGGAACCGGTCGTGACCCCGCGGACTATGTGATCCGCATCGACGAAACGGATATCGAGCGGCTCACCGCCGACTGGCAGCGGAATTTTCGCCGAGCACCGACGCCGGCGGAACTGGACAGCCTGATCGACCAGGAGATCGCCGAAGAAATTTACTACCGCGAGGCGCTGCGGCTGGGACTGGACAGGGATGATCCCGTCATCCGCCGCCGGCTGTTCACGAAGATGCGCTTCATCGATAGCGAAAATGCGGAAAATGTCGCGCCGACCGATGCCATGCTTCAGCAATGGATGGCCGAGCATCCCGGCCGATATGCCCTGTCGTCGCTCCATGATTTCGAGCAAATCTATCTTGCCCAGATCAGTGCGGCGGTAGCCGGAGACATCATCGCTCAGCTGAATCGTGGTGTCCGGCCTGCTGCTTTTGCGCAAACCCTGTCCCTGCCCGACGAGTTGAAACAGGCCAGCAATGCGGAGATTTCGCGGCAATTCGGCGATCGGTTTGCCGCGCAGTTGCAGGCGCTCGAGCCAGGCGCGTGGAGCGGCCCGGTCTCCTCCGGTTTCGGCCTTCACGCGGTAAGGATCACCGCCAGACAACCCGGCAAGGCGGCTACTCTCGAGGATGTCCGTCAAAGGGTGGTCAATGATTGGCGCGCGGCCCGGCAGGCGGAACAAAAGGAAAAGACCCTGTCCCGCTACCGGGCCCAATATGATATTTCGGTGGCCGGCCGGCCATGAACCGCTGGTGGGCCGCCCTTTGGGTCTGCTTCGCGCTGGTCCTCTGTCCGGCCAGCGCCCACGCCGATGAACTGCGCCCGGCCTATGTCGAAGTGACCGAACAGGCGCCGGGCCAATGGGCGCTGCTGTGGAAGGCATCGGCCAATTCGCGCCTGGGGCAGACGGGCGCAATCATGATACCGGAAAATTGCGCGATCAAGGGCGAGCGCCAGCGCGAATTTGCCGGCAGCAATATCCTCACGCGCCTTGCACTGCGCTGCGATGGCCCGTTGCAGGGACAACGAATCGGCCTCACGGGTCTGGAACTGTCCACCACCGACGCGCTGGTTCGCATTGCGCCTCTGGACAGCCCGATGCAGACGGTGCGCCTGACCCCGGACCAGCCGGCCACCACCGTGCCCGGGCCGGCGCTGATTTCCAATGTCGCGGCGACCTACACGCTCCTGGGGATAGAGCATATCCTGATGGGCTTCGACCATCTGTTTTTCGTGCTGGCGCTGGTGCTGCTGCTCAAAGGCGGCTGGCTGGTCGCAAAGACCGTCACCGCCTTTACCATCGCCCATAGCCTGACATTGGTCGGAACCACGTTGGGCTGGATGTCGCTGCCATCGCAGCCGGTCGAAGCGGTAATCGCGCTGTCGATCGTCTTTCTCGCCGTCGAGGTCGTCAAATCCAGGCCCGACGACCTTCGGCTCTCGGAACGCTTTCCATGGATCGTCGCCTTTCTGTTCGGCCTGCTCCACGGCTTCGGCTTTGCCGGCGCGCTCGCCGAAATCGGCCTGCCGGAAGGCGATGTCCCGCTCGCCTTGCTGACCTTCAATCTGGGTGTCGAAATCGGCCAGCTGCTGATTGTCGCGATTGCTCTGGCAACGCTGTACGGGCTGCGGCAATTCCGTGAGCACTGGGTTCAACCGACGAAAACCGCGATGGCCTATGGCATCGGGATTATTGCAACCTACTGGTTTATCGAACGCACGATCGCCTGATGCAAAAGGCTTCGGGCCCTTGCTCCCGCTATGGAAACAAGGGCCCGATGCTTAATTCCCGGCAATGTGATACGGAAATTATCCCGCCGGCGGCCGGTGCGCGTCTTCCGACCAGTCCTGGCGTGCCGCCCATTCTTCCAGCGTCTCGAATTCGACTTCCGGCAGCCGCTGCTGCATGAAGTCGGTGTCCACCTCGAACGGCCGTGTGACATTGTTGTTGTTATATTCGTAGAAGGCGGTGATCCCGGCGGCCATGGACTCGCGATTCTCCGGCGGCACGTCATCGCCGAAGGCCTTGACCAGATAGTCGCCGAATTCCTTGGGCGTGCAGGGATCATATTTGATCTCGTGCCCGAACACGCGGGACAGGGTCTCGGCCACTTCCGGTGGTCTCAGGCGCTGGGGTCCGCCGATGTTGAGCCACGAGCCCTCGAAGTCCGGGCGGTCCATCGCCGCGACCATGCATTTGCCGACATCATCCAGGCTGATCCAGTTTGCCTGAAGATCCGGATTGTGCGGATAGACATAGCGCTTTTCATCGACGATGAACGGCCGCGCCCAATTGGTCAGCAGATTGTCCATGAACAGGACCGAACCGAAAACGGTGGCCGGCATGCCTGACCGAAATATCTCGTTCACCGCGATCGTATTGTTGCCATAGGTGAACGGATCACCGGGGCGCTCCGGAATCCAGCTCGACGTGTTCCAGACAAAGCGCTCTGTACCGGCTTCCTTGGCGGCTGCCGCCACCCGGCCGACCATCGAGGCGCGATCTTCGCGCGCCTGCAGCGGATGCGTATAGAATACGGCGTCCGAGCCTTCGAACGCGGGAACCCAGGTGGATTCGTCGGTCAGGTCGATGATGCGGCATTCGTCTGCTGCATTGGTGCCACCCAGATCGGGATTTTCGCTGCGGGACAAGGCGCGAACCTTGTGCCCCGCTGCTGCCAATTGCCGTATTTGGGCGAGCCCTTGCCGGCCCGTTGCACCCACGACTGATACCAATGCCATATTTTTCTCTCCTTTTGCGTTTGCGTGAACGCTAGAGGCGAAAATGCCAGGTCCCAATGCTCCATTTTGTCAGGACATTTTTGTTAGGGCCGGTCTTGCGAAAAATCGCTCAGGAAGCCTCGGCCGTCAGCATTGCCTGCCAGCGCTGCATACCGGAAATCCAGCGTTCCGGATCGGCGCCCTTGTGCTTGATATAATCGCTCACGACCGGATGCGGCAGAATCAGGAAACGCTCGTCGCCGATCGCCTCGACGCAAAGATCCGCAACATGCTCCGCGGTCACGATTCCGTCCTTGGCCACGGTGGCTGTATCGACACCGGCAATCATCGGCGTGTCCACTCCTTGCGGGCAAAGGACCGAGACTTTCAGCCCTTCGGCGCCATGGGTGATCGCCAGCCATTCGGCGAAGCTGACCGCGGCATGTTTGGTCACCGAATAAGGTGCAGAGCCAATCTGCGCGAGCAACCCGGCGGCCGAGGCGGTGTTGAGCAGATAGCCGCCGCCACGCTCCAGCATTTTCGGCACTAATATCCGCGCTGCCCGGATATGGGCCAGGACATTGATGTCCCAGATATTCTGCCAGACATCATCGCCTACTTCCGCTCCGCCGCTGGTGATGATGCCGGCGTTGGAAACAAACAGATCGATCGGCCCGATATCGGTTTCGACTTTTTCGATGAGGTTGCTGATATCCTCGGACAGAGACACGTCGGTCTTGATCGCCACCCCGCCAATTTCGTTGGCAACCGCCTGTGCGCCTGCCAGATCGCGGTCCGCGCACACGACCTTCTTCGCGCCTTCCGCTGCGAAGCGGCGGGCCATGGCCGCCCCGATTCCGCTGGCGGCACCCGTGATGACGATAATCCTGTCTGCCAAATTCATTTTGATCCTGTCCCGCTTGAATAAATTAATCACTCGCTTAAAGATGCGGACCGGCTAGAACAAGAGCTACATTGCCATCAGGCCGGCAAACACGCAAAAGTCTGGCCCGCAACAAGGAGAACAAGATGTACAGTCACATGATGGTCGGATCGAACGATATCGACCGCTCAAAAAATTTCTATGATGCCCTGTTCAAAAGCGTGGGTGGCCCGGAGGCCATGGTCGATCCGAAAGGCCGGCTGATGTATATTCACAATGGCAGCATTTTCATGGTCACGCCGCCGATTGACGGCAAGGAAGCCACATGCGGTAATGGCATGACCGTGGGATTTGCCATGGAAAGTCCCGAGCAGGCCGATGCATGGCACAAGGCGGGCGTGGAAGCCGGCGGCACCGCCATCGAAGACCCTCCCGGTGTCAGGGACAATCCGGGCATGAAACTCTATCTCGCCTATCTGCGTGATCCCGACGGCAACAAGCTCTGCGCCCTGCACCAGATGGGCTGATGCATATGCCGACCAAGAGCATCCGCATCGGCGGTGCGAGCGGCTATTGGGGCGAGAGCGCCATGGCCACGCCGCAACTGCTCGATGCGGGTGTGGATTATCTGGTCTATGATTATCTCGCCGAGATAACCATGTCGATCATGGCGCGCGCCCGCGCGAAGGATCCGGCGGCAGGCTATGCCGGCGATTTCATCAGCGCTGTCCTGAAACCCCATGCGCGTGCCATCGCCGCGCAAGGGGTAAAGGTCATCGCCAATGCCGGCGGGGTCAATCCGGCAGCCTGCGGCGATGCGGCGCGGGCCTTGCTGAAGGAGCAGGGTGTGGACCTCAGGGTCGCGGTCATCACCGGCGACAATCTGCTGGCCGAGCTGGACAGGATCGCTGCCGAAGCGCCGAGCGAAATGTTCACCGGCGCGGCCTTTCCGGACAAGGACCGGATCGCCAGCATCAACGCCTATCTGGGCGCCTTCCCGATCGCCCGGGCGCTGGCCGAAGGCGCCGATATCGTCATTACCGGCCGCTGCGTCGACAGCGCGGTGACCCTGGGCGCCTGCATTCACGAATTCGGCTGGTCGACGGATGACCATGATCTGCTCGCTAGCGGCAGCCTCGCCGGCCACCTGCTCGAATGCGGTCCGCAGGCGACCGGCGGCAATTTTACCGACTGGGAAGAGGCCGGTGATATCGCCAATATCGGCTATCCGATCGGCACCGTGTCGTCCGACGGGTCCTTCACGGTGACCAAGCCTGAAGGCACCGGCGGCTGCGTGACGGTCGGCACGGTATCAGAACAGATGCTCTACGAAATCGGCGATCCGCAGGCCTATATACTGCCCGATGTGGTCTGCGATTTTTCCGAGGTCGAGATCACGCAGTCTGGCCCGGACGAGGTCCATGTCTCCCCGGCCCGGGGCTATCCGCCGCCTGACCATTACAAGACCTGCCTGACCTATGGCGAAGGCTATCGCGGCGGGACCTATGTCAGCTTCTACGGCTTTGATGCCGCCCGCAAGGCGCAGAAATTCTGCGACAATGTCTTTGCCCGCGCCAACAGGATCCTGCGCGGCCACAATCTCGGGGACTATAGCGAAACGAGCGTCGAGATCATCGGCGCGGAAAGCCAGTTCGGGGATTTTGCTACCGATCACGAACCGCGCGAGGTCGTGGCCAAAATCGCCGCCAAGCATGACGAAGCCGCCGCGATCGCAATCTTGCTCCGCGAACTGACCGGCCTCGGTCTGGCGACACCGCCCGGGCTAAGCGGGTTTTCCGGTGCGCGCGCCAAGCCGTCGCCGGTGGTGCGGCTGTTCTCATACCTCACGCCAAAGGAAGAGATTGCCATCCGCATCGATGTCGATGGCCAGTCGATCGCATTTTCCGACAACCCGGGACAGCCGTTCGATCCGTCGTCCATCATCCGGCCGGCCGATCCGGAATTGCCCGGCATATCGGACGAGATCGTCTCGCTACCCCTGATCCGGCTGGCCTGGGCGCGGTCGGGCGACAAGGGCAACAAGGCCAATATCGGCGTAATCGCGCGCGATCCGGCCTTTCTTCCCTATATCTGGACAGCGCTCACCCCGGATTCCGTGGCCGAGCGTTTCGGCCATTTCATCGAAGGTGGGGCCGATGCCGCAAGCATCGAGAAATTCCATCTGCCGGGTTCGCACGCGATCAATTTCCTGATCGACGCGGTGCTCGGCGGTGGCGGCGTGGCCAGCATCCGCAATGACGCCCAGGGCAAGGGCTATGGCCAGCTATTGCTCGCCCATCCGGTTGCGATTCCGGTTGAAATGGCGGATAAGCTCAACGACCAAGAAGGACAGTCTCGATGATGCAGGAAGCCCGTGATTTCAAGGAGGAGAGCGATACGCTCGCAGCCGTGCTTGCCGATGCGGATGAATCGGTCTTTGCCACCGTCACGCAGTTCAAGAGCTGGACGATCGAGGATGTCATCGGCCATCTGCATATCTGGAACGTCGCGGCGCTGATGACCCTGCAGGACCCGGATGCCTTCAAGCGGTTCATCCGGGATCTGATGGCCGCATTCCAGACCGGCAAGAGCCATGTCGATGTCCAATATGAATGGCTTGACGCCCATGCCGGCGGAATCCGCGGCAAGGCTCTCTTCGATGCCTATTGCGACTATTATCCGAAGCTGGCCGCTGCCTATGGCGACGCCGACCCGGAACATCGCGTGGCCTGGGCGGGGCCGGACATGACGACCAGGTCGAAGATCATAGCCCGCCAGATGGAAACCTGGTCCCACGGCCAGGAGATATTCGACATATTGGGCGAGGAGCGCCAGGACGGCGACCGCATCCGCAATATCGCCCATCTCGGTGTTACCACCTATGGCTGGACCTTCCGCAACCGCCGCCAGGAACCGCCCGCTCCCAAGCCCTTCGTCCAGCTGATAGCTCCTTCTGGTGCCGTCTGGGAATGGAATGATCCGCAGCAAGACAATCTGGTGCGGGGCAGCGCCGTCGAATTTGCCCAGATAGTGACCCAGACCCGCAATATCGACGACACCGCGCTGGAGACGGTTGGCGATACGGCTCGCCAATGGATGGAAATCGCCCAGTGTTTTGCCGGCGGCCCGGAAAACCCGCCAGCCAAGGGCACCCGGAGCATAGTGACCGGCTAGGAGGGAAGAGACGATGACCGCCAGCGAACGTATCGCCATGCTTGCCTCGTTCTTTTCCTGCTCGCTGGAAGAAGCCGGGAAAGTCGACGCGGCGACCCGGCTGGTCCACTATCGGCACAAGGATATTCTCGCTCATCAGGGGGATCTCGGGTCCAAGCTGTGGATCGTGCTCGCCGGCCGGGCGCAATTGCAGATCATCGGCATGGACGGCCAGACCAAATTGCTCGCCTCGCACGGCCCGGGAGAATTATTCGGTGCCTTTCCGAACGAACGAATCGTGATTTCCGATATCGTGGTGCAGAACCGGCTCTCGGTTCTGGAAATAGCCACCGCGAACATGACCCGCCTGTTGCAGGAGGAAGCCCGGATTGGCAGCGGCCTGTCGAGAATATTGGGACGGCAATATAATGGCGTGCTCGACCGCATGGCGGCGCGCATCACCCTCACCGCCAATGGCCGCGTCTATGCCGAATTGCTGCACGAAGCGGGGGAGGAAGACACCATATCGCCGCCGCCGGTCATATCGGCGCTGGCGCTGTCGGCCCAGACAACCCGCGAAACCGGGTCGCGGGCGATCAATGCCCTGGAACGGCGCGGCATCATAAGGCGCGACGATGATCAGCTGGAGATCCTGTCGCGCAGCCTGCTCGAAGAACTGGTGATCTGATCCGCCGCCTGGACCTGTTTAGGCAATCGACCACAGCGATAGCGGGCCAGAGGCGGTCTGCAATTCGCCGATTTCCTCGATCGCCTGCCCGCCCGACTGCAGCAGCAGCACCATCGCGGATTTGAAGTCGGTCAGAACCACGCCGCCGCTTGACGCGCGCGCTATATCGCCGGCCTGTTCCAGCAGCGAAGCCGTCGGCACCCGAGGATCCATGATATCAATCACGAGGCTCATCCGGCTGTTGCCGTCGCGCTGCAACAGCGCGCGACTGGTCGCGATCAGTTCCACCGGATCGGTGGAGATCCGGTAATGTCCGTCGCCGAACGGCTGAAAATCGCCAGCGACATCGGCCAGCACCGACAGCGTGTCCCGGTCCGCATCTTCCAGCCAAAGGATGGCAGAAATCTGTGTGCTGTCCAGATTGGGCGATATGGTGGTCGACGAGTGATCTGTCAGCCGGGCAATGGCGATCCTGAATTGATCGTGCCCAGAATCGGCCCAAACCAGGTGCTGCCGGCGCGGTTCGTCGCCCCGGCCCGTGATCGTAAGCGCCTTGGGGCGGCTTTTCAGCACTGCGGCATTGCGGACGCACTGGCCCATGGCGACAAGATCGGACATTTCCACGGCAACCGCGAGCAACCGCTCTTCTTCGTCAGGCAATTCGGTAAGCACTTCCAGCCTGGCTGCGGCCTCGACCAGCGTCTCAAAGCGGGGGACCCACTGGTCACCATAAGGCGCAACCGACAGTTCGCAAAACCGGTCCACCGGATAGGGCAGGGTGATATGGAGTTCCGCACCCGATTGGTGCAGCGCCTCGGCGATCAGGATGTCGGCACCGGCGGCCAGCGCTCCGAAACCGAAACCCGGCCTTTCGCGCTCGATGATCGCATCAATATCCTGCAAAAGGGCAGGGTCCGCCTCGTCGAGTCCGATAATGCCGCTGAAATAGAGGCTGGGGGGCGGGCGATGCTGGTCCAGCCAGCTCCGGTCCTCGCCCTGTTCCGCGAGGATCAGTTCGAACTGGCCGATGGTGGCCGCATGATCCTCCCAGGCATAAGGCAATCTTGCGATCCCGTCGGCCAGCGCCGCCCGCGCGCCCCTCTGGTCACCCGTCAAAAGCAGCGCCTCCGCCCGTGTCGCCGCCCGCCAATAGGCGTTCTCCCCTTGCGCGGGGTCGCTGTCGATCAGCGCCAACGTCTCTCGGGCCAGCGCAGCAGAGCGCTCGTTCTCGCCGCCCAGCAACGCCAGTGCCGCGGCATTGATCAACGGATAACTGTCCCGCTTCCGCTCGGCCGCGGCTGCATATGCCTCCGCCGCCAGACCATAAAGCCGGGCCCGCTCGGCGCCTTTGGAAGCCTTCGCCCGATCCTTGAGCAGGCGACCCTTCAGGGTCAGCGCCTTCGCATCATCCTTTCGCGCATCCCAGCCCGATGAATGAAACAAGGCCCATGCCCGCGCCGGATTTCCGGCACGGGCGAGCGAGAGAATTTGGGCAAGAGTGGTCAAGGCGCGGCGTGCTCAAACCAAATCTGGTGGCGGCACGGGTGGCCCGTTATTGTCGCCGCCCGGATCGAAGATCAATATCGCCTCGGGGACCCCGGGTCCGAAATTGAATTTGGTGTAGAGATCATATTTGAAGGATTCCCTGAACGTCGGGCGGTCCGGTTTGGGCGGCCATTTTCCGTCCTTGTTGCGGAAATGATTGATGCAGTAGAAAAGCTTGCGTTCCTCGCCGCCAATGGAAATCGGTTCGACCGCACCATCGAAAAAGCTCATGTTCTTGCCGGTCGGCTTGTCCCCTATATATCGGCGAAAAACTGCCGGCGGAAGCTCGGGGCTACCCTTTAAATCACAAAAGGACCAGTTGGGATGATCGATGACGAAGGCAAGATAGCAGAGTCGATCCCAATGCTTGCCTTCATGGTGAAAATTCGCTCCGAGATCAGCGGTTGGACTCGGGGCCGGCAGGTTCCCGCCGAGCAGGCGTTCAACGATGGCGGGAACGTCGGCATGGTCTATGCGGGGCCGATCTTCCGGCTTTCCGGACGGAGCTTCATCATAATATAGCATGTGATCGACCCCCAGCTGGCCATCTTCGCGAAATCTGATCCGGTAGAGATATATATAGGAAGGAAGCTCCTTGAAATCGCTTTGCCCGCGTTTTTCATCCATGACGTCTCTGGAGGGATTGAGCAACGCGGCGCGGCCGGTTGCATCCAGTTCAGCGGATTTAAACTCTTCCAGCGAAAAAATGGCTTTCAATGGCAAACTAGTCACAGCTCAATCTCCCTATTTCCCGTTTTGTGATATTCGATCTTGCGGGCCATTTCGGCCCAGTCCCTGTTGGCCGGATCGATGGCGACCAGCCTTGACAGAATATTGTTCGCCTCGTCGAGAAGCTTTCCGGCCCCTTCTTCATGGCCGAGTTTTCTGCGGCCTATCGCAACCGCAAACTTGGCTTTCGCGACGGCATATTGAGCAGCCGTGCTCTGGCTATCGATGCTCAGCCAGCGCTCTTTCTTTTCCAGCTCTTTCTGCCGGGCGATCAGATAGCTTTGCCAATCATCCTCCACGAAATAGCCGTCGGCCAGCCAGGCGTAGCCATTGCCGATCTCCTTGAAGATTGCGGGATCATCCGGTTTTTTACCGGCGGCCTTTTCCATCCACGATATCGCCCGTTCGAAATTGCGCCGCCCGTGATCATTGCCCGAACGGGACTTGAATTCCAGGATACCCAGATTCAAAAAGCTCCAGCCTCTTTCCATCAGGAAGCCGGGATTGTCGGAATCGATCGCCACCAGTTTTTCTGCCGCGTCCGCATAAGCCTGGTATCGCGGCTGGGCCGATTGCCATTGGCTGCGCAGCTCATGGACTCTGCCGACCCAATATTCACTCTGCGCATGCGCGAAAATCCGGTCCGCATTCTCCGGATCTCTCGCCAGCAGCGCCGCGGTCACCCGGTGCGCTTCGGCAAACTTGGCGAGCGCCTGATCCAGATCGCCGCGGGTCTCGTCATCCTCGCCCATCGCGTGCAAGATGCGCGCACGCCTCTCCAGACTCTCCGCCGGCATATCGCTGAGGTCTCCCTGGTCTTCATAATAGTCCATCGCCCGCTGATTGACGTCGGTCATCACGTCGAGCCGGCCGACGCCTTTCAGCTCGGTACGCAGGTCGGTCAGCATATATTCGACCAGCCCTTCCGCTTCGGCCTGCTGCCTCTGCGCTTCGTTGCGCGACTGAAGGGCGAATATCGTCATCCCGATCATGGCTAGCAGCGCGACCAGGGCACCACCCGTGACCGTCATCACACGGCGGAGACGGCGGGCCGCGTCGCGCTGGACCAGCGCGTCGAGCGGGACATCGGCGATGCCGGCGACGATCTTCAGAAAACCCAGCCGCCAGCCATCGCCCTGCTTGCGCAAATCCGCCGCGAGCGGCTCGGCGCCGTCCTCCAGCAGAAGCGCGGGGAAGGACTCCTGCGGCTCGCCGCGCACCAAGGCCGCCAGTATCGGCCGGTCGGGGTGCAGCGCCCGGAACAGTTCGATCTCCCTTGCCACCCAGATCGATCCCCTGGCATCGGGAGAACAGATAACCACCAGCACCTGCGATTCCGCCAGAGCCCGCTTTACCGTTGCAGACAGACTCTCGGCAGCGGGCAGGTCCTCGCGATCCCGGAAGATGCGGCCGAGGCGGCCATCGTTCGCATCGGTGCCCGGGTCGGTCCGCAGATGGGCCGGCAGCCGGTAGGTCTCGATTTGCCGGTGGAGCCTTTGCGCGATCGCGGCATCGGCATGGCTGTAGCTGACAAAGGCGCGAAAACGCACCGCTTGCGGCTCAGATTGCTCCGTTTCTGCCAAATTGGCCCCCGCGATCATGTGGACTGACGACCTTTGCCCGATATTTGCCCGATTGTTTCAGGACAAAATCGTATCGGGATTCGGGTTGGGTGTCACGGGGTAAGTTGCAGTCCGGCCCTCGCGGTGCAGGAGCGAAGCCTGATAGGTTAGACGAAGCGGGCCCCACGGTCAGGAGTATGCGACATACTGGACCAGGAGCGCAAAGACGGCGACCGTATCCGCAATATCGCCCATCTTCTTGTTACTACCAAAGGCTGAATCTTCCGCAACCGCCGCCAGGAACCGCCTTGATCCGGTTGCATTATGGAAAAACCTAAGCCCTGCTTTTACGGATAGCTATCATCGGTCTGTTGGATTAGAGACCCATCGCACTGAAGCCTGTATCGTAAACAGATCGCAAAATTGAAAATATGAAATCTGCCAAAAGAAAACCGGGTAACATAACCGACAGATTATCAGCACCAGCAACGCGTTTCTATGCGTTTGTTGCTTTCTTTGTGATCGTGTTTTTCACGGGCGGCGGTTCGCGGGACGATATTCAATCACTGCTTGTGCTGCGGCCTCTCGCGATCCTTTTTTGCGCCTATGCGCTGACCGTCATGGCCCCGGAGCAATGGAAGGGGCGAATGTTTCCGCTTTATATATTGGCTGCATTGCTGGCCTTGATGGTCCTTCAACTAGTGCCGCTGCCTCCCTCTGTCTGGACCGCATTACCGGAGCGCCAGATATTTGCCGACATTGCCAATTTAGCGGGCATCGAGCAGCCATGGCGGCCCTTGACCTTGTCACCGTCGAAAACGCTGAACAGCCTGTTCGCGCTCGCAGTCCCGATTGCCGCGATGATGCTCTATCTCAATCTTGACAGAGATTATCGAAAACGCGTTGTACCGGTGCTGATCATTCTGTGTGCAATCAGTGCGTTATGGGCAATTTTCCAGGTCATTGGTCCTGCACGCGGGCCGCTATATATATACCGGATAACCAATTTTGGAACGGGCGTTGGCCTTTTTGCCAATCGCAATCATCAGGCCGTGATGCTGGCCAGCTCGATTGCGATGCTGGGCTGGTACGCAGGTTCCTTGAAGCCCCATAGCAAGCAAGCCGCCCTGAAATTTTCCGCTTCGATCGCGACCATTCTTGTCTTCGTCCCGCTCATTTTCATAACCGGATCCAGGGCGGGATTGCTATTGATGGTACCGGCGCTGCTTCTGGCCTTGTTTTTAGTATATTTTGGCGGATATTATACGGAAGCGGGCTCAAAAAAGGGGCGTTCCACTTCCTCGAAAAACAGTCTGCTGTCGGGGCGCCGGATGCGGTTGGCGATCGGCATTGTCACAATCTCAGGAATGGCGATTGCGTCGATCCTGCTCTCCCGCTCATTGGCCTTTGACCGTCTGTTCAGCGGCGGCGATGTCGAAGAACTGCGCTGGCAGCTTTTGCCGACATTATTCACCATGATCAAAGACTATATGCCATGGGGGAGCGGGTTCGGATCGTTTGAGCATGTCTATAAAATATACGAGGCGCAGGAACTGCTAAACCCGAGTTATTTGAACCATGCCCATAATGACTGGCTTCAATATCCCATTGAAGGCGGGGTTCCGGCTCTGCTAATCGCCATCTTTGCTATTATATGGTTTATCAGGGGCTTGTGGATAGGGGCAAAAAACTGGCGCAGTTCGAATCCGGCCAAATATAGCGTATTGATGTGTCTTGCAGTAATCTTGTTTTTCCTGGCCGCCAGCATCGGCGACTATCCATTGCGTGTACCCATCATCATGGCTGTATTCGCGGTTCTGGTCTGCCTATTCAACGACGGCACAAATTCTGTTCAGCGACGTGACAGCAATCAGTCTTAGATGATGGGAAATTCCTCTCCAAACCGGCATTTCCCGGCTATGAACGGTTTACGTACGAAATCGCTTCGTCTAACGGAGGTCAACAAGTAGTGGAATATATTGTACGATGATCAGACACTTTTCATTTTTGCTGCTGGCTTTTTCACTGCCATCTTGTGCAGGCCCAACAATCCTCGGAGAAAGTCCGAATGTCACCGTCGTGTCCAGCGAGGGCCTGCCGGAACCTACGCGCGTTGACTTGCTGAGTTCCAATCGGGCCTATTTGATCGGTCCGTTCGACAAGTTGAAAATTGATGTCTTCGGCATAGAGGATTTGAGCAAGGAAGTGCAAATTGATGCCAGTGGCCGATTGTCCTTTCCCCTGATCGGTGTGGTCAAGGCCTCTGGCCTGACCCCGGGGGAGCTTGCCGATGAAATCGAAAATCGTCTCCAGGGACGCTATGTTCGCAACCCCGAAGTCACCGTCAATCTGGAAGAGACGGTCAGCCAGGTAATCACCGTTGACGGGCAGGTCGACAAGCCGGGACTATATCCGGTCATTGGCCGCATGACCCTGATGCGCGCGGTGGCAACCGCGGGCGGTGCCGGAGAATTTGCCAAATTGGACGATGTAGTAATTTTCAGAACCGTTAATGGCGAGCAGCTGGCGGGCCTCTATAATCTGAAAGCCATACGGCGGGGAAATTACAGCGATCCGGAAGTTTTTGCCAATGATGTGATCGTTGTTGGCGATTCCCAGGCACGGCGGCTGTTCCGCGACCTGATCCAGGCATCGCCGCTTATCACGACGCCCCTGATTATTTTGTTCAGGCAATAATTGATGCCGCAAGATTTTGAAAATTGATGGATAATATGATCGACAAAAACGAGCCCGTGCCCACCGGCTACGAACCCTATGATGATATGGCGCATGAAACCCCGATATTGGTACAATATTGGCAGGCCGTGTTGCGTCACAAGATCGCGATTGGCGCCATTCTTGCCGTCTGCGTGGCGCTTGGTATCATTGTCACTTTGTTGATGACGCCCTATTTTACCTCAACGGCCCGAATCGAAATTAGCCGCGAACAGGAAAAGGTCACGAATGTTGAAGGTGTCACCAGTTCCGATGGCGCGGCGCAAAATCTTGAATTTTATCAAACACAATATTCGCTGCTCGAATCCCGTTCGCTGGCCGAGCGGGTTGTTCGCTCAAGAAATCTGGCAACGAGGGACGAGTTTTTCGAGACTTTTGATCTCGATCCGGACGATTCCGGTATTTTGTCTGCCACTCCCAAGGCGCAGACCGCGGCGCAGAGAAATGAACGCCTCAAACTGGCGACCGATCTTTTACAGCAACATGTCAGCATCTCCCCTATCCGGGGGTCCAGTCTGGTTGACGTGAGTTTTGAAAGCCCCAACCCCAATCTGTCCGCTGAAATTGCCAATGCGTGGATTGAGCAATTCATTGCGTCCAATCTTGATCGTCGCTTCAATTCGACGGTGGATGCGCGAAAATTTCTGGAAGAGCAACTGGCCGAACTCAAGCAAAAACTGGAAGATTCCGAACGCAGCCTGTCTGGCTATGCCGACAACAAGGAAATCATAACCCTGTCGTCCGAGCAGACTGCCGATGGCAAAACAGTGTCCCAAAAGACCCTGGCGTCAGCGAATCTGGAAGCCCTGAATGCTGCTTTGGCAATTGCTATTGCCGATCGTATAGCCGCGGAAAGTGAAGCGAATGGGAGGGCCGGCAACAAAAATGCTCTGACCAATAATGCGCTTAACAATCTTCGAGAAGAACGTGCAAGAGTTCAGTCCGAATATGCCAAGCTTATGGTTCAGTTTGAACCGGAATATCCTGCTGCAAAAGCGTTGGCCTCTCAAATTTCGGCGTTGGACAAAAGTATTGCAATTGAAGAAGCACGCTCCCGCACGGGCACATCTGCCCGCTATCAGGAAGCGCTGGATCGGGAGCAACAGCTGCGCGCTCAGGTTAATCGCTTGAAAAATGAATTCAGTGGCGAGCGGCGCGATTCCATTCAATATAATATTTTCCAGCGCGAAGTGGACACCAACCGGCAACTCTATGATGGCCTGCTGCAGCGCTATAAGGAAATCGGCGTGGCGGGCGTGGGAACCAATAATATTTCCATAGTCGATCGTGCGCGGCCGGCTCAAAGCCCGTCCAGCCCGAAACTGCTTCTCAATGTCGCGCTGGCGATACTTGCCGGTTTGGGTCTGGCGGCGGCCTATGTGTTCGTGATGGAGCAGATCGATCAAACGGTGAAGGATCCCGCCGATCTCAAATCCAAGCTCGGCATTGCGCCGCTGGGGTCGATTCCGGATTTCGAGAAAGAGGATATTTTGGCCAGCCTGTCCGACAAAAAATCCGTTGCCTGGGAGGCCTATCTTTCCATACGAACCAGTCTGGCTTTCCTGACGGACCATGGCGTCCCGCGGTCATTTCTGCTAACCAGCACGCGGCCCAATGAAGGAAAGAGTACGTCTGCCTTTGCCTTGGCGGCTGTTTTGGCAAGTACCGGAAAGCGCATCCTGCTGATCGATGGCGATATGCGCAATCCATCGCTACATCAAATGCTCGGCATCAAGAATGATGCGGGCCTGAGCAACAGCCTGTCTGGCACGGATGACCTCGCCCAACTTGTCCATCAAAAAACCGCCCATGGCTTCGACGCAATGACTGCCGGGCCAATACCGCCAAATGCGGCCGAACTATTGAGCAGCACGCGGATGCGTGACCTGGTCGCGAAGTTGAGCGACACTTATGATACCGTCATTATCGATGCGCCGCCAGTTCTGGGATTGGCGGACATTCCGCTGCTTGCAGACGCGGTCGAGGGTGTCATCTACACGATTGAGGCCGGCGGCGTAAAAATGCGGGGTATTCAATCGGCCATCCAGCGTGTCCGCAGTTCCCGCGCTCATATCTTTGGCGGGATTGTTACCAAAGTGCAGCCGCAGCATTCGGGATATGGATATGGCTATGCCTATCAGTATAGCTATGGAAATAAAGCCGCGGCAGAGGTTTGACGATCTTCTGAGGAGCCAGGCTGCTATGTTGAAAAACGGCATCATATGGATAGTCGGGCTGGCGATTGCTCTGGCTTCCGGGCTAGCCGCGGTGGGTGCAGTTGCGAAGGATAAGGCTCCCCAACTTGCAGTTTCCCTCCAACCTGCAAACGGCTTTGCCTTCGAGAGGCTGGCATCCAATTCTCTGAAAGCTGCGGTCGCGGCAAATGACGGCCTGTTTCCGAATAGCGTTGATCCGGTTGCAGCGAGCTTCGCGAAACAGGCTTTTCTGTCAGAACCGGTAACTCCCGAAGCAATCGCAGTGTTGGCGCTCGGCACTACCGAAGGAAAAAAACGCGAACTCATGCACCGAGCCTTCGCGCTTTCACGTCGGCAACAACTGATCCTTGGCTGGATGATCGTGGACGCCGGGACCCGGGAAGATATTCCGGCGATCCTGAGTCATTATGACACGATGCTGCGCACCAGTTCCGCTACCGCTTCGGCTGTCATTCCGATAATGGTCGGAGCGCTTGCAAACGATAATTTCGTAGTACCGTTTGCTAGCTTACTCGCAAAACAGCCTCCTTGGGCACCCAGATTCTGGGGGGCAGTAGTTACTATCCCAGAGGCTATCGGCAATGCTGCGCGCTTACGCGAGTTACTATACATGCCAAATGAAAGCGAAGGCACGTATCGCGATGAGAATCTAATTCGAGCACTCGTCAACAATAATCAGTTTGAAACAGCCGAAGCGTTATATCATCTTCTAGTGGGCAGAAAAAAAGCTCGCGCTTTGTTGGAAAATGGCTCATTTGAAGCGGAGCCCAAATATTCTCCAATTGATTGGCAGTTATTCTCCACCGGTGAATATGGCGCAGTCATCACCGACAGCGAATTAAAATTAAGCGCTATCCAAAACTCCGGCGGCAAGTTCGCTCGTCGGCTTGTCAACTTGCCTGCGCGGGTTCTGACCATCGAAATAGTGTCGAGCACCAACATATTTGATAATGCGCAGATATTCATCACTCTAACGTGCGCCCAAAAAATAAACGAGACACCGCGCCCGACCAAAATTCTCTTAAAAAGCAAAATTGAAACTTTTAAACTCGATAATTCACAGTCCGGTTGCCACTTTTATTGGCTTGATATCAATGGTCGTACATCGGGGAATAGCGATGGCTTTGATGTTGCTTTAGATTCTCTACAAATATTCCCTTCTTGAAGTTTGACTTTCCAATAATATGACATCGCCAATCTTGCTTATGTTTTGAGGAAATTATGAAAATAGTAATCACGGGCGCTAGCGGATTTATCGGTAGCCAACTAGTCCCCCTCTTAGAAGAAATGGGTCATGACCTTTTGCTAGCTGGACGAAGCCTAGAAAAAATGCAAAGTTCATTTCCAAACCAGAATGTTTGCAATTACGATAATCTAGAAAAAAAGAGTTTTGAATATGACGCAGTCATACATTTGGCTGCGATAAACAATAGCGCTAAAGCTGACGCAGAAACATTTAAAAATGCCAATGTTGAGTTTATTAAGAAGATCGCAAAAAATACAATTGATGCGAGAATACCTCACTTTATAAATATTTCTAGCACTCACTCTCAAATTAAAAGTAAAAATGACCATTATAGCGTGTCGAAGCGTGAAGGAGAGTTGGCCTTAAAAGCGATCTGCTTGCCCAGGGTGTCAAATTTTTATGTCCCGGCAGTATATGGAAATATCTTTCGCGGGAAATTATCTTTTTTGCATTATGTTCCACGATTTTTTCGAGCATTCTCTTTTGAATTAGTTGCCAGCATAAGGCCAACTCTATCAATAGAAAAGTTAGCGAGCGCAATTAATGTTGAGCTCATGCGAATCAACCTCTCACAAATTAATTCAGTCCCCCAGTTCAAAAAAATATACCTTTCAGATACACAAACCGAAAATAGAATATTTCTTGTGCAGAAAAGATTTATTGATTTGATAGTATCAGCAACTTTACTTTTGTTGCTCAGCTGGCTCCTTTTTATCATCTTTTTACTAATCCCGTTAAATTCACCTGGCCCTGCAATTTTTGCACAACAAAGAATAGGGAAGGGCAAAGAAAAGTTTATATGCTATAAGTTTCGGACGATGGCGGTTGGCACAGCAGATCAGCCAACCCATCTAACATCGGATGCTCAATTGACTAAGATCGGTAGCTATTTAAGAAGAACTAAATTGGATGAATTACCTCAGTTATTCAATATATTGCGGAATGAGATGTCGCTTGTGGGTCCTAGGCCTTGCCTTCCTTCGCAAGAAGAATTGGTCAACGCCAGATCGATAAGATCAGTCTTTACCGTTAAGCCGGGAATAACCGGCTTAGCGCAAATACAGGGAATCGATATGAGTGACCCTGGTAAATTAGCAGTTGAAGACTCTAAATATGTCGCTCTCCAATCAGTACCGGGCGACCTAATATTAATCCTCAAGACTCTTTTGGGAAATGGCCAAGGTGACCGGGTACCCCTGCAATGAAAATTCTTTTTATTTCTCAATATTTTTATCCCGAACAATTTTCAAATAATTCGCTGGCTTTGGAATTGGTGCAACGCGGGCACAAAATCACCGTTATACCATCTGTTCCCAATTACCCTGGCGGGGTCTTTTTTCTCGGTTATTCAAATAAATCCCGTCGTTTCGAAGTCTGGAGGGGTATAAAAATAACTCGTGCTCGCACGGTGGCACGCGGAAATACTCCATTGCGCCTGATTTTAAACTATTTGACGTACCCTTTTACAGCTTTCTGGGTAATTTTAAGCTTAAATCCGAACAAGTACGACATCTCCTTTACTTCTATGCCTTCGCCCCTTACTCAGTCTATTCCATCTATCATTGTTAAGTGGTTATACGGCACTCCTAGCGTATATTGGATACAAGACATCTGGCCAGATAGCGCAATTCATATTTTGGGCATAAAAAATCGCTGGATTACAAAAGTTTTAGATAGCGTCTGTGGATGGATGTATCGTCGTGCTGATATTTTGTTAATCCAAAGTGAAGCCTTCCGATCCAAAATTGAAGGTTTTGGAGTCGATCCTCACCGAATACGTTTTTTCCCCAATACTGCACCTCCTGTATACCGGCCTATAGCAAAAAAGGAAATCTCTCCTGAGATTGGAGCTTTGGTTGATGATTCAAAATTCAATGTCATGTTTGCCGGCAATATTGGCGAAGCTCAAGATATAGGTACTATAATCTCTGCAGCCGAAATCTTGAGAACGTTTGATGATATTTGCTTCATTTTTGTAGGTAGCGGTAGGTATCAGGAGCAGGCGCAAGCTCTGATAGATATGGCTGAATTGGGTAACCAAGTGAAATTTCTAGGGAGGTATGGCGAGGACGAAATGCCCTATTTTTTTGCTCTAGCCGACGTCATGCTTGTGACATTAAAGGACAATCCGGTATTTAGGTTAACGGTGCCCTACAAGATACAATGCTATATGGCGTGTGGGCGCCCCATAATTGCTAGCCTTAATGGCGAAGGAGCTGATGTAGTTCAGCGCTCCCGGGGTGGGATATCGGTTACAGCCGAAAACCCAACAGTTTTAGCAGAGGCAATATTAGAAATGCGGAACATGAAATTGAAAGATCGTGAGGAGATGGCAAAAAACGCCCGCAGCTATTACGAGCAACATTACAGCAACAAAGCTGTCTATGATATTCTTGAGAATGCACTCCGGGATACTAAATTAAATTAGGGTCAGGACCTGACGTGACCCCCTGATTTTCCTCCAAGTTCGATTAGAGTCCGGCCCTGATGGAAGGTGACGTGACCCCCAGCTTTCCTCCAGCTGGTCGTGCACGAAGTCCAGGCTCCAGCGCTGGTTCGGTAGGGCGAGAACCGGAGCCGGTGCTCTGGTCCCCACCACCCTCCTGCGGCTGCGCCGCCGCCTGACTGCCAAGCCTTCCTCACGATAAATACGCTGGGTCTTCTTCCGGTTGATCATCACGCCCTCCCGGCGCAGCAGGATATGCAGACGGCGATAGCCGAACCGGCGACGCTGGTTGGCCAGCTCGCGCAGCTTCTCACGCAACCCGGCATCATCGTCCCGCGTGGAACGGTAACGCACGCTCTTGCGATCGGCACCGATGACACGGCACGCCCGCCGCTCACTCATCCCGTGACAAGCCTGGAGATGAGACACAGCTTCCCGCTGCGCGGCGGGCGTCAGAACTTTTTTGCCAGCAGGTCCTTCAGCGCAACGTTGTCCAGCATCGTGTCAGCCAGCAGCCGCTTCAGCTTCGCGTTCTCGCTCTCAAGATCCTTCAGTCGCCGGGCCTCCGACACTTCCAGCCCGCCGTACTTCGACTTCCAGTTGTAGATCGTCGCTTCGGAAACCCCGTGCCGCCGGGCCAGGTCGGCAGTCTTCGCGCCCGCCTCCGCTTCCTTCAACACGCCGATGATCTGTTCCTCGGTAAACCTCGTTCTCTTCATCTCGTCCGTCCTTCCATCAGGGCCGGACTCTAATCGAACTTGGAGGAAAATCAGGGGGTCACGTCAGACGGCTATATGAAATGGAACCATATGAAACATACATTCTTTCAGAAAGGAAATAGTAGGCTGGTGCCTCAGCTTTTGCGATATGGTGCATTGGCGTGTTGATTAATCTATAATCTAGTTTATGGCAAGTTTCCTGCCCTATATCAGGCGCTTGACAATTATGCGGGATGTTGGACAAGCCTCCAACGGTTTCCCCAATTGATGGAGATTATTTGTGAAGGTTGTTATCCTGTGCGGAGGCAAAGGCACGAGGCTCGGCGAAGTCACTGGAAACCTTATTCCAAAGCCGATGGTGGAAATCAACGGCAAGCCAGTAATCTGGCATTTGATGAAATCCTATGCGGACGCTGGCTTCGATGATTTCATTCTGTGCGCGGGACATCGAAGCTTTGCAATCAAGCAATATTTTCTCGACTATCAAGCGCGCAATTCCGACATTCAGCTGAACACGTCGTCCGGCACGACCCATTATCTGGAGGGGGACTGCGAAAACTGGAATGTCACCATCGCCGATACCGGCGAAGAAACCCAGACCGCGGGTCGGCTGATCCGGATAGCCAAATATCTGGACGATGACGACTTTTTCCTCACCTATGGCGACGGCCTCAGCGACATCGACCTGATCGCGCTGAAAAAATTCCATGCCGATCACGGCAAGGAAATTACGCTGACCGGCGTGGTCCCGCCAGGACGGTTCGGCGAGATGAATCTGGACGGAGATCAGATTACTGAACTGCGTGAAAAGCCATTTCAGACCGATCGTTTCATCAATGGCGGATTCATGGTCATGAAACGGTCGTTCATCGAGAATTTCTGTGTCGGTGATACCGATAATATCATGTTGGAACGCGCACCGCTGGAAAACGCTGCCACGGCCGGGCAGCTGATGATGTTCCGGCATGTTGGCTTCTGGCAATGCATGGACACGATGCGAGACTGGGAATTGCTCGATCGGCTGGCGCGACAGAATCCGGTTCCCTGGAAATGCTAGACTCGCTTCCTCAAAGCTATCGCGGGAAGCGTGTCCTGGTCACCGGACACACCGGCTTCAAGGGCAGCTGGCTCACCCTTTGGCTCCAGCATCTGCGCGCGGACGTTATCGGCTATTCGCTGGCCCCCATTACCGATCCTGCGATGTTCGATCTGTGTGACGTCGGCAGCGAGATCGATCACCGGATCGCGGACATACGGGACATGGACACACTGAGCGACTGCATCGCCAGCACGAGGCCGGACGTCATCATGCATCTCGCCGCGCAGCCGATCGTCCGCGAAGCCTATCTCGACCCGCTCGGAACGTTGTCCACTAATGTCATCGGCACCGCAAATCTGCTCGAAGCGGTGCGCGCCGCCGGCAGACCTTGCAATATCGTCGTCGTCACTTCCGACAAATGTTACGAAAACGAAGAATGGGTCTGGGGCTATCGCGAGAATGATCCGATGGGAGGGAAAGACCCCTATAGCATGAGCAAGGGCGCCACCGAACTGGTGGTCAGCAGCTGGCGGCGCAGTTTCTTCAACGGCAAAGGCCCGACGATTCGTCTCGCCTCGGCGCGAGCGGGAAATGTGCTCGGCGGCGGCGATTGGGCGAAGGATCGAATCATGACCGACGCGATTACCGCCCTGACGCGCAACGAGCCGGTGGTGCTGCGCAACCCCTTGGCCGTCCGCCCATGGCAGCACGTCTTGGAGCCGCTCGGCGGCTATCTGCTGCTCGGAGCCAAACTGATGTCCGACGATGGCGATGAATATTGCAGCGGCTGGAATTTTGGTCCGCGCCGCGACGACGTGAAAAATGTGGCCACCGTTATCGACAGGTTGTCGGCGCGCTGGGGCGCCGAGTCCGGCTGGACGCAGGCGGAGGGCGAGCAGCCGGCAGAAGCCACTCTGCTGTCGCTCAATTGCGACAAGGCTGCAGCGAAACTGGACTGGAGTCCGGTCTGGACTCTGGATCAGCTGCTGGAGAAGACCGTCATCTGGTATCAGGCCTGGGCCGATCAGTCGCGCGACCTCAGGCAATTGTCGACGGAGCAGATTCTGGAATATCAAGCCGATGCGGATGGCCGCGGTGCCTAGCCTTTAATGCAGCTGTTGTTGGCAATTGACGGAATGCATCTTCGCGACGGTGGCCCGCCGCGCGTGGTGGCAGGCTCGGCGCTGGCGCTGGCTCGCCGTGGTCACCAGGTCACCGTGCTGAGCACAGTTTCCCGCGCCGAGCGGACAACGGTTACTCGGGCCTGGGGCGAATTGGAAACCGCCGGGATCCGATTGTTGTTGGTGGACCCCTGTGGCGCAGCGGCGTTGATCGGATTCGGCCGCCTGCCGCAATCTGTTCGCGATGCCATCATCGCCGCTGACTATGTGCACCTACATGGCATCTGGAGTCCGTTCCTGCTGCAAGTCGGCAAGGCATGCCGAGCCGTGCCCCGGCCCTATGGTGTTTCGGTGCACGGGCTGCTGGATCGATGGTCGGTCGAACAGTCGGCGTTCAAAAAGAAGATCGCGATCGCCGCTGCCGGCGTGCCGGACTATCTCGACGGGGCCGACGCGGTCATCTTTGGTACCGAGGGTGAAGCGAGAGATGCCTGTTACCTGAGTGCCAATGCCTGCCGAACCGTCGTTCCGAATGGCGCCCTGCTGCCGAATGGTCCCTCGATCGTGACCGAGGCGCAGAGAGCCCGTCTCGGTGCGGCCGTGCCCTCCTTCTCGCACTGGCAGCGGCGAATATTGTTTTTCAGCCGCATCCATCCCAAGAAAGGGCCCGACCTGCTGCTGGAAGCGTTCGAAGACATTGCCGCCGACTATCCCGGGACCGGGCTTCTGATTGCCGGCATCGCCCAGGATGCAGAATATGAGGCACAGCTCAGAAAATCAGCCGGACGCTCCTCGGCCAGCAGTCAAATTGCCGTAACCACGGCACTGACTGGCGAGGAAGGCCAGTTTTTGTATGACGCCTGTGATATCTTTGCCCTTCCATCGCTTCAAGAGGGGTTTTCCATGGCGATACTTGAGGCCTTGGCACATAAAGTGCCCGTGTTAATCACACACCCGTGTCGCCTGCCGGAAGTGGAGCTGGTCGGTGCCGGTCGCTGCGTGGCACCCGACATTCCGGGCCTTGCTGCGGGACTGAAAAGCCTGCTCGATCTGGACGAGGACCAATTGCAAAATGCCGGCCAGGCCGCCCGGACGCTGATCGCTGACAAATATAGCTGGAGCGGGGTCGCTGCTACCCTGGAGCAGGTCTACAGCGGTTCTAGGGCTCACGCATTATGACCGTATCGCGCCCGCTGGGAAAGTGCCTGGTTACCGGAGCGAGCGGATTCATCGGCCGCCGCCTGCTCGGCAAGGGCAACGAGACGGGTCTGGATATCGTCGGATGGTCCCGCGCCGACGTGGATTTGTGCGATCCTGTCGCGGTGCGGGCAAAAGTGACGGCTCTGGCCCCCGATACGGTCATCCATCTTGCGGCGACACCGCCGGCAAGATTCGGTGATGGCTGGTCGGATGTAGCCCGGGAAGTGTCGATGCTGTCTTATCTGGCTGCCGCAATGTCCGACAGAAGTCGTCTGATTGTGGCGGGCTCGATGGCTGAATATGGTTATTCCGGTACCCATGCCGAGCATGATCTGCGGATTCCCAACACCGCTTACGGGCTCGCCAAAATGGCCTGCAGCGACCATGCCCTGGCGCTGGCGGCCTCTGGCAAGGATGTCGTGGTGGCGCGCCTGTTCGGCGTGTATGGAGCGGGGGAAACCTCCGCCAGGCTGCTGCCCACCGTGGTCGACAGGCTGAGGCGCAATCTGCCGGTCCCGCTGAGCGATGGCGAGCAGATCCGGGATTTTGTCCATATCGACGATATTTGCGCGTGCCTGCTGGAGATGGGCAGGCTTGCGGTCGCGCCTGATGTGCTTAATGTGGGGACGGGGCATGGCCTTTCAGTTCGCGACGCGTGCTTGAGGATTGCCGATTTCCTGGGGGCTGACCCTGCTTTGCTTGAATTTGGCGCGGTTGAGCGCCGGCGTGTCGATGAAGATTTGCTGGTCGCAGACACGCGACTGTTGCAGCGGCGGCTAGGCCATGTTCCGCCGCAGCGCTTCTTCGGCAACCTCGATTTCATCGACGATTTCTCAACAACTATGTCTGGTGCACCATCATGAAGATATTGTGCGTGTTCGGCACGCGGCCCGAAGCGATCAAGATGGCGCCGGTCGTCAAGGCGCTGCAAATGACCGACGGCATCGATGCGCAGGTCTGCGTCACGGGACAGCATGCTGAAATGCTGGAGCAGGTGAATCAATTGTTCGGGATCGTGCCGGATATCGATTTGAACATCATGAAATCCGGACAGGGGCTCACCCATATCACTACGTCGGTTCTGGAAGCGATGGTCGATGTTCTTGCCAGGCTGAAACCCGACTATATCCTCGTCCACGGCGACACGACCACCTCGATGGCGGCGGCACTGGCCGGATTCTACAGCAATACACCGGTGGGCCACGTTGAGGCCGGCTTGCGGACCCATAATTTGCAATCCCCCTGGCCGGAGGAAGCAAATCGGCAGATCACCGGTCGCCTGGCCTCTCTCCATTTTGCCCCGACCGAACTGGCGAAAAGCAACCTGCTCCGCGAGGCTGTATCCGACGAGCAAATTCACGTGACGGGCAACACGGTCATCGATGCCCTGCAGATGATCCGCGAGCGGCTCGACGGTGATCCGCAATCGAGCCGGGAAATGGCCGCGGCCTTCCCCTTCCTCGATCCTGCCAAGCGGCTGATCCTGGTCACCGGTCACCGCCGCGAGAACCATAGCGGCGGCATCGCCCGCGTCTGCGAGGCGCTGGCCCGCCTAAGCCGGCGAGGCGATGTCCAGATCATCTTTCCGGTGCATCTGAATCCGATAGTGAAAGACGCAGTCGGCAAGGTGTTGCGCGGTGTGGACGACGTCCACCTGCTGGAACCCCTGTCCTACCTGCCCTTTGTCTGGCTTTTGTCGCGCTGCGCCTTGGTGGTCACCGATTCCGGCGGGATCCAGGAAGAAGCCCCCAGTTTCGGCAAGCCGGTGCTGGTGACGCGCGACAATACGGAACGTCCGGAAGCAGTCGATGCGGGCACGGTCCGGCTAGTCGGAACCGACATCAATATATTGCTTGGCGAAGCGAATAGGCTACTGGATGACGAGGCGGCATATGCGTTGATGGCGCATGCGCACAATCCGTACGGGGACGGCAGGGCTGCAGAACGCATAGCTTCCATTTTTTCCGAAATGACAAAATAGTACGGGACGATACAGAATGACAATTGAGAAGGTTTCAGTTTTAGGGCTTGGTTATGTCGGCCTGCCAAGTGCAGCCGTATTCGCGCGTTCGGGGTTGCAAGTGGTCGGTGTGGATATCGATGCGGCGGCGGTCGAAACGATCAACACCGGCAAGGCGCATATTGTCGAGCCTGGTCTGGATGATCTGTTGGCGAAGGTCATCAACAGCAAGCATCTGCGAGCAAGCACCAAGGTTGAACCCGCCGATGTTTTCGTCATAGCGGTACCGACACCCTTCAAAGAAGGAAAGGCACCCGACCTCAGGTTCGTGGAGGCGGCCACGCGGGAGATCGCGCCGCATCTTGCTCGCGGCAATGTCGTGATACTGGAATCGACGTCGCCCGTTGGCGCAACTGAAAAGGTCGCGCAATGGCTGCAGGAAGAAAGGCCCGATCTCAAGATGCCGCCGGTCGAGGGGGATGCCGGTGATGTGCATATCGCTTATTGCCCGGAACGAATCCTACCTGGTAAAGTCATCGAGGAACTGGTGAGAAACGACCGCGTGATCGGTGGCATCACCCCGGCCTGCAGCGAGGCGGCAGTGGATTTCTACAGGCATTCCGTCGAGGGTCAGTGTCACGTCACCAACGCGAGAACCGCCGAGCTGTGCAAATTATCCGAAAATTCCTATCGCGATGTGAATATCGCCTTTGCCAATGAACTGTCGATCATCGCCCATCGGCTGGGGATCAATGTCACGGAACTGATAAACCTTACCAACCGCCACCCGCGCGTGGATATCCTCAATCCCGGGCCCGGGGTTGGCGGCCACTGCATCGCGGTCGACCCCTGGTTCATCGTCGACAGCGCGCCGGAAAACGCGCGCCTGATCCGCACCGCCCGCAACGTCAACGACAGCAAGCCGGCGTGGGTCGTCGACCGCATTACCGAGCTCGCAGCGCCCCTCGACAATCCCGTGATCGCCTGCATGGGGTTGGCCTACAAGCCCGATGTCGACGACCTGCGGGAAAGCCCGTCGGTGGAAGTGGTGCGGCTGCTTGCCACCGCATCGCATTCGGAAATACTTGTCTGTGAGCCGTTTGTGGATGCGTTGCCGCTAGGCTTGGATGGGCTGAGCATCGCCTTGACTGATGCAGACAGCGCACTCGGCAAGGCAAACATCGTGGTGTTTTTGACGGCTCACTCACAGTTCCGCAACTTGGCCGAAGCAAATCTGGTTGACCAAATCATCCTGGATGTTTGCGGGGTGCGCGACTGCTGATCGCTCTGTCAGCCGTTCGGATTCAGCATGAAGCTGATTTCTTCACCATTGTCGGAAACGTGAAAGACCTGATAACCGGATTTGCGCAGGTCTGCGATCGCCCTTTGGGTGTCGCCGATTTGCCGCCCTGGAAAGCGATGGTGAAATTCGACCAAAAGCATATCGGGCCGAATGGACGATCGTACCAATGCTTCGATCACCGCATATTCTGCTCCTTCAATATCCATCTTTAGAATATTGATACTGTCGTGGTTTAGCTCTTTCATCAACGTCGGAAGGGATTTCACTGGCACCTGTATGGGATCACGGCCGGACTTGTTATCGATGAGAGAATGGGAAACCCAGCTCTCGTCAGCGGGCGGATAAAATTCCAGAATGCCATCTTTGTCAGAGATTCCCACGGGATGGACATTGAATTCAGGCGGAAGATCTTGCTGCGCCACCCATGCGAGCGATTTTGGTGTCGGATCAAACGCATGGATGGTTAATCCGAATTCGTCGATCATTCTCAAATCGAATGAAATATCTTCGCCAATCCCGAAGGAATAGACAATCATGTCCTGGGAAACCATTTCGGGGTTTATAGTCCAATTGGCCCCGGCATTGCCGATTGTCTTGGTCGCACAGGCCATATCGGTCTTTTCAAAATAATCCTGTCGTAACAGCGCTCGCCAATGGCGACGCAGGCGACGCAAATAATGTTTCATGATCAAGTTATATTGCCAATCTTGATGAGGATGGGTGACATTGTAGACTTTCCTGTCATTGGTTTCTAAACCTTTTTACACCTTCGATAATCCGGTCCGCATGGGATTTGGCGCTGTATCGATCCCACGCCAGCCGTTGCGCTGCGGATCCAATTTGGTCGGTTTTCTGGACATCAGCAGTACACTTTTCAATTATTCTCGCAAGACTGGCTGCGTCGTTGTCGGCGAAAAAGTAGCCGGTTTCGCCTTCCTTCACGGCTTCCCACTCGGTTCCGTGCCGCTCGATATCATCAGAAATAATCGGAACCAAAGCATAAGACATCGGATGCACTATCGGCAATCCAGCTTCCGGAATGATGGAACCGATACAGAGCGACATATATTCCGCGATATCCGCTTCTTCATACAGGCTGCCGGTAAAATGGATGAATTCCGAAATATTCTGATCGGCGGCAATTTGCTTGAGACGCGGCACATCGTCGCCATCTCCGATCAGTATGAAATGGGTGCGCGCGCCTTGATCTATCAGCTTCTTGATCGCTTGAAGAGCAACTGCCAGCCGCTTTCTCGCTACGATCCGCCCGATGAAGCAAAAACACGTCTCGCCTGGTGCAATTCCGAGTTCCAGCCGCCTGTGCTCGACCCGTTCTTGACTGAGGCTTTTCAGCGCCTGTTGCTGCACGGTCAGGTCGAGCGAATTATAGATTACATGGATCTTCTCAGGTGCCATGCCATTTTGGGTAAGCAGATCTTTCGAATAGTCGCCATATACCAGCAGGCCACGCCCCAAATCGAACATCGCCCTGCGCATTTTCCATTTGAGGCCCGTCTCCCTGCGCTGCAGCCCGATGGTCCACGGGAGTATCGGAACCCCTGTGACCTTTCCCCATGCAAGCAGGAACCAAGAGGTGAGCTCATAGGGACTGCCCTGAACGATCACGGCATCCGGTTTTGTGCGCACAATGTCACGAAGCGCCCGCCATTGAACGGTGAACGCCATGTTTCCGGGCAAGCGGAATATCGATGCCGGGCTGTTGACGGCGCCGACTTCGGAATATTGCGCTTCGGTCATCAGCCGGATTGGCTCTAGAAAATTGCGCCCTGCATAGGTGGTAATTCTAGCATCCTTTCTCGACGCCAGTTCCTTGTGCACGCCATAGCGATAGTGTGGCAGAATGTTCGTGGTAATAGCAATATTGAGCATAATAACGATCCGGGAGGAATATCATAAGGGCATTGTTTGAATGGGGCGCATGCATGGCCGTCTGTCTTTGCATTTTCAGAAAATTGTCAGCACAGCCATTGTCACAGCCTTGCAAATGGAGCGGGGACCCGCCCAATGCTCCCTGTCTTTTGACTAGCGGGGGAGCGTTCTGATTTGCGTTGAGTAAAAACCTGATAGCCGGTGAGCAAGCCCATCAGCGCCCAGACCTGTCCACTCCCCCAAAGGGCGCCCGAAAATTGGGCAGCGACAAAATACTGAATGAAGAACAGTTTTACCAAAAGAAACTTGTTCCTCGTTTCACCTGCAGAAAATAAAACGACGCAGCGAACCATGAGCCATAAAAGGAAAAATAGGCCGATCGCCCCCATTGCCATAAGCACTTCAGCGAACATGTTGTGCGGATATGTCAGCGGAGAATATGCTATCAGCGTCGCGACATTGCCAAAGAAGGGGCTATCCGTGAATTGCTCAATTGCAGCCAGCTGATATTCCAATCGCAGGAAAATATTCTCGTCGGCTGACGATATTCCGCTCGATGAGCCAAAAAAGCGCTCATACATGAGCGTGTGCGGAAGATAGATGGCCAGGCCAATTATCACCAATGGCCCGACCCACAGCAGGTAGCGGATTCTGGACATCAAGAGCCAAACCACGGCAAACATCACGGACAGCAACGGACCACGTGACGCCGCCAAAATCAGAACATACATGAAAACCAATATTGGGATCGAATAAAGCGCTTTCTGCCACCGCTTGGTCTCGACATTCAGGGCTAGCCACGCGGTGGCAATAACGCCGGACCCTGCGGCATTTCCCAAAGCGATTGGGTTCAATGCGTCGATCGATAGCCGGCCGCCCTCCAATTCGCTCCCGCCAGCGGCCTCTCCTACACCAATCAATATGCCAAACATCAATATGAACGCGAACAGGATGATCCAATAGGCCAGCGCTTTTTCATTCACATTTCTTGGGCCCGCCACCGTGATCGCAATCGCAGGAAGAAGAACCACTGATACAAAGTAGAGAATGAGAAATCCGCGCTCAACATCGGTCACGTTGACATAGTCAACGGTCAGCCTTATCAGATAAAGGACGGAAAATAAAACAAACGGTATCGCTATCGACAGTCCACCTTTTTTATTTAGATAAGATAAAATTATAAAAGCAGAAAACAGGCCTACGATTGCACGATAGGGGATGGTGGCAACTGTACTTTCCAGGTCCATCACGGTCACGATCACCGCCGCGACCGGATAACCGGAGATAATAAGCGCCAACAAGAAAGAGGGGCTTTCGCTAAATAGCTTTCCCAACCAACTGGTAGAATTTACGCTGTGCCGTCGAGTAACCATGGGCCGCCGCATATCAACAAAAATCTCCGAATACTAGAGGAAACTGAGCCATAGCCGGGGTCATTGGAAGACTAGGATCCGCAGATTTCACAGTTACACATTCCAAACCGTTCTCTTGGCGAACAGCTATATATTCGACGAATTGCCGGCGCCGGAATGCGCGCAATTTCAACGATATTGACGAGCCTAATTATGCCTTAATACTTTGACGGTCAGCAGTCAAAAAACATTGGCTTGGAAGCGGTTGACATAGCCATAAGTCGTAGCTTAGTTCGGCGACACCACAGTCGCTGTGCGGTCTTTAATCAGAGTTCGCCTCAACGACAGTCTAAAATCTTTCAAATGTGGAAACCGAGGTAAAGAATTTGTCACCAAGAATATTTGTTACGGGCGGCTGCGGTTTCATTGGTTCAGCGCTGGTGCGCCATATCATCGGCACGATGGACGCCTCGGTCTTAAATTTGGACAATCTGACCTACGCCGGAAATCTGGAGTCATTGCAATCCATTGAGGGGAACGAGCGTTATTCGTTCGTGAAAGGCGACATCTGTGATGAGGCGCTGGTGCGGCGCATATTTGACGAATTCAAACCTACCGCCGTAATGCATCTGGCTGCAGAATCGCACGTTGATCGGGCGATCGCCGAACCCGACATATTTTTGAAAACTAATATTTCGGGCACCCATAATATGCTAGCAGGCGCGCTGCGCTATTTCCGTTCGCTTTCGTCCCAACAATCTGAGTCCTTCCGATTTCTTCATGTTTCAACCGACGAGGTTTATGGCGATCTCGAGCCGGAGGATGAGCCGTTTCATGAAAAGACGCCTTACGCGCCAAGTTCTCCCTATTCGGCGTCAAAGGCCGGGTCTGATCATCTGGTGAGAGCGTGGCATCGGACCTATGGACTGCCGGTGCTCATCACCAACTGCTCCAATAACTACGGACCGTACCATCACCCCGAGAAGTTGATTCCGCTGATGATATTGCGCGCGATAGGTGGAGAAGAATTGCCGGTTTACGGGGATGGCCAGCAAATTCGGGACTGGCTGTTTGTCGATGACCATGTTCACGCATTGTTGACGGTATTGGACAAGGGCGTGATCGGTGAATCCTATAATGTCGGGGGACTCAACGAGGTCGCCAATATCGACGTGGTCGGTGCGATCTGCCATTACCTGAATGAACATCATCCGCGTCCGGACGGAGGTCGCTACGAGGACCAGATAGCGTTTGTCACGGACCGGCTGGGGCATGATCGGCGCTATGCTATCAACGCCCGGAAACTGCAAAGCGAACTGGGGTGGAACCCCCTCGAGAATTTCCAGTCCGGGTTGGACAAGACGATTCAATGGTATTTGGACAATGACGAATGGTGGAAACCCATATTGGCAAAAAAGAGCTTCGAACAATGACGATTACCAAGGGCATTATTTTAGCCGGGGGAAGCGGGACACGATTGCATCCCATCACTCTTGGCGTCTCCAAGCAATTGCTTCCGATATACGACAAGCCGCTAATTTATTATCCGCTGTCGGTGCTGATGCTCGCGGGAATTCGTGATATTCTGATCATCACCACCCCGCACGACGCCAGTGGTTTCAAGGCCTTGCTGGGCGACGGTTCCAGGTTCGGCGTGCGATTGCAATATGCTGAACAGCCGTCCCCGGATGGCCTGGCGCAAGCCTTTCTGATCGGGGAAGATTTTATCGGCGATGACGGTGTCGCATTGGCGCTGGGGGACAATATCTATTACGGGCAAGGCTTCACTCCCAAGCTCGCCTCGGCGGCTGGGCGCAGCGAAGGCGCCACCATTTTCGCTTATTATGTCGCCAATCCCGGGGATTTCGGAGTCGTCGAATTTGACAAGGAAGGGCGCGTATTGTCGATCGAGGAAAAGCCCGCCAAACCGAAATCCAATTATGCCGTCACCGGTCTCTATTTTTACGACAATGATGTCATCGAGATTGCAAGGACCATAAAGCCGTCTGAGCGGGGCGAACTGGAAATAACATCGGTCAACGAGGCCTATCTGCAAAGGGGAATGCTGAATACCGAGATACTGGGTCGCGGTTATGCCTGGCTTGACACCGGCAGCCACGACAGCATGATGTCCGCCTCTTCATTCGTCCATACCATAGAGCAGCGCCAGGGACTGAAGATTGCGTGTCTGGAGGAGGTCGCCTGGTCAAACGGCTGGTTGACGACCGCTGATCTCCTTCGAGAAGGCGAGGCCAATGCAAAAACCGGATACGGGCAATATCTGATAGCGCTCGCCAAGGGAGGCCATCGTGAAGGCTGAACTGAAGCAATCGCTCAATGAACGGCGCGATCCGCGGGGCGCCCTTGTCGCGATAGAAGCGGGAGCCGACATCCCCTTCGCTATCAAGCGGGTCTATTATATCTATGATACGAAAGGTTCCGAGCCCCGGGGCTTTCACGCGCATCGCAGCTTGTGGCAATTTGCAGTCTGCCTGAATGGCGCTTGCCGCATGGTCATGAATGATGGATCTTCTCACCAGGATATCATCATGGATCATCCGAATTTTGGAGTCCTGGTCCCGCCGATGGTCTGGCACGAGATGCACGACTTTGTCGACGGCACCGTTTTGATGGTCTTGGCAAGTGAACATTACGAAGAAAGCGATTATATTCGTGATCGCGCGATTTTCGAATCGGAATCAAAGGAACTGCGCCTATGACTATGGCTTTTAGCTTCATTCACCCTACTGCTGATGTTCAGAGCGTGCATATTGGAGCAGGAACCCGTATCTGGCAAAATTGCGTAGTCCTGCCGGATGCGGTGATCGGAGAAAACTGCAATATCTGCGCCTTTTGTTTTGTAGAAAATCAAGTCGTGATCGGGGATAATGTTACGTTAAAGAACGGGGTATTCCTTTGGGATGGAATTACCTTGGAAAGGGATGTTTTCATAGGCCCGAACGTGACGTTCACGAATGACAAGCACCCGCGCTCCCGACAACATCCCGAAAAATATGCGGCCACCTTGGTGAAAGCTGGCGCGAGCATCGGCGCTAACGCGACCATATTACCGGGATTGATCATCGGTTCCGGCGCAATGGTCGGAGCCGGGGCGGTCGTTGTTCGCGATGTTCCCGACAATAATGTTGTTGTTGGCAATCCGGCCGCCGTCGTTGCTGGCAACTAATATGCGCGTTCCCTTTCTCGATCTTCGACAAAGTTATATTTCAGATAAGTTCGAATTGGACCGCGCGGTGGCCCGCGTACTTGATTCAGGATATTATATCGGTGGGCCGGAGGTGGAGTTCTTTGAACGGTCCTTTGCCAAAGTCTGCCATGCGGATCATTGTATCGCGGTTTCCAATGGTCTCGACGCCTTGCGGCTTGGACTCGAGGTTCTCGGGGTTGGCCCCGGGGACGAGGTCATCGTCCCATCCAACACCTATATTGCGACTTGGCTGGCCGCTTTGCATCTGGGCGCGGTGGTGGTTCCCGTGGAACCCGATCCGGCGACTCACAATCTCGATCCGGCGCTGATAGAAGCGGCGATTACCAAACGCACCAAAGTGTTGCTTCCGGTACATCTCTATGGTCATCCAGCCGACATGGGGCCCATCATGGAACTCGCGGCGCGATTTGGCCTGAAGGTTTTGGAGGACGCGGCCCAGGCCCACGGAGCTGTCTATGATGGCAAGCCGATCGGCGCGCACGGAGACGTCATAGCATGGAGCTTCTATCCGACGAAAAACCTGGGTGCCTTTGGAGACGCCGGCGCGATTACGACCGATGACGCCGAATTGGCGCACAAACTGAAAATGCTGCGAAACTATGGCTCATCACGGAAATATGTGAACGAATATACCGGATATAACAACCGCATTGATCCTCTCCAGGCGGCGATGCTGGCGGTCAAGCTTGATGGCTTGGCACAGGCCCAGGATCGGCGAAGGGCATTGGCTGACAGATATCTTCGCGGACTGTCCGACGCCAACATCATTCTCCCCGGAGAGGTCGGAAACGTTCGGCATGCTTGGCACTTGTTCGTGATCCGTTCCCGGCACCGGGATATATTGGCGAAAAGGCTGGAAGAGCATGGCGTCGGTACGTTGATCCACTATCCCATCGCACCTCACAAGCAGCAGGCGTTTGCCGGCCACCCGCTGAGTGAAAGCGAATTTCCCATAGCCGAGCGGCTTGCGAGCGAACTGCTCAGCCTCCCGCTCCATCCCCACTTGACCGATGACGATGCAGATTATGTCATCACCACGCTAAATGCCGTCAGCACCGATATTGAAGCAAGTGCCTGAATCGCCCCCGCCGCGCATCGTTGCGCTATATCCCTCGAGGGATATAGGGGGTGCACAAATGCTCTTTCTTCGCGTGCTTTCTGTTCTTCAGCAAAAGGCCGGGCTTAGAATTGGGGTAATCGATTTTCCGGGTGGCTGGATCAGCGAGCAATTGTCGGCGCAGAATATTCCGTTCGACCTCATCAACCACGAGCAGGGCCCTGCCCGCTTGGCTTCGGACGATATCATACTGGCGCCCACATCCTATGCCCGGATTATGTTTCGCTACGTGGACCGGTCTTCGCCTGCGAGAATATTCTTCTGGACGATCCACCCGATGAATTTGCAGCCCCTCCCGAACTGGATCAAGAGCGACCCCGCGCGGGTCCCGAAACTTCTGTGGCCGCTTGTGCGACTGACATTTTATCTGCCGAGGCTCTTGTTTCGCCGATTTATTAGCGTCGCGACAGCGCAGCAGGCCATAGCCTTCATGGATGGAGCCAATCTGGACGCCTTCCAGCAGCATCTGCGCGTGCCGGTCGACCAACCCATATTATTGCCGATTCCGGTAGATTTTCCTTTAGCCCGTGAAACGGACGCGCGCATGGCGCCAAACAGCAATGGGTGCTTGCCAACCCGGTTTGGCTGGCTTGGTCGAATCGATAACGGGTTCAAGCTGTTTGCGTTGCAAAGGGCCGTGCAGGACGTGTCCGACTGGGCCGGTCAATCGGGCCAGGCGGGTATCATTTTCTATGTGATCGGCAACGGAACCGGTCTCGATCTTTTGACCGAATGGGCCGGGAAAACGCCGCTGAACGTCAGGCTTGAGTATATGGGGTCAAGACAGGGTGCACAGCTTGACGACGCGCTCCGTCATCTGGATGTTTTGATGGCAATGGGAACGTCCGCGCTGGAAGGTGGTGCGCGGTCGATACCGACTCTGGTTACAGATTTTTCCTATGTCCCAATAAAAGCCGCGAGCCAATATAACTGGTTGTTCGATCAGACGGATTTTGACCTCGGGCGCAATGTTCAGGACAATTTAAGCCGGCCCACCACCGGATATCTGTCCGCGCTCTTGCGATCATTCGACAGGGACCGGCTTGGCCACGAATGCCAGCGATATGTGCGGGACAACCACAGCATGGAGAAGCAATGGCAATTTATCGCCCGTCGGTTGCTTGGATCAACTCTCGGGGTGGCGGAATATGCGCGCAAGATGAGCAAACTATGGTTTAAATAGCGGCAAGCAGCCGATCGGCAAATTGAGCGGAAACAAACAGAAGCAGAATACCGGCCACATAGCTGCCGGCCAGGGCCAGCAAATATTTCGAACTGGGAAATGCCGCTGCGATTGGTAATCCCGAGATTCGCTTAACATTATTGTAAAAGCTGAAAAAGCTGCCGATGACCGATGCGATCACGGCCGCAACGGTAACACCCACGCCGCCATAGTAGGAACCAAGCGGCACGGAAAGAATCATGGTCAGGGCGGCGGTGACACCCAGTCCGAATATATTCCATCTCATCTTGCCGACCGCTTGCGCCTGAAAATATTGCACAAGGGTTATGATCGTCAGAAAATGGCCCGTGACGAGAATTGCACATACATATACAAAGTCCGTCTCGTGGGTCCCTAGCAGAAACCGGCCCGCGAGCGGCGCGATCGCCCCAACGCCGATAATGAGAACCGACCCCACTGACGCCGCCATGCGATTGGTATTGTCGACAATCGCTCGGCGTTCCTCGAAATGCGAAGATTCCGCTGCTGCAAAGATCGGCACGGTCGGCGATATCGCGCTGCTTATCAGGACCCGGATTTGGACGATGATTTTGTTTGCGATGTCATAGACTGCAACAAAGGCGAGACCGCCATAGAGATTCATGAAAAACCGGATCGCGGGCTCGATAAAGCTGGACGCCAAATTGGCGGCCTGCACCTGTAGTCCGTAGCTCAGCGATTGTCGAAAACAGGAATTCGTCCATCGTAGCGGAAGCCAGGCGAGATTCGGAATATATCGTTTCAACAGCAGGCGGCACAACCCGTATAGCCAGACGAACTGCAGGATCTGCGCTATGCCAAAGCCGATGACGCCATATTCTGGAATAAGCAGCAAGCCTGACCCGACTTGAACGAAAAAACCGGAAATCATGGCCGCCGCGCGCAAATCGGCCCGCGACAAACCGTCCAGGGCACCTGCCATGGAAGTGGAAATCACCATGGCGAGCATGCTGAACAGAACCAGCGGAAGCACGGACAAGCCCAGTGTAATAAATTCCGGTTCGACGGTCGACACGATCGCCCATCGCAACGGAAACCAGGCGACCGCAATCAAGACGCCATATAGCAGGAAAAGCGATATGGTGGTGGTGTCGATATAATCCGCGGCAAGGCGCGAATCCTTGTCTCTTTGCGCCAACGAGACGAACCGCGGCAGCGCGCTGCCGCCGCTCACGTCCACGATGCGCGATACGGACACGATACCCGTGATAAGCGCCCAGAGACCGAGCTGCTTGGGTCCGTGGTAGGCCACCAGCACGCGATAGGATATCAGGACGGTGACCAGCGCGAAGACAGACTGGGCCATGGCAAAGGCAGCGTTTCTGCTCAGGCCTGTGGCTTTCAATATTCTCATGCCGGCGCCCGGGGAGGGTGCTCGGATTGTGCGACCCGGTGCATCAAACCGTTCGTCAGCGCCAATGCCTTGTCAAACGCCAGTTCCCGCTCATAAAATGCCCGGCCCTTCGCGCCGGTGGCCTCGCGCTGGCCGGCGGTCTGATCCGCATAGTCGACAAAGGCGTCGGCCAGCGCCGCCACGTCGCCGGGCCTGCAAATCGTCGCCGCGCCGGATCGGTCCAGCAGCGCCGCCGATTCGCCGCTCAGCCCGGCGACGATCGGTTTGCCGCAGGACAGGTAATGCTGCATCTTGGACGGAATGGTAATGTCATAGAGCGGGTCGTCCTGCAGATGCAGCGTCAGGATGTCCGCCTGGTCGAACACCCGGTCCATCACATCCCTTGGTACCGAGTCGTGCATCACGACCGCCGCTCCGGCGGTGCGCCTCGCCAGGTCGGCAATCCGCTGACGCTCGACGCCGCCGCCGATCAGGTGCAGCCGGATCCGGCTGTTCTTTCCGTGCGCGGCAACCGCCGCGGAGACCAGCGTCTCCAGATGCTGGGCCTGGCCGATATTGCCGCCGTAGACGATATTGACATGGCCGGCCATGCTGTGCGCGATCGGCGCGGGTACCGGCACCGGATCGTCGCCCGCGGGCCGGTAGGTCGACCAGTTGTACAGGCGAGTCATCTTCGCTTGCGGGACGCCGCGCGCGCGCAGCGCCGCCATCATGCCGTCCGACTGGCAGATGATATGGCTGGCCCTCCGGTAGACGAAATTGCAGATCCGGTTCAGGATCCGTCCGGTGCGGCCGCCGGCCATGCCGGACGCCATGACGCTGTCGGGCCACAGGTCCTGTATCTCGATGACCAGCGGCTTGCGATAGGCCCAGGTGAAGATCGCCGCCGCGAGCCCCGGGGTGATCGGCGGATGGTAGACGTAGACCGCGTCATATTTTCCGGCGCGCAGCAGGCCGTAGACCAGCACGCTGGCGAAGAAACTGGCGTAATTCGCGATCCGCCCGAGCGAGGACTTGTCATGGCTGGGATAGAGCGGCAGCCGGGTCACCGGCACGCCGTCGCGGCTTTCCTTCTGCCACGGCCGGATCCGGTAGCCCGGATAGAGCCGGCCGCCGGGATAGTTGGGAAAGCCGGTCAGCACGTCGACGCGATTGCCCAGGTCCGCCAGCGCCCGCGCGAAATCCGCGCCCTTGAACGCCGGCTCCGGTTCAAACCACTGGGTTATGTACAGGATCTTCATCGGCCAGCTTGCGCCGCCCCGCCGGGCGACCAGTCACATATAGTCATGGGTTCGGATGCCGTCCCAGCTGTTGGAGAGCTTCGCGGTGCCGAGGATCAGGCTCAGGACGCGTTCGGACGTGTTGCCGATCTGGTAATCGGCCGGGATGCCGCAGCGCTCCCCGTTCTGCCGGCGCCGGGCATGGAGCGCGGTGACCACCTCGATCGCGGACAGGATCACGTCCTCGTCGAGCCCGGTCAGGATGATGTTGCCGGTATCGATCGCTTCCGGGCGCTCGATCGCATCGCGCGGCGTGATCGCCGGAAAGTCCAATATGCAGCTTTCCTCGGCGATGGTGCCGCTGTCGGAGATGGCGCAGAAGGATTGCTGCTGCAGATGGTTATAGTCGTGAAACCCGAACGGCTTCATGTAGCGGACCCGCTCGTCGAGCTTGATCCCCGGCAGCTTGTCAAGCCGGTCGCGGGTCCGCGGGTGGGTCGAGACGATCACCGGATAGCGATATTTTTCCGCCAGCGCGTTGAGCGTGCTGACCAGCGAGGTCAGCCGGCTCTTGCTGTCGACATTTTCCTCGCGGTGCATCGAGACGATGAAATATTCGCCCCTGGTCAGCTCGAGCCTCGCCAGCACGTCCGACGCGCCGATCTGCTGGCGATAATGGTCCAGCACCTCGCGCATCGGCGAACCGGTGAGATAGATCCGGCGATGTTCGATCCCCTCGCCGAGCAAATGCCGCCGGGCATGCTCGGTATAGACGAGGTTGAAATCGGAAATATGGTCGACGAGCCGCCGGTTGGTCTCTTCCGGGACGTTGCGGTCGAAGCTGCGGTTGCCGGCCTCCATGTGATAGATCGGAATCTTCATCCGCCGCGCCATGATCGCGGCAATGGCGCTGTTGGTGTCGCCGAGCACCAGCAGGGCGTCGGGCCGTTCCGTCTTCAGCACCTTTTCCGTTTCTATCAGGATCCCGCCGAGCACGGCGCCCAGACTCGAGGTATCCACGCCGAGAAAATGGTCCGGCTTGCGCACGCCGAGGTCGCTGAAAAACACTTCATTCAGCTCATAGTCCCAGTTCTGGCCGGTGTGCACGAGCTTGTGGTCGACATGCTCGTCGAGCAGCGCCATCACGCGCGACAGGCGGATAATTTCCGGTCGCGTGCCCAGTATGGTCATGACTTTGAGTTTTGTCATTGGATTGTTTCAAACCTTGTCCGCATAAGTATCGGGTTTTTCCGGGTCAAACAGACGATGAGCCCAGAAAAACGTGATAACCTCGTCATCGCTCAAATTCTCGATATTGTGCGTGTGCAACGGCGGCATATCGATTGCCGCCGGCTCGTCCCCCGTGACACGAAATTCGCGCAGTTCGTCGGTCAGCACGCGCCGGACGCGAATCACCGCGCTCCCCTTGACCACCAGGAACCGTTCCACCAGATCGAGATGGAAATGGTCGCCCCGTCGCTGCCCGGGCAGCGTCGAGGAAATGAAGCTTTGCGCCTGATGACCGCCCTTCGCCGTTTCGACAAGCATGCCGCGGTGGTCGCGATTGGTCTTCAGCATCATCGGATAGTAATCGGGATAGCCGGCCGTGCGATAGCTGTTGAACAGCGCCAGATCAAACGGATCGTCCAGCTGGGGAAAGATGCCGGCGGTGTAGAGTTCGTGAAACCCGCGCAGCTTGGCGTAGAGGCCCTCGATCGAGGTGTCGCGACCCGCGGGCGTCAGCAATCCGGTCGTCCCGCCGGTGGCCGCATTGATCGCTATCTGGGCCGCCTCGCCGGCATGAAGCAGCTGGACGCGGCCGGCCGGATTGATGTCCGGTTGCTCGCCCTTCCAGATTTTGTCGATCAACGTCGCCGTGACATTGTTATAATAAGGCCGGGCGCATTCTCCGAAAATATGCGGCAGGACCATGTCCGTATGGTGCGCGGCAAAATCGCCCAGTATCTCGCCGGCTATCCGCTTCGACCGGCCGTAGGGACTGTCATTCCTGCAATGGGTCGAATTGGCATAGACGATGTGCGGCTGGATGTCGGCTGCCCGGCAGGCCTGCACCAGCGCCTTCGCGATGTCCGGATTGGCCCGCTCCACCTGCTCGTCGCCGCCGCGGTTCACGCCGGCGAAGTGCAGGATCGCTTCGGCTCCGCTGATGGCACTGCTCAGCGCGTCGGCGTCCGCAAACAGGGCGTGGTCAATCGCGACCAGCTCGTGAGGCGGCGCCTCGCCGGCAAAATTGGCGGCGCATATGGTAGCGTGGATCCTGGTCGACGCATGCCATCCTAGCAGGCCTTTTGCACCGGTGATGGCAATTTTCACTGCCCGGCACCCCAATGTTCCAATTCTGCCTGGACCTCCGGCAGCGACAGCAGCAGCTCCTTGACCTGCGCGACGTCCAGCTGTTCCGCGTTATGGGAGTGGAAATCCTCCAGATCGCTGACACTGGTTGCGCCCTCGGAGAAATAGGCGCTGTAATTCAGGTCCCGCTGGTCAAGCTGAAGTCGGTAATAGTCGCCCAGATCTTCTGCTGTCATCAATTCGCTCGCACTGGCCAGCGTTTCGTACAGCTTCTCGGCATGGCGCCAGCCAATTAACTGGACATCATGGTCGGGCCGCTGGAACAGTTCGAGCAGCGCGGTGACCAGGTTGCCGATCGAGGCGGCCGGCGCTTTCTTGATGAACAGATCGCCCTGCCGCGCCTGTTCGAACGCGAAATTGACCAGCGCGACGCTGTCCCGCAGCGGCATCAGGAAACGGGTCATCGTGGGCTCCGTCACGGTGATCGGCTTGCCCTCCTTGATCTGCTTGATAAACAGCGGAATGACCGATCCTCTTGAACACATCACGTTGCCGTAGCGGACGCAGCTGATCTTGGTCTTGGCCTCCGGTCCGATTTCGCGCGCCGCGGCCTGGACCAGCTTTTCCATGATCGCCTTCGACATGCCCATGGCATTGACGGGCAGAACCGCCTTGTCGGTCGACAGGCATACGAGGCTGCGGACCTCGTTCTTGATCGCCGAACGGATCACATTTTCCGATCCCATGATATTGGTGCGCACCGCTTCAATCGGGAAAAACTCGCAGGAGGGAACCTGTTTCAGGGCCGCCGCGTGAAAAACGGAATCAACCCCGTCCATCGCGCGATCAACGCTGTTAAGGTCCCTAATATCCCCGATATAGAATTTCACCCGCGGATCGCGGATTTGATTGCGCAAGGCGTCCTGCTTTTCTTCATCGCGACTGAGGATACGGATTTCTTCGACACCGTCGGCCAGCAGTCCGTGGAGCATGGTCTTGCCAAAGGAGCCCGTGCCGCCGGTGATCAATACAGATTTCAATATTTTGGCCTTGGTTGGGATGCTCGCGCCGCATTACCATTTCCAAGACAAATTAGAACCCTAAAATTTTTGACGGCTTTGGCTCACCGCCATCTAGCTACTAAGGTGCGGCCGGCTTGGTGGGGAGGGGGCTACAAGCCACTCACCCTATCGCCTCCCACTCAGACTGACCCTATGTCATCGAAAGAACCGGTTAAGCATATTTGCCGACCAATCCCACTCAGGCTCAGAACCTAGAATAATGATGCTCAATTTCTGCAACGATGAGAGTGGAGTTCAGCGCGATGCGAATTTTCCATTCACTAGGCGCTTAAAATAGGACTCTACTCGTTTTTCATAAACGAGATAGGTGCAGATTGACGCCAATGTCACGATCACCAAAGAAAGGAAGACGAAAATCACATCAGGCAGATGCAACCGGTTTTGCAATCGTTCTAGAATAGAAATTATCGGTACATGAATAAGATAGAAGGCGAATGAAGCGTTACCTAAAAGTACCATCGTTCTCCCACCATAAATCTTGTTCAAGGGAGCCCCTTCGCTAAGATGTGCATAGAGCAGAAAGCTAATAAAGGGAAGGAAATACAGAGACATACGAAAAGGCTCGGGGATGACGGAAGCAAACCATATTGCCCCGAATAAAGCCATATAAGCGACTGGTATCGATGCAGCGCTTAACCGATATCCGTTTTTCCAAATTTCATAGAAGAGCATGCCCACCAGAAACTCGAGCAATCTGAAACCCGGAAATATGTAGAAAAGCCAGTGCGAAAAAGTCTTGTTGCCGGAAAAAGTAGCACCCTCGATGAAATTGTAGGTAAGCACGGCGGAAATTAGAATGGTAGCGCTCAAAGCTAGGGCGAGATAGGCAAGCTTTTTAAAACTGAGCATTACCAGTGGATAGAAACAGAGATAAAAAAACATCTCGTTGGACAAAGACCAAGATGGAGCGTTGAACGAGAAATAGATAGATGAATTGGGAAACCAGCTGTGTAGATAGGCAAGGTTTAATGCTACAAATGGCAGAGCAGAGGTGCCATTCTTATAGATCGCGTAGACAATGAATGGCATTGCCGTCGCAAAATGGAGCGGCGAAATTCTGGCAAGTCGCAACATTGCATATCTTACAAAGGTCATCGATCTATCCATTATTTTATTCTTGTATGAAAAACAAAGAACGAAACCGGATAAAATAAAGAAAAATGATACTCCTATATAGCCTTTTTCAAATACTTTTCTAAATACCGGTTCACTTTTTTCCCAATTTAAATGACTAAAAAGTACTAAAATTGCAGCAAAATAACACAATCCTGTCAGTTGATCTAGTTTTAATTGAACTACCATATTATACCTTCGTAATTATTTTTCCTATTCACCTCTATTATAGCACTATGCTTATAGGACAGATGAAGGTCACAAAACTGTCAGTTGCCGGGTTATGTGCCCTGGCGTGATTATAGAACACATAATCCTAGAGGCTGGTGGAACCCATCGGCAATATTCCGCCCGTGGAAGCTCATAAAAACTATCACGCCATGCTGGACGAAACCAACATGGCCGCTTAACTTAAACCAAATGGCCTCCGGCAATCCCAAGGCCGTTCAGAAAGATACCATCTTCATCACTTTTCGACTGGAGTAAACGCCCAATGTCAGCATTGGTCTAGTTAACCAATGGAGAATAGCTTTGTCTGGAAATAACTGCAATTGCGAGGCCTTGAGAGGGCAATCTCATTTGTTACAGGGCCGTGTATCGGAAGCTTGCGCAAATCGTGTGCTAAAAATTATTTCCGAAAAACTAGTTGGCTCACATGGCCGCCCAATGGATGAGGCGGAATGAGCAGTCCGGATCTCGACATAGTCGAGACACTGGATAGTTTAGACTTAGACGCGTTACGTGGCATTTGGCAGAAAAATTATGGCTCCCCACCGCCACTGCGTTCTCCCGAACTATTCCGACTTATGCTTGCGTGGCGCATACAAGCTTCAATCGAAGGTGGTCTCGGACCCTTGACGCGGAAACAACTCACGCGCGCACCTGTCCCAAAAGCAGAGGGTTTGTCACTCGGCATCGGTACCAAACTGGGGCGTATTTGGAAGGGCCAGATGGTTGAAGTCGAAGTTACCGAAAACGGCTTTAGCCATAATGGTGAAATTTTTCACAGCCTGTCAGCCGCTGCCACTGCAATTGCGGGCACCCGCTGGAACGGACCACGCTTTTTCGGACTTCGTGAGCCCAAGGTATGAAGCCCGAGCCAAAATTTTGTGCAGTTTACACAAGAAAAAGTTCTGAAAACGGTTTGGAACAGGAATTCAACAGCCTTGATGCTCAGCGCGAAGCAGGAGAGGCCTTTATCAAGAGCCAGGCAAGTGAAGGCTGGAAGCTATTACCTGATCGTTATGACGATGGCGGCTATTCAGGCGGTTCGATGGAGCGCCCGGCGTTGAAGCATCTGCTTGCGGATATTGCTCTGGGAAAAATAGACGTGGTGGTGGTTTACAAGATCGATCGACTTACCCGGAGCCTCGCCGACTTCGCTCGCATGGTTGAAACATTCGATCGTCATGAAATGAGCTTTGTCAGCGTTACCCAATCATTTAATACAACCAGCAGCATGGGACGCCTTACACTCAACGTGTTGCTCTCATTCGCGCAGTTTGAACGCGAAGTGACCGGCGAACGCATTCGGGACAAGATAGCTGCTTCAAAGGCCAAAGGCATGTGGATGGGGGGAACGCTGCCACTTGGCTACGACAAACCCAGCGGTACAAGCCGGGTATTGGAGGTCAATGAGGATGAGGCGCGAATTGTCAGGCTGATATTTGCGACCTATCTTGAACTTGGCTCGGTCCATGCTCTCGAACGATGGTTGGGCGAACGCGGGATCATTTCAAAAGTCCGTGTGACCCGGAAAGGGAAATTGCTCGGCGGGCAGCCCTTTAGCCGAGGCGCGTTATTCTATCTTCTGCGCAATCAAACGTACCGCGGTATGCTAAACCACAAGAACCAAGTTCATCCCGGTTTGCACGAAGCCATTGTTGATGCTGATCTGTTTGACAGTGTTCAACAATTGCTTGATTCCAATTCCCGCCGTCATGGCTGTCGCCGAGATCATGTCGCCAAAGCGCCGTTTACCGGACGTTTGTTCGATAGCGACGGAAGTCCGATGTCACCCAGTTTCTCGCATGGCGCGCGCGGACAGGTCTATCGCTATTATGTCTCAACATCCCTACTCAAAGGTGGCCGGAAGAGCGGGAAATTGGTCCAGCGAGTTGCTGCAAACGCACTTGAGCAAGTGGTTGAGAAAAGCATATTGAGGTTAATCCCTCGGACCAATTATCTTCCACAAATAATCCCTTCGCGGATTGAAGTTGGAGAGACTTCGCTGGTCCTGCAGCTGCCGGTCAAATTTCTTAACTCAATTCGCAAAAGACTTTCGATTGACGAAAGGGTCGAAGTCGATAACGAAAATCCTGAATATTTAAATTTGATACTGGCTATCCAAATGCATAGGCATGGTGGAAAATATACGATCACCAGCCCGGGACCGCCAATAGCGCGGCCGGATCCAATACTGATCAAGGCTCTGCACGCGGCGCATTGCATCATCGAAACCGACCGGCGTGGCTTGCCGCTGCTGAATGCTGCCCCGAGCAAATCGTATAAGCGTTTGCTGGTTAGGCTGGCATTCCTGGCGCCTGACATTCAGGAAGGAATTTTAGCAGGCAAGCAACCACCGGGATTTACGCTGGAGCGGCTTATTCATGGCGAAATACCGGTCTCCTGGAAGGCACAGCGACAACAGTTCGGTTGGACCAAATAAAACAAGAACTCTCGGAACTGTCTTATAGTGGAGCGCCATTTTCATAACGGAAATCAGAAGCCCTTAAGCTCCCCGAGCTTTGATCACTTGCACTCGTCGTGATCCTCCTTCGCGCGCATTACGCCGCGTAGGAAAAGATCGTACCCCGCTCTTCCACAACAAATGTGCAATCACCGGACGGTTATCTTAAAAATCCCTGTTGCCGATAAAAATTTCCCTGTTAGGCATTTTATATTCCCTGTTCACAAGAGTAGGGAATTTGAAGTGAAGGTCGGCGGATATACTGGCCTTCGCAAGGCACAAATAGCTCTTTGTGAGCGAATTTCTTGCTTTTTCCCTGTAGTTTCCCTGTTGTGCAGGGAACGCGACGGCTGCCTTGCCCTGGCAGAGACTGCCAGCGAGAATCATGGCAAAGCTTCTCAAATTCCCCTGCGCTTTGCTTGCCAAAACTGGTTTGGCCGCAGATTTTACCCACATGTCCGGCGGTTACGCGGTGAGCGCGCGTTCAGAGAATTGTGCTGGGGGTGGATGGCGGACACGGAGGGATTCGAACCCTCGAAGGACCGTGAGGCCCTTGCCTCCTTAGCAGGGAGGTGGTTTCAGCCGCTCACCCACGTGTCCACGTAGCTTGGCTA
>Ga0209643_1000573_pt1 | contig 58851 bp, 56 predicted proteins | sample AutmiccBRH37_all_FD_187383 | JGI IMG/M metagenome (GOLD analysis project Ga0209643, IMG submission 187383) | Deep subsurface microbial communities from Mt. Terri, Switzerland - Autotrophic microbial communities BRH/37_all (SPAdes) (version 2) | ecosystem: Environmental > Aquatic > Deep...
CCTGAGTTGGCTCAGATTAGTGCGCAGTGGCTCGGGTCTTGATGGTCTCGAGAATGGCGGCGAGGTCGTCGGGCAGGGGGTCTGCTGCGGTGATGGTGTTCTTGCCTGCTTGGATCTGGATGGTGCGGTATCGCCGTGTGGTCTTGACGAATTTCTTGATCGACCAGCCCGTGGTGTCTTCGATCCAACGCCCGATGGCCAGGGCAGCGAACACGATACTCAGGTGCGCTTCGATGCTGTCGCGGGTGCGGTGGTAGATCGGGCGGGCGGCGAGGTCTGTCTTGGCCATCCGAAATGACTTCTCGATCTGGAATAGCCGGTGATAGGCGCCGATCACCATATCCGGGGTCGGGTCGGGGATGTTGGTGGCATAGCCCTTGATGCCGGCCAGTGCCTTCGCTTTGGTTTCCAGGTCGCGGTTGACGGTCTTGGTCGCGCCGGACAGTTTCACGAACCGGTTGCGTTTGACCGGGGTGCGCCCGGCGACGGCGTCCTCGGCTTTACGGACTTGCTCGCTGATGCCGTGCAGGGTGCGCCGGGCCCGGTCTGCCGAGTACTGGTAGTAGAAGACCTGGTCGCGGCGCCTGTCCGAGGGGTGTGCAGGCCAGGGCTGGGTGAATACGTGTCCGTCGGGAATCTGCTGTCCGGGGTGCTGGCGATACCACTGGTCGATCTGGTAGGGCACTTCCGGTGTTTTCGCGCCCAGGATGAACGACAACCCTTCGGCTTCGATGGCCCGCTTGTTGGCATCCGAGATCATTCCCGCGTCGGCGACGATGACCACGTCGTGCAGGTCGTGTGCGGCCATGAACGCCCTAATCGTGGGCAGCATGGTCGCGGTCTCTGCACGGTTGCCCTCGAAAGCGTTGACCATCAGTGGGAACCCGGTAGCGTCAGTGAGCAGCCCGACCGTGATCTGCGGCTCGAGGCGTCGCTCCTTGGAGTATCCCGGTTCGCGGAACCCGTCACCCTCATGGGCCTCGAAATACAAGGTGGTCACGTCGTAGAGCACCAAAGTGGCCGGACCCAAATGCACCTGCCGGGCGCAAGCCGCCGCGAGACTCTGGCGCCACCCAGGGGAGCAATACACGCGCAGGCGCCGCTTGAGCGTGGCATACGAGGGCCCCTCGACCCCGACCTCAGCCAACACCCGCAGCGAGTCGAACTTGGACGTCGGCTCAATGAGCCGCGCCAACACGAGCTGACGAAACACCTCGTCACCGTCGGACGCTTTCGCGAACCCGAGCACGTCATAAGCACTGCTCAACGCGTCCCACAAATGACCCATCCGTGAGGCCGTGATCGGCAACGGACCACCCACCTTCACCGGCGCCCGCACCCCCAGGTCCAGCTCGCCCTGTCCGGCCGCGAGCCTCTGCCGCCCCACCGTCTTCAGCAACTCCAACTCGGCATCATCATGCGCGGACCCGATGTGCTCGATGTCCCGCGATCCATTGCGATTGGAATACACGATCTGCACCGCCCGCGCACCCGAGGCCGTCTTCACCGTGCGGACATGTGGTGTCATCCACACAGCCTAGAACCCGCCGCGTTAGTGCACAGAAAACACCCCACTCACGAGCATCACCCCAGGTAAAACCCTCGCAGAGCCGAACAAGCCCCAACCGTGAGCCAAGTCAGGTAGCCCGAGTGGTGGAACGACGTGGTGAACGCCCGTGCGACGGCGAGCAAGGCGACCGCGCCCGAGGCAACCACGGCGCCGGCGAGCCAGCCGCGGGTGCTCCTGAGCCTCCTGGGCAGCACGTCTACCATCCGCAAGTCCGTCATGCGCGCACCGCGACTCGGGGCGCGCCGGTCACGGCGTGCCCGTCCGCCCGCTCCCCCGTCATTGGGGTGATCTGATCATCACACGTCGAGGCTACTGCCGCACCTCGGTGATTTCCATCATTTCGGGCCGATGAGATGGGCCTCAGTTCTCAAACTGGCACACATCGCCAGGCGCCAGCGCCGACGCCACGCGCGCGGCCATGTTCTCGGACATCGGCGGCATGGCGTTCACGGGGAACCAGGCGGCGTCGGTGTTCTCGCCGTCGGCAGGGTGGGGCTCGCCCGACACGTAGCGGAAGCGGAACGTGAGGTCCAGGTATTGCGAACGGTCGCCGTTGGCGTACCGCATCGGCGGCTGCGCCCGGACACTCACCAGGGCCTCCGGCTCGGCGACGATGCTCGCCTCCTCGAGCGTCTCGCGCGCCCCGGCGACGGCGGGCTGCTCGCCCGGGTCGATAATGCCGGTGACGGGTGTCCAGGCGCCCGTATCGGCGCGCTTGACCAGCAGCACCTCGCGCCCGGCCGACGCGGTGTCGCGCAGGACAACCGCCGTCACCCCGGACAGCCACAACAGGTCGTGACCGATCTTGGCGCGCAGGTCGAGGACGAAGTCGGGAGTGGCCATGCAGAAAGCCTAGGCGCGTGGGGAACCAGAGCGCACGGGGCGACGCATCTCGCCGCCCGATTCACAACTGAGAGACCGCGTTCCCGTCCGAGAAGGTGATCTCGAAGTCGTGCGAGTTCAAGTCGACCTCAAGCGAAGCCATGTGAGCACCCTTGGTCCACGTCAGCGTGAATCGCGCCGCATCCGACTCCTTCACCGCCAGTTGCGCGTCAAACCCAAAGGCCGGGAAGGTGTTCCGGAATCTCAGCAGCTTGAGTTGGCGTTGGACCGTCGGATCTGACAGTCGCGACTCGATCTCGGCGGTCGACAGGTTCGTGCGGTTGATCTCCTTGTGACCGCCCTCGTGGGCCGCCTCAAGGTCGTTGACTCCGTTGAACAGGTCGAGGTACCACACCTCCGGCACGCCGGGCATGAAGATCTGGAGAGCGCGGGCGAGCAGCATCTTGCGGTCGTCCTCGCCAAGGGCGCTGTAGAACGTCGCGTTCACCTGGTAGTACGAGATCTGTTGCCCGTCGGCGCCGTAAAGATTCTTCACCAGTCCTCCGCGATCAAGAATGACCTTGATCAAGGCGTCGATCGACTCCTCGCGGAGCAGTCCCTTGATGTCGAGCAGGGGAATCCCATCGTGGCAGCCGAGCATGTTGACCGTGACGTATCCCTCGGAGACGACCTCGTTGATCCACTTCACCAGGTGACCGCTGCGACCCGTCTCCAGCGCATCGATCACGAGGCCCGGGAAGAAGAAGTCGTAGAACGCGTAGCCGTTGTCGGCCAACTTCACGTGAGTGGCCTCGTCGTACCTGGAGTGAATTTCCGGAAGCAGGAGCACGTCGTACTTGTCGGCGATGCCCTTGAGCCGGTTGACGTACTCCCAGGTTCCGGGCTCGTTGAAGAAGTTGGTCAGCCCCACCTCCTTGTGGAGATAGGCAAACGCGTCGAGCCGGATGATCTTGGCTCCGTAGCCCCTCATCCGCTTGAGGGTCTCTTCGTAGTAGTCCCACACCTGTTCGGACGCGGCGTTCAGATCCATCTGCCCGAGGTAGCTGGTGCAGTGGCGCTGGACGTAGTCGATGACTTGCGGGCGCACGTCATGGTGCTCGCCGAGGTCAATTTTCTCGATCGCTCCGCCATCGGCTGCAAGCGCCGCAATGGTGGTCGTGATAGCGGTCGCATCGGCCTCGGACAGGTCGAGCGCTACGCGCAGATCGGACGCCTCAGGGGCCTCGAACGTGACCCGCTGGTAGAAGGTGTTCCAGTAGAAGCGGCTACTGCCGTCGGGGAACGGCACCTTGAGGATCGGGAGTTCGGGCTTGCGCATGAAGAGCTTCTTAAGGTGCACCTCATCCGGGATGACGTATCCTTCCGGGCCCATCTGCCCGTTGCCTTCCCAGAATGTGTTCCAGTCAACAAAGAAGTCGACGTAGGGCGACTCGTCGCCGTTCTTGAGCAGGTCCTGAAACTGATGCGACTGCACGGAGATGTGATTAAGGACGAAGTCGAGTTTCAGCCCAAGCCCGAGCGCCTGGATGTCGTCAAGATCGTGCTGTGTCGCGATCACGCCGTTGATTCCGTAGTCGACCACCGAGAAGCCGCGGTCAAGGTCGGAGTGGTAGAGCGACGGCAGCACGTAGAAGAGCGAAAAGGCCCCGGCAAGGGCGTCCTTGTCCCGGAGCAAGGCCACCACCTTGTCCAAGGACCCACCGCAACTGTCGGGGTAGGCGTTGAGCATGACGCCGTCGGGGAGGAGATCGCCGTGGTGATTCATTCTTGACGCCCTTCGGTGTGGCCGGCTCGCTGGGGAAAGTCCGTCGGCGAGAGAACCTCGCCATCCTTGGAAAGGATGAGCGCGGCACTGTCGACTTGGCTGATGAGCTTCTCGTGTTCGATTTCGAGCACCCGGCTGATGAGCGGACTATCGGTGTTCTTGTCGCGGCCGCGGGAGAGGCGGTGGGCCAGCGTTTCCTCTGGCGTGCTGAAGAGGAAGATCGGAAAGTCGATTCCCTCGAGGAACGCGTTGTTGCCGTGGGTCCACTCGACGATCAGCACCTGGATACCCGACAGGTCAACGTTCTCGTAACGGAGATCCTCGGTGGTCTGACCCATCCGCTTCAACGCAATGGTGTCGCGGCCGGCCTTGAACGAGCCGATGACGGCGTTCGCCATCGGGAAGTCGATCTCCCGTTCGGTGCCCAGGTAGTCGGTCAGCGCCTCGAGTCCTGCGTCGCGATACACGGACATCCACGCAGGCTCCCCCTCTGACGAGAGATTCATGTCAGCCATCTCGGGCCACATGAGTTGCAGGCTGCGCATCCCCTCGTCAGTGAAACCGCTGTCGAGCGCGAAGACGTTGAGGGCACCGGTCCGGTAGGTCCACAGGCGTTCCTGGTCGTTGTGCATCGGCACCCGGCGGGCGTAGTTGTCCCCGGAAAGCACGTAGGCCGGGAAGCCCGTCAACCCGCAATAGTGGCCGAGGAGCGAGGCGATCTCGGACTTACCGACACCCGACCCGCCGTACACGGATACGACCAGCCGGTCGCTGCCCCTGCTCTCGAGGTGCGTCAACAGTCGGGGGAAGGCCGCGTTGGCCTTGTCAATATGTGACTGGTTGATGCGGATCTTGTCACCCGGCATATCGCCGGTCTTGACCGCGTCCAGATCAAGGGCGGGGGGCTCCCAGGCGGACTTCTTCGCAGTACCCGAACTCTCAGTCATTTCGGCTCCATCACAGCGGGAATTGGTCCGTTTTCAGGCTATCTCATTGTGCGGCCTGCCAGGGGCGACGACGCTACCTATCCCGCACCATCGGAAGCACGGCCCACGCCACGCGGTTCCAGTTTCCCAGCGCGGCCACCGGCCCGCCACCCACGGTTTCCAGGTCCAGCCGATGCAGCGCCCCGCTCGAAGGCTCATAGACCAGGAATGCGTCCCCGTCCACGCCCACCAGCAACACCACGTGGCGCGGCACCACCGAGTCCAGCCCCCGTGCGGAGTCGCCCGACGCGTACAAGGGCACTGGGATCCCGTCCGCCAAGGCGGCCCGCGCGTGCGCGGCGAGCGCGGCGAGCTCGTCGGCCCTGGCATCGTCAACCAGGACCCCGCGAAAGCGCAGCCCGGCAAAGCGCGTGAGGTTGTTGACCCGCCACGGCGGCGTGCCGTAGGCGCGCGGCCATGGCAGCGGTCCCAGGCCGTGGCGCGTCACGCGATCGTGGATCGCCCACTGTAGCGAGCCCCAGCGGTCCGCGACCGTGTGAATGGCGCCTCCCCTCACGTCGGCCTCGAAAACCTCTGGCGGCATGTAGGGGCCACCCCTGCGCCCGGACGCTACCCACAGCGCGACCAACGGGTCGCCCATCATGAGCATCATGGCCATGGTGGCGGCGCCGCACGTGGTCTGGTCAATCTGGGTGGCGGTCACCCTGCCCCACGTCACGGGCCCAGGGTCGCGGCGCGACAGCGGGTCGCGCACCAGTGCCTTGGCGTCGGCGTCGAGCGACTCCCACGCGGCGGCCAGCATCGCGACGGCATCGAGGGGCGCGCCGGTAGCGATCGCTCGCTCCACCACGGGAGAGTCGTTTCCCAGTTCCGAGAGTGCCGCCTCGAGGGCCTTCCGGTCTGCGGGAGACGCCGCGTCAAGCCGACGCGCGCACACCCTGGCAAACACGTCCGGCCGATCCGGCGCGGCGTCCAGCAAGGTCGCGGCCCGGCTGGCGGCCACCTCGGATATGAAGGCGCGACGACCCCCCAACGCGCGTCCTGCGCGCGCCGCGAGGGACACCAGCGTCCAGGCCACCGCTACGTGGCCGTCCCGATCCGATCCATCACGATGGGGCCCCGCTCGGAACCGATCGCGGCGATCTCGACGGCACCCTGGCCGTCGCAGGCCTCGGCCAGCGCTGCGCGAGCGCGATCGAAGCGCCCCGGGGTTTCCGTGTTGAGAGTCATGATGACGTCGCCCTTGCGGACGGTCTCACCCAGAGTCTTGTGCAAGAACACGCCGGCCGACGCCTGCACCGGGTCTTCCTTGCGAGCACGCCCTGCGCCGAGCCTCCACGCGGCCACGCCGACACCCAAAGCGTCCATGCGGGTAATGACGCCGTCGGATTCCGCGCGCACCTCCTCGGTGTGAGGAGCCACCGGCATCGGCGCATCGGCGTCGCCGCCTTGGGCCTCGATCATGCGACGCCACGCGTCCATGGCGCGGCCGTCCTTGAGGGCCTCGGCCGGGTCAACATCGGTCACGCCTGCGCCTGCGAGCATCTCGCGGGCCAGCACGATGGTCAGCTCGACCACATCGGCGGGGCCGCCTCCGGCGAGCACCTCCACCGACTCGGTCACTTCAAGTCCATTGCCGACGGCCCGGCCAAGCGGCGTGGACATGTCGGTCAGCAGCGCCGACGTCACGACTCCCGCATCGGTGCCCAACTCCACCAGCGTCGCTGCGAGTTCGCGCGCCATTTTGAGGTCCTTCATGAAGGCACCCGATCCGACCTTGACGTCGAGCACCAGCACGCCGGTGCCCTCGGCGATCTTCTTGGACATGATCGAACTTGCGATCAGCGGGACGCACTCGACCGTGCCGGTGACGTCGCGCAGTGCGTAGAGCTTCTTGTCGGCGGGGGCCAGTCCGGAGCCGGCCGCGCAGATGACGGCGCCCACCTCTTCCAGCTGCGCGTACATCTCCTCGTTGGAGACGGACGCGCGCCAGCCTGGGATCGACTCGAGCTTGTCGAGGGTGCCGCCCGTGTGCGCAAGGCCCCGCCCTGACAATTGGGGGACCGCGACGCCGCACGCGGCCACAAGAGGCGCCAAGGGCAGGGTGATCTTGTCGCCAACGCCCCCGGTGGAGTGCTTGTCCGCGGTGGGGCGCGACAGGCCCGAGAAGTCGAGGCGCTCGCCCGTGGCAATCATCGCCTTGGTCCAGCGCATGATCTCCTCGTGGTCCATGCCGCGCTGCAGGATCGCCATCGCGAGCGAACTCATCTGTTCGTCCGCCACCACGCCGCGCGTGTAGGCGTCCACGACCCAGTCGATCTGTTCGGGGCTCAGGCGACCGCCGTCACGCTTGGTGACAATCACGTCGACGGCGTCAAATGCTTCGGTCACGTGGTGTCCTCCAGGTGCTGCGGGCCAAACGCCCACGGCAGGATGTCGTTCATGGTCAGCGTGCCTTCGGGGCCGTCGATGAGCAACGCCTCGCCGCCGAATTCGTACAGCAATTGACGGCATCGGCCGCACGGCTGCAACGGGGACCCCGCCGCATCGACGCAGGCAAACGCCACGAGCCGCTTGCCCAGGGCGTCGGTGTGGAGCTTGGAGACCAGCGCGCACTCGGCACACAGGGTGAGCCCGTACGACGCATTCTCCACGTTGGCGCCCGTGACGATGTTGCCCGTGTCCGTCAGCGCCGCAGCTCCCACCGGGTAATGGGAGTACGGCACATATGCGCGTTCGCTTGCAGCGCGTGCAGCGGAACGCAATGCGGCCCAATCGATGTCAATCATGAACTACTTCTTGTAGGGGATGTTTTCGGCGGCCGGCGGGCGAGACCTGCCGACCAGCCCGGCCACCGCGAAGATGGTCGCCAGGTACGGCAGCATGGCAAGGAACTCGCTCGGAATCGGCGAACCGATGACGCCCAGCTGGATGCGCAGCGCGTCGGCGAAGCCGAACAGCAACGCGGCCAGCAAGGCACCCTTCGGGTTCCAGCGGCCCAGGATCATCGCGGCCAGGGCGATATAGCCCTTGCCCGACGTCATCTCCTTGGAGAAGGCCAACTGGGAGGCGACGGTGAAGAACGCGCCGCCAAGGCCCGCGATGGCGCCGCCCAGGATCGTGTTGCGCACGCGAGTGCGGTTGACCTTGATGCCCACCGTGTCGGCGGCCTTGGGGTGCTCACCCACCGCGCGCACGCGCAGGCCCCAGCGCGACTTGAACAGCATGATCTGGAACACGATCACGATCGCGTACATGACGTACACGAGCGCGTTCTGATCGAACAGCACGGGCCCCAGGATGGGGATGTCGGACAGCAACGGGATGGGCAGGTTCTGAATCACCACGCCACCCTGCGCGCCAATCTGAGCGCCAGCCTGGTTGAGGGACGTGTTGTCGCTCAGCACCGTGGAGAACAGGAAGCTGGTGATGCCGATCACCAGCACATTGAGGACCACGCCCACCACGATCTGGTCCACCCAGTATCGCACCGCAAACAGCGCGAGCAGCATGCCCACGAGCGCGCCTGCAATCGGGGCGGCCAGCATGCCAAGGTAGGCATTGTGGGTAGCCGATGCGACCACCGCGGCCAGGAACGCGCCGCCGAGCAGTTGCCCCTCGATCGCGATGTTGACGACGCCGGATCGCTCGCACAGCGTTCCCGCCATCGAGCCGAACACGAGCGGCACCGCCAGGAACACGCCGGACACGAGCATCCCGGTGATCGCCACGTTGGTGTTTTCGCGACCGGCGCCAGCCCACGTGAGCAAGGCGGCCATGAAGGTCACGCCATACGCGATGGGCAGCCATACGCCCACGGACGCGCCGCGCAACTTCGCCCACGCCTGGTAACCGGCAAAGGCGAACAGGATGACCGCAAGAGTCAGCGTGATCGGCTGGGCCGGCACCGAGAAGCTGGGAACCTGAACGGTATCGTCCGGTCGTGAGATTTGGAACGAGGTGGATACCCCGCTGTCCGTCCGAAGACCAAAGACGATGAGACCGATCAGGGCGACGAGGCCATAGCCGATGACGTCCTTCCACTCGCTGAGGACAGACCGGAAGGAAGTGGCTTGACCGGTGCGCACAGACGCGCTGACCGTGGTCATGCGGTCACCTCCTTCACCAGGCGGGGGCTGGGCATTCGGAACAGGAATCTCACCAACGGAGGAGCGGCGATGAACAGCACGATCACCGATTGGATGACCAGCACGATGTCGATGGGCAGACCTGCCTGAACCTGGAGCGTGGGGCCGGAAGCCCGCAGCCCGCCGAACAGGATTCCCGCGGCGACGATGCCTGCCGGCCGAGACCGTCCCAGGAGTGCCACCGTGATGGCGTCAAACCCGATCGAGCCCGCGATGCCTGTGGTGAGCGCCTTCTCGGTTCCCAGCACTTGGATGCCACCCGCGAGGCCCGCCAACGTGCCCGCGATGACCATGACAAGCACGTACGTCAGCTTGACGTTCATTCCGGCAATGGTCGCGGCCGACGGGTTCGCGCCCACCGCGCGGAACGTGAAGCCCCACGTCGAGCGCTCCATGAGCCACCACACACCCCAGGCCGCGAGCAAGGCGGCAATGAAGCCCCAGTGCAAGCCGTAGTTGTCGCCCAGGAGTTTGGGCCATTGCGCGCTGCCGTCAATAGGCGGCGACTTGGGGTTGTTCGAGCCGGGAGCCTGGAAGGACTCGAGGCTGAGCAGCCACGCCAGCAGGTATAGGCCCACGTAGTTGAGCATGATCGTGACAATCACCTCGTGGGCCCCCGTGGTCGCCTTCAACAGGCCTGGAATGAAACCCCACAGCGCACCACCGAGGATCGCGCCGATGACGGCGAGCGCCAAGTGAATCCCCAGCGGCAGGTGGAACTGGAATCCAACGAATCCCGCCAGGATCGCGCCAAGGATGACCTGGCCCTGAGCACCAATGTTGAACAGGCCCGCCCGGAAGCCCACGCCAAGTCCGAGGCCCGCAAAGATCAGCGGCGCGGAGAACGTCAGCGAGTTGGTCAGCGGCTTGATTGCCCCGGAGAACGAGTCCGCGTGCAGGTTGTAGATCGCGCCTTGGAACATCGCCACATAGGCGTCGGAGACGGCGGTCCAGGCCGCCGAAAAGAGGTCCGTTGGCCGTGAGAAGAAGTAGCCTGCGGCGTCCTGGACCGACTTGTCGGCGACCACCACGAGCACCGCGCCCACGACGAGCGCCGCGACCACGGCTAGGAATACGACGAGCCCATTGGACTCGACGACGGAGCGGAAGAACGATCGGGCTTCGTCGCTACGATCCTTGTTCTCGGGGGTCTCCGTCTTGGCCTCGGCGGCGCTCATGCGACTTCCTCCTGGTGGGCGCCAGCCATCATCAGGCCGAGCGTCTTGCGGTCGGTACTTGGCGGCACTACGCCCACGATCTTGCCGTGGTACATCACGGCGATCCGGTCGGCAAGCGCCATCACCTCGTCCAGTTCGGACGACACAATGAGCACCGCCACCCCCTTGTCGCGTTCGGCGACGATCTGCTGGTGCACAAACTCGATCGAACCGACGTCAAGCCCGCGAGTGGGCTGCGACGCTATGAGGAGTTTGAGCTCCCGCGACAGCTCGCGAGCAAGGACAACCTTCTGCTGGTTTCCACCGGACAGCGAACCCGCGGTGGCCTTCGACGAGGTGGTACGAACGTCGAACTGGGCGATCTTGTCCTGAGCGTTAGATTCGATAGCCTCCACGTCGATGTTGCCGTGCGACGAGAACGGCGCCTGGTCAATGAGGTCGAGTACCAGGTTGTTCTCGATCGTGAACGTGGCGACCATGCCGTCTACGGTGCGGTCTTCCGGTACGAACCCGATACCCGAGTTCAATGCGCTCTTGATGGAGCGTCCCAGCATTTCCTCGCCGTCGAGGGTGACGGACCCTGAGGTCGCCCTCACGGCCCCCAGGATCGCCTCAGCCAACTCGGTCTGACCGTTGCCCTGAACTCCTGCGATCGCGAGAATCTCGCCCGCGCGCACCTCGAGGGACACGTCGTCCAACGTGGTGACGCCATTCTCGTCGATCGCGGTGAGACCGGTCACTTCGAGCACGACATCGCCAGGCTTCGCCTCGGGCTTGTCCACTGCCATCGTCACGTCGCGGCCGACCATCATGGTGGCCAGTTCAGATTGGCTGGCCGTGGGCAGTGCCGTTCCTACGACCTTGCCCAAGCGGATCACCGTGATGGTGTCGGCGACGGCCTGCACCTCGCGCAGCTTGTGGGTGATGAGCACTACCGACGTGCCGGAGTCGCGCAGCTGGCCGACGATGTCGAGCAGCTCATCCGTTTCCTGCGGGGTAAGCACTGCCGTCGGCTCATCGAGAATGAGGACGTTCGCGTCACGCGACAGCGCCTTGATGATCTCGACACGCTGTTGCGCGCCCACCGACAGGTCTTCGACCACTGCGTCGGGATCCACGTTGAACCCAAAGCGATCGGAAATCTCGAGCACCCTGCGCCGCGCCGCGTCGATGTCGAGCAGACGATTGGACGCCAGTTGCTCGTGTCCGAGCATGACGTTCTCCGCCACGGTGAAGGGATGAACCAACATGAAGTGTTGGTGCACCATGCCGATTCCCGCGCGCATGGCGTCTCCCGGGCCGACGAAGTTCACGACTTCGTCGTCCACCAGGATCTCTCCGCCATCGGCGTCATACAGCCCGAACAGTACATTCATAAGCGTCGACTTACCCGCACCGTTTTCGCCCAACAGGGCATGCACCGTGCCTGGTTCGACCGTGAGGTCGATCCTGTCGTTCGCTACGAAGTCACCGAACTTCTTGGTGATCCCTCGCAACTCGAGTTTCACGTCGAGACCCTTCTGTGATCGCATGCCAGCGGCGTCATTACTACCGACAAGCACAGTGAAGCACGAGGGGCGTGCCACGGGGTAACCGCGGCACGCCCCTGGTGCTACTTATCTCTGTACGAGCTGCGAGTTAGGCAGCGGTGTTGACCTTGACGGTGCCAGCAATGATGCCGTCGGTGAGCTCCTGGAGCTTCGCCTCAACATCAGCCGAGACCGTGCCATCGGCGAACGGCGCAACGCCGACTCCGCCGTTTTCGAGCGTGCCGACGTAAGGCGTGAACGACAGACCGGCGTCGGAAGCGCCCTCACTGATCGTGTCGAACACAGCGTTGCCGATGTTCTTCAGGATCGAGGTGAAGATGATGTCCGTGTACTCGGGGTACGTGACGGTCCAGTCGGCGTCAACGCCGACGATCCAGGTGTTGCCGGCTGCCTGAGCTGCGGCAGCAGCGCCGCCACCCACGGGACCCGCGACGGGGAGGATGATGTCCGCACCCTGGTCGATGAAGCCCTGAGCCGTGGTCTGGCCCTTCGCCAGGTCGCTGAAGTCGCCGGTGAAGGCGCCATCGGTGCCGTCCCAACCGAGGACTGACACCGCAGTGCCGTTGTCGGTGTTGTAGGCGTTGGCCCCAGCGAGGAAGCCATCCATGAAGATGCTCACCGACGGGAAGTTCATGCCACCGAAGGTGGCGATGGTGCCCGTGGCGCTAGCCGAGGACGCCGCGTAGCCGGCCAGGAAGGCCGCCTCGTCCGTCTGGAAGGTCAGCGGCTTGATGTTCGGAGCGTCGGTCTCGCCGTTGAAGTCGTTGTCAGCCTGGTCATCGACGATGGCGAACGAAACGTCAGGGTTCGCAAGCGCCGCATCCACGGTGGCGCTCGACAGGGCGAAGCCAACGGTGATGATCAGGTCGCAGTTTGCGGCAACCATGGCCTCGATGTTCGGGGCGTACTGGTCTTCGCCGTTCGACTCAGCGGTCGCCACGTCGATGCCGAGGTCGGCAGCAGCCTGCTGCAGGCCCTCGTAGCCGGACTGGTTGAACGAACCGTCGTCAAAACCGCCCGCGTCAGAGACCATGCAGGCCTTATAGTCGATGGTCTGGACCGGGGTCGTCTCGGTCGCCGCGGACGTAGTGCCTGTCTCGTCTGCCGGGGCGCTGGAGCACGCGGCGAGAGCGAGCGCCGACACGGCGCTGATTGCGCCAATGCGCAAAGTGTTCTTCATGAGATATTTCCTCAATTCTGCGGCCTGTTCCACGCCAGGCCTGTGCGTACGTCCATGCTATCCGGGAAAAGTCCAGCGCTTTCCAAGCGAGGTATCCATTCGGCAACGAAACGGTCACAACCGCTGTTGTTCGACCATTTTCGAGGCGTTTTTTACTTGTTGAGCCGCTGCCCGGGTGGTCACCAGCAGAGCGTCTTCGGAGTCCACCACCACCGCATGGGGGATTCCGATGATCACGACGGGCCTGGCGCCGCCGATGACGACCGCGCCCGGCGCGTCCTGCACGGCGGTAACGTCGCCCCGGTCCACCTCGATCACGCCGTCAGCCCGCGCCATCAGCAGGCTCGCGAGGGTGTCAAAATCGCCCACGTCGTTCCAATCAAGATCGGCGGGCACCACGGCGACGCCGCCTGCGGCCGCGACGGGCTCAGCGATGGCGTGGTCGATCGCGATCTTGGTGAGCGTGGGCCACCACTCGGCCAACGCATCGTCGCGACGCGGGCCGTCCCATGCTGCGGCCAACGCGCGTACGCCCTTGGCGATGCCGGGCTGGAGGCGCTCCACGTGACCCAACAGCACATCCGTTCGCATGACGAACATCCCCGCGTTCCAGAAGTAGCGGCCCGTCGCGAGGAATCCGGCGGCCGTCTCGGCATCGGGCTTCTCGGTGAACGCCGCCACGTCGCGAGCGGTCTCCCCGATAAGTTCACCCGCCTCGATGTAGCCAAACGCCTCCGAGGGGCCCGTCGGCTCAACGCCGATGGTGACGACCTTCCCCGTCCGGGCTACCTCGACCGCCTCGCGGACGGCAGCGTCGAATGCGGCGGGCTTGCGGATCACGTGGTCCGCCGCGAAGGATCCCATCACGATCGGCCCGTGGCGGTGCTCCAGAAGCGCGGCCGCGAGCGCGATGGCTGCCATCGAATCACGCGGGCTCGGCTCCGCCACCACGTCGGCACCCGCGAGACCCGGCAGTTGCGCCGCGACCGCGGACACGTGCCGCGCCCCGGTCACCACCATCGTGAACTCCGCGAGGGGCTGGACCCTGTCGACGGTCGCCTGCAACAGCGTGCGCCCCTCGCCCAGCAGGTCCAACAGGAACTTGGGCCGGTCGGGCCGGGACAGCGGCCACAAGCGTGAACCGACACCTCCAGCAGGGATGACGGCGGCAAAGCCGGCAATGGCCGATGTGGCGGGAGACGTTGCACTCATAAGGGAAGTCTAGGATGGGAGGTATTCGCCTCGAAGTCCCAACGAAGGAGAAAGCCGTGCCGTCGACGCCGACGCTCTACCGCGGCCACGAGGGCATGTGGATGTGGATCGTTCACCGTGCCACCGGCGTGGCCGTCTTTTTCTTCCTCCTTGTACACGTGCTGGACACGGCACTGGTGCGCGTCTCGCCGGAGGCCTACAACCAGGTCATCGGTAGCTACAAGACGCCGCTCTACGGGCTGGTAGAAGCAGGATTGGTTGCCGCAATCGTGTTGCACGCGTTCAACGGCCTGCGCATCATCGCGGTAGACCAATGGACGTGGGCGCTACGCCACCAGAAACTCTTGGTGTGGGTGGTGTGGGGCATCTTTGTGGTGCTCATGGCCGGTTTCCTGCCGCGCCACCTCGGAAACGTTTTTGGAGGCGAGTGATGGCCGCCCCAGAGCTGTCTCAGCCGCTCCCGCGCACGCGCAGGCGCCTCACTCCCGCGCTGCGGTGGTGGTGGATCTTCCAGCGCGTCTCCGGCGTCGTGCTCGTCGCCCTGATCTTCACGCACCTGTTCTACAACCTCGTGCTGGGTGACGGCGTCAGCCAGATCGACTTCGGCTTTGTCGCCGGCAAGTGGGCCTCCCCTGTGTGGCAGTGGTGGGACTTCACCATGCTCGTGCTAGCGATGCTCCACGGCATGAATGGCATGAGCTACCTGATCGGCGACTACGCAAGCACCAAGCGGAGCCGCACCACGTTGAGTGCCCTGTTGGGTGCGGCCACGGCCATCATCATCGTGCTGGGCACCCTCGTGATCTTTACATTTGACCCTTGCCCCTCTGGCGCTGACCCCCAGAATCTCAACGTCCCCCTCTGTCAGGAGCTCGGAAAACTATGACCACCCACGACTACGACGTCGTCATCGTCGGCGCCGGCGGCGCTGGCATGCGCGCCGCCCTCGAAAGTTCCCAGCGGGCACGCACCGCCGTGCTCACCAAGCTTTACCCGACGCGCTCCCACACGGGTGCCGCACAGGGCGGCATGGCCGCCGCACTGTCGAATGTAGAAGACGACAAGGTCGAATGGCACGTCTTCGACACCGTGAAGGGCGGCGACTATCTGGTCGATCAGGACGCCGCGGAGATTCTCTGCACCGAGGCCGTCGATGCGGTGCTCGACCTGGAAAGGATGGGCCTGCCGTTCAACCGCACCGAGGACGGCCACATTGACCAGCGGCGCTTCGGCGGCCACACCCGCAACCACGGCGAGGCCGCCGTGCGTCGCGCGTGCTACGCCGCGGACCGCACTGGGCACATGATCCTGCAGACGCTGTACCAGCAGTGCGTCAAGCAGAAGGTCGAGTTCTTCAACGAGTTCTACGTGCTGGACCTCCTGCTGACCGAGGACCCGCAGGCTGCCAAACCGGGCGCCGAGGTGGCCGTCGCTGGCGTAGTCGCCTACGAACTCGCCACGGGTGAGATCCACACGTTCCGGGCGAAGTCCGTGATCTTCGCCACCGGCGGTGCAGGCAAGATCTTCAAGACCACCTCCAACGCTCACACCCTCACCGGCGACGGCATGGGGATGGTGCTGCGCGCGGGCCTGCCGCTCGAGGACCTGGAGTTCTTCCAGTTCCACCCGACAGGCCTGGCGGGCCTGGGCATCCTGCTGTCCGAGGCCGCGCGCGGCGAGGGCGGCATCCTGCGCAACTCCACCGGCGAGCGGTTCATGGAGCGCTACGCGCCCACCATCAAAGACCTGGCACCCCGCGACATGGTGTCGCGCGCCATCGCCAACGAGGTGCGCGAGGGCCGCGGTTGCGGACCCCACAAGGACTACGTGCTGCTGGACCTCACCCACCTCGAGCCCGCCCACATCGACGCCAAACTGCCGGACATCACCGAGTTCGCGCGTACGTACCTGGGCGTCGAACCATACACAGAGCCCATTCCCGTGTTCCCCACGGCGCACTTCGCCATGGGCGGGATCCCCACTACCGTCACCGGACAGGTGCTGCGCAACAACACCGACGTCGTGGCCGGCCTCTATGCGGCCGGCGAGTGCGCCTGTGTGTCCGTTCACGGGGCCAACCGCCTGGGCACTAACTCGCTGCTGGACATCAACGTGTTCGGCCGCCGCGCGGGCATCGCCGCCGCCGAACACGCGATCGCCACCGCATCGGCTCGCGATTTGCCGAAGGACCCCGAGACCGTCGTCGCCGGAATGGTCGAGAAACTGCGGACGTCCGTCTCGGGCGGCGGCACGGAAACCGTCGCGGGGCTGCGCCGCGAGCTTCAGGCGACGATGGACCGCAACGTCCAGGTGTTCCGCACGTCGGACTCCCTCGCCGAGGCCGGAGCGGTCATCGCCGACGTCACGGCGCGCTACGCCAACATCGCGATTCACGATCGCGGCCAGAAGTACAACACGGACCTGCTTGAGGCTGTCGAGTTGAGCTTCCTGATCGAACTGGCCGAGGTGGTCGTCGCGGGAGCCTTGGCGCGTGAGGAAAGCCGTGGCGGCCACTACCGCGAGGACTTCCCCACCCGGGACGACGAGAAGTTCATGAAGCACACCATGGCCTACGCATCGGGCGAGGGCGTGCGCCTCGACTACAAGCCCGTCGTCATTACCAAGTACCAGCCGATGGAACGGAAGTACTGACATGACCACTGTGGACGACGCCCCCATCGCCGTCGACGGGATCGCCACCATGACGGTGACACTGCGCATCCGTCGCATGAACCCAGAGGGAGCAGGCGAGCACGCCGCCGGCGAGGACTATTGGGAGGAATTTCAGGTCGAGGCTCACGCCACCGATCGCCTGCTCGATGCCCTGCACAAGATCAAGTGGGAGCAAGACGGCACGCTCGCGTTCAGGCGCTCGTGCGCGCACGGCGTGTGCGGCTCGGATGCCATGCGCATCAACGCGCGCAACCGGCTGGCGTGCAAGACCCTGTTGAAGGACCTCAATCCCGCCAAGCCGATCCTCGTGGAGCCCATCGCGGGACTTCCCGTCGAGAAGGACCTCATCGTGGACATGGAGCCCTTCTTCGCCTCTTACCGCGAGATCATGCCGTTCCTGATGCCGTCAGGCCCCACGCCGGAACGCGAGCGCCTGCAGTCCCCGGAGGAGCGTGAGCGCTTCGAAGACACCACCAAGTGCATCATGTGCGCCGCGTGCACCACGGCGTGCCCCGTGTTCTGGAGCGACGGCCAGTACTTTGGCCCGCAAGCGATCGTGGGTGCCCACCGGTTCATCTTCGACAGCCGCGACTCTGGTCAGTGGGACCGCCTGGAGATCCTCAACGACAAGGCGGGCGTGTGGAAGTGCCGCACCACGTTCAACTGCACCGAGGCGTGCCCGCGCGGCATCGAGGTCACTAAGGCGATCTCCGAGGTCAAGAGGGTGCTGAACAGCGGCGAGATCTAGCCGCCGGCCGCAACAGTCAGAGCGGCAGACGTACCGTGGCGCGCCGCGTGCTCGCGCCGCGCTCCCGTGTACTCGTCGCGCACTCCCCTGCGTCACCCTCTTGCGTCACCCTCTTGCGGCACCCCTCTTGCGGCACCCCTCTTGCGGCACCCCTCCGCGTCACCCCCGACCCCTGTCCGAAGTCACGGTGACAGCCAACCTCGGACCCCTTTTGCAGGCGTGAACGTCGCGGGCACGGCGGCGACTGTGACTTGGAGAAGGTTGCCCCGCGCCGGGTTCGGGAACGGAGACCAGGGTTCGGGAACGGAGACCAGGGGTTCAGGTGTCGCGGAACCCGTCAGAGCGGCAGTCGCACCGTCGCCCGCCGCGTGGTCACCTTGCGTTTGCGGGCCCTCGCGCCGACGCGCGTGACTACCTGGCGCTCGGGCTTGGCCACGTTTTCTGCATCGATCGTGCGATGCGCGCCGATCCAGGCCGCGGCCATGAGGATCGCTCTCGTGGTGAAGTCCACGAAAATCAGCAGCGTCAAGACTGCCGCGATGGAGGCCAACACGGCGTTGTCGGCCGCCGACCCGACCAGGGCCGAGCTGCCGACCCGGAGAAGGCCGATCACGATTGCGGTCACCAGCAGCACCGGCCACAGGCGATGCCACGGCGCGCGCGCGCGGCCCAGCACCATGATCGCCATTGCCACGAACAGCATGTCGATCACGAGACCCACCATCAGGGCGGGGATGCGCAACAGCCAGGTGCTCACCGTCGCGTCAGCGATGAGACCCACAAGCCATTTCGCGGCGCCCGAGGCGACCACCTGTACCGCGAGACCCGTGATGACGATCAACGCGATACCGATGAGCGCGATGATGTCGCGCAACTTGCCGTGCAGCGGGTTGCCGGCGTCTCGCCCCAGCATCGTGACAACGCCGGCGCGCAACCCCCCGACGAAGCGAGTGGCGCGGTTGGCACCCAGCAGCAGGGCAAACAGTCCCACCAGACCCGTCGCGGTGGTCGCAAGCGTCGTGTTCTGAGACACCAGTGCATCGTTGCCGGGTCCCACCACACCTGGCACCACGTTTCCGAGGACCTTGAAGAAGGTCGTCCGCACGCCGGGGAGGTACTGGGCCAGAAACGAGATCGCCGTGGCGCCGATGACGAGGCCCGCCGCGATCGACACGAGTGAGTAGTACGCAATGCCGCCCGCGAGCACGTTGCCGTTCTGCTCGCCGTAGCGAGCGATCATCCGGCCCGCGTGGGTCTCGTCGAAGCGTGACTTCAGGCGCTTGCCCCGGGAGGCCAGGCCTCGCGCCCGCTCCTTGAGGGAAGGGGTGTCCGTCATCAGGCCCTCCTGACGCGCACTAGCGACGCTTCGGTGGCAACAGGCCCACGCGGTCGTAGATGCGGTCCAGCGTGGCTTGGGCGATGGCAGAGGCCTTTGCGGCCCCGTCCGCCAACACCGAGTCCAACCTCTCGGGCGACTCAATCCATTCCATGGCGGCGTCCCGCACGGGCGCCAGTGCCGTGACCACCACGTCGGCCAGGTCCCCCTTGAGATGGCCGTACATCTTGCCTTCGTAGTCGGCGACGATGTCGTCCACGGACCTGCCGGTAAACGCCGAGTAGATCGTCAAGAGGTTGGACACCCCGGGCTTGCTCTCCCGGTCGAAGCGAATCACCGAATCCGTGTCCGTCACTGCCGACTTGATGCGCTTGGTGATCACCTTGGGGTCGTCGAGGATGTCAATGACGCCGTTGGGGCTCGATGACGACTTCGACATCTTCGCGGTGGGATCCTGGAGGTCGTAGATCTTGGCGACCTCCTTCACGATGTGCGGCTCCGGAACCGTCACGGTGCCAACGCCCAGGCGGGTGTTGAGCCGGTGAGCAAGGTCGCGCGAGAGTTCAAGGTGCTGGCGCTGGTCCTCGCCCACCGGCACCACGTTGGTGTCGTACAGCAGGATGTCGGCGGCCATGAGCACGGGGTAGACGAAGAGGCCCACGTTGGTGCCCGTCTCGCCCACCTTGGAGGACTTGTCCTTGAACTGGGTCATGCGACCCGCTTCGCCCATGCCCGTGAAGGTCGACAGGATCCACGTCAACTCCGCGTGCTGCGGCACGTGCGACTGCACAAACAGCGTCGACCGCTCGGGATCCACTCCCGCCGCGAGAAACTGCGCCGCCGTGGCGCGCGTGCGACGGGTGAGCACGGCCGGGTCTGGTGCCACCGTGAGCGCGTGCAGGTCGACCACCGAGTACACCGCATCGCGGCCCTCCTGCAGGGCCACCCACTGCAGCAGGGCCCCCAGGTAGTTGCCGAGCTGAAGAGAGTCCGAGGTCGGCTGCATAGCCGAGAACACGCGCTGAGTCATGGGGACATTGTTCCAAACTCTAGGAGTACCGCCGACTCCAGTGCTGTAACTACGTCGCCTCGTCGTCGAAAGGTGCCCCGGCCACGGGCTCGACCGTGTCCTGCTCGCCCGATGCGGACCGCCTCTCGCGCCGCGATCCGACGGCCGCCGTGCCCACCGTCCCCATGGCTCCTGTAGCCACAGCCGCGACTGCTGCGGTACCGGCGGCAGGCGTGGCGTCGTCAAAGAGCGCGTCGCGCACGATCTTGCGGGGATCGTATTGCCGTGGGTCGAGGGTTGCCCAATCGATATCCTCACCGAACTCAGAGCGCAAGGCCGTCTGGCCGTCGTGCAGGGCCCCGCGCGCTCGCTTCACGAGTGAATGGAGGCCGCGCACGTACTCGGGGAGGCGTTCGGGCCCTACCAGGATCATCGCGATCACGGCGATTACCAGAAATTCGGACCCGTTGATGTCGACCATGGCTCCTATTGTGACCCGTCGGTGCCGGGAGTGCCACGCCCGTAATCGAGAGCCCCCAATGTGCCGAGCGCGACGTTGACGTCAACATCCTGGCCGTCGCGCTCAAGAGTGAACGTCACCTCGTCGCCCGGCGCATGCGTCCGGATCTTGACGATCGCCGTGTCGGCGTCCGCCACGAGTTCGTCGCCAATTGCCACGATGATGTCGCCCTCGACGATGCCCGCCTCGGCAGCGGGAGAGCCCGCCACCACGCCGGGTGTGCCGCCCGTTTGGGTTGAGTCGGCGACCCGCACTCCGCGGCCCGTGTACGTCGGGTCGAGTTGAGCGCCGATAGCGGGCACGGTGGCCTTGCCCGTCGCAATCAGTTCCTCCGCCACGCGTCGCGCCTGGTTGGACGGGATGGAGAAGCCCAGGCCCACCGAGCCCGCGCCCGTGGCCTGAGTTGCGCCAGGCAGGGCCGCGATGGCGGAGTTGATGCCGATGACCTCGCCGCTCATGTTGAGCAGAGGGCCACCCGAGTTGCCGGGATTGATCGCTGCGTCGGTCTGGATAGCGGCCATATACGCCGGAGTGGCTCCCCTGCCCGTGGTGACGGGCCTGTCGAGCGCGGACACGATGCCGGTGGTGACGGTCGACTCGAGGCCGAGGGGCGAGCCCACTGCGACCACGGGGTCACCGACGACCATCGCGTCGGAGTCGCCGAGCACGAGGGGGGTCACGTCGGTGCGGTCCACCTGCACCACCGCGAGGTCATAGTCGGGAGACGTGCCGACAATCTTGGCCTCTTGAACCTGCCCGTCGCTGAACAGCACTTGCACGGTGCCAGTCGCGCCCTCCACCACGTGATTGTTGGTGAGGATGTACCCGTCGGAGCGAATGATGATGCCCGAGCCAGTGGATGACCCCGATGCGCTCGTGGTCTCAATCTGCACCACCGACGGCAGCGCCGCTTGGGCCACGGCGGCGACGGAACCCGTCGCGGGCTGGGCGGTGCCGCTTCCAGCCGACACCGGCAAGGTGGCGCTCTGCGCCGCAGTCGATGAGTCGTCGGGGCCCCAGGCCTGCCATGCGGCCGCGCCGCCGACACCTCCGCCGACGCCGAGCAACAGGGACGTCGCCACGAGGGCCGCGCCGATTCCGCGACGAGGCGGTACGGGCCGTGACGGTCGCGGCGGAGCCTCCGGAACGACGTACTCGGTGGTCGGCTCCGCATTCGTCAGTGGCTGGTCAAAAAACTCGTCAGCGGTCGGGGGGGCGACGTCCGAAGCGGGAGCTTGGCCGTCGGCGACCGGCATTGCGTTTTGCGTGTGGGCGACAGCGTTGGTGCGGACAGCACCGAGCGGTGCGTCACCCTCCGGGCGCGGCTCGTCAGGGGAAGCGAACAACTGCGACATGTTTACTCCTAGCGGCTGAGCGCGTCGGCGAAACTCTGCAAGCCTTCGGAGACGCGATCGACGAAACCGGGATCTGTGCCCGCCGGAAACTCGGCAGCCACGGACTCCAGCGTGGGGAGAGAGCACTCGCAGGACAGCGCCACGACGACATCGCCGGTCTGCCAGACCACGGTCGACGAGGTACCCGATTCGACGACGTAGATATCTGCTGCGTCGACGTTTGCATGCGGCATCTGCGCCACCACGGAGGACTCCAGGTGACCGTGCTGCTGCACGACCTGCACGACGTCGGGTCCCGCAAGGAGGGTGGCAAACAGTGCCAATTGACCATTGGCACGCTGAACGACGCGCGCCTCAATGGGAATCACGTCAGATTCTGAAAATTCTGGGTGGATCCAGGACCGAAGCAACTCCCCGTTGCGCATTCCCTGTGGATCGAAGTAGGCAACTGACGAGGTACCGGTCGCCTTGCGAGGCTGCGCGAATTCCAGCGACACGTCATCGGGGGCCCCCACCTGCCAGGCGGCGCCCACGATCAGCACTGCGGCCAACCCGAGCGCAGCGACGCTGATGACGGGCCCGCGTTGCGTCTGGCGCGTGGCGCGTGCGTTCTCCGGGCTTTCCGCTGCGGCGATCTCCGCGATTCTGGTGCGGTCGAGCAACTGCTCGGCGAAACGCATGTCGATGCCGGCCTGCGAACTGTTCAGCGCGTCCCTGGCGGCACGGAGTTCGTGAAAGCGGCTGGCGCATTCCTCACACTCGCCGAGGTGGGCCATCGCCGTGTAGGCGCGGTCCCCCCGCAACCTGCCGTCAAGCAGGTCGTGAATGGAATCGCCGAGGTGCTTTGACTTCACAGCCCGCCCCGCGATGGCGCGTGATGCGCGAGCGAGTCACGCAAACGGGCACGGGCGCGGGAAAGGCGGGATCGGACGGTGCCAAGCTTGATGCCCAGTGTGGCCGCGATTTCTTCGTAGGACAAACCCTCGATATCGGCGAGCACCACGGCGGCGCGGTACTCGGGGGGAAGATCGCCAAGAGCCTCGATGATGTCGGCGCCAAGGTGCGCCATCTCGAAGGCCTCTTCGGGCTGTCCTGACCGCTCTTCCCTGTCAAAGCTGTCGGACGTTGCCACGGAGGCGTCGTCGTCGGCCATGAAGTCGAAGCGAATGCGGCTCTTGCGGCGCATCCGGTCAAGGAACAGGTTGGTGGTGATGCGGTGCAGCCAGCCCTCGAACGTGCCGGGCTTGTACTGCGACAACGAGTTGAACACGCGGACGAATACGTCCTGCGTCAGGTCTTCCGCATCGTGCTGGTTTCCCGTGAGGTGGTAGGCCAAGCGGTACACGCGAGAAGCGTGCTGCTCCACAATTGCCTGCCACGTCAGATCTTGAGAGTCGACAACAGTCGCAACATCGGGTGTGCTCATGCGTCGACCTCCTTCACGCTTCCAGAACGATCTTTACCTCTCCTATGTTCCCACGCGCGAGCCGCTCGTGTCACCGTCCGTGTGGCGGATACGATTCGACCAGGAGGTGCCATGACCGTCGACCCTGCTGTAGCGGCGTTTGCCGACGATTTTGCCAGCGAAGACGATGTCCTGCTTGCCGCGCGCGATGCCGCCGATGAGTGGGGTGTCGACGCGATTTCCCCCGGCACCGGTGCCACGCTGACGGTGGTGGCGCGCGCGTGCAGCGCGCGAGCGGTCGTTGAGATCGGCACAGGCGTGGGGGTCTCGGGGGTGTACCTCGTGCGCGGCATGGACCCCGCCGGCGTCCTCACGAGCATCGACGTGGAGCCTGAACACCATCGGAGCGCTCGCGCGACGTTCGCCGCGGCGGGTTTTGCCCCCGAGCGCACTCGTCTCATCACGGGCCGGGCACTGGATGTGCTGCCGCGGCTCACCGACGGCGGATATGACCTGGTGCTGATCGACGGGCGCCGCACCGAATATCCCGACTACGTGGAGCAGGCCGTACGGCTTGCGCGGCCGGGCGGCCTCATCGTCATGGCCCATGCGCTCGCTCACGGCCGAGTGGCCGACCCCGCCCAGCGGGACCCTGAAACGACGGCGGTGCGCGAGGCGTTGCGCGCGGTGCGCGGTGCCGACGGGCTGACAGCCTGCCTGGTGCCGGTGGGAGATGGACTCCTCATCGCGACGGTGAACGCCTAAGCGTCCAGCAATCTACTGGAGAGCTCCCAGCAGTGCGTCGCCGAGGTCCTTGACCTCGTCGGCCTTGATCTCGACAACGAGACGTCCGCCGCCTTCAAGTGGCAGGCGCATCACATAGCCGCGACCCTCCTTCACGACCTCCATCGGGCCGTCACCGGTGCGGGGCTTCATTGCAGCCATGCGGGGTTACTCCTTGCGCTGATCGGGCCGACACTCACTTATCGTCGGTCCTATTCTACGCGGCGCCGAAGGTGTTCCCCTAATCCCTCGCCTGCACGGGACACGCCGCCATCAGCGACCCACTTTCGGTTCGCCCGTTTGCAGGGCGTGGGCCAGCGCCTCGTCCACATCGTCGGTCACGGTAATGAGGTCGAGGTCTGTCTCGCTGATCTTCCCGTCGGCCGCCACGACGTCCCGCAGCCAGTCCACCAGTCCGTCCCAATAGGCGTGGCCGAACAGCACGATGGGGAAACGCGTGATGGTGCGCGTCTGGACCAGCGTGAGCGACTCGAACAGCTCATCGAACGTCCCGAAGCCCCCCGGGAGCACGATGAAGCCCTGCGCGTACTTGACGAACATTGTTTTGCGCACAAAGAAGTAGCGGAAGTTGAGGCCGATGTTGGCGTACTCGTTGACGCCTTGCTCGTGCGGCAACTCAATGCCGAGGCCCACCGACACGCCACCGGCCTCAGCAGCGCCCTTGTTGGCCGCCTCCATGACGCCGGGGCCGCCGCCCGTAATCACAGCGACTCCCGCCTGCACCAACTTGGTGCCGATCTCCTCGGCGGCCGTGTAGTCGGCATCGCCTGGCTTGGATCGCGCCGAACCGAACACCGAGATGGCGGGCCCGAGTTCGGCCAACGCTCCAAAACCTTCCACGAACTCCGACTGAATGCGCATCACGCGCCACGGGTCGCCGTGAAGCCAGTCAGCGGCGTCCTGATCCTGAAGCAGGCGTCCCGACGTGGTGGTGCTGGGCACATTCTTCCCGCGCAGCACCACGGGTCCGCGGTGGTATTCCGTCACAGTTCCTCCTGAGAGTCGTCGTGGATGCTGAAAGGTCAGCTTGTCAGCCACGACTTGAGAGCGGCGTGGCAAGAGCGCATGTGGTCGATGGGACACCGTTCGAGGTCGCCGGAAGCGTGCGCGAGCTCCGGGTCGCCGGGGCCGTAGTTCACGGCCGGGATTCCCAATTCTCCGAAGCGAGCCACGTCCGTCCAACCGAGTTTGGCCCGAGGGTCATCGGCACCCGTGGCCGCGACGGCCGCCACGAAGCCCCGTGCGAGCGGCGCATCGAGCCCGGGGCGGGCAGCGGCCGACTCGTCCGTCCACACGACGTCGCGCGACACATCGGCGCCCTCGTAGACCGCGTCGATGAACTCGATCACGCGTTCCTTCGCTCGGCGCAGGTCGTTTCCCGGCGCAAAGCGGTAGTTCATGGTCACCGTGCAGGCGTCCGGGATGACGTTGCCGGCGATCCCACCTGCCACACGGACGGCGTTGAGCCCCTCGCGATACACCAGGCCATCCACCTCGACACTCGCTGCCTCGTATGCGCTCAGCGCGGTCAGCAGGGGCGCCGCAAGGTGAATCGCGTTGACGCCCTTCCATGCGCGCGCCGAGTGTGCCGCCTGACCGTGCAACGTGACCTCGCACCGCAAGGTGCCGTTGCAGCCGCCTTCAATCACGGCCGACGTGGGCTCCCCAAGAATCGCGAAATCGCCGACCAGCAGGTCAGGGCGTTCACGGACGATGCGGCCAAGTCCCGAGCGCGATGCCTCGACCTCTTCGTTGTCGTAGAAGACCCACGTGATGTCCCGCGTCGACGCAACCAACTCGACCGCGAGCGCGAGCTGCACGGCCACGCCAGCCTTCATGTCGACCGCTCCGCGCCCGATGACCTCAGTGCCGTCCGCTGACAGTCTCGACGGCACATTGTCTTTGATGGGCACGGTGTCGAGGTGGCCGGCGATGATCACCCGTTCGGCCCTGCCCAGCGCGGTGCGGGCCACGATCGCGTCGCCGAGCCTGGTGACGTCCAGGTGGCTACAGACGCGCAACGCCGACTCCACCTCATCGGCAATCCGCGCCTCGTCACCAGAGACCGAGGGAATGTCGATGAGAGCCCTTGCGAGTTGCTCGACCGGGGTACCGGGGGCGACGGGAAGGGGCATGGCTCGATCCTATCGGCGCGTCAGCAGGCGAATCAGGCCCCACACGGCAAGCGCCTCGATCACCACAGCCCAGACGAATCCGAGGGTCATCGGCGTGCGATCCAGCGCATTGTCCACAGAGAAGTAGACGAACGCGAAGTCGAGCGGTATCCCGATGATCAGAAGTACCAATGCCAACAAGCCGATCGCGCGCGGCCAGGACAGGCGAAGCCGAGGAGCATCCTCATCCGGCTCCCGTGGCGCGGCGCCCTCGGCCCGCTCACACCACGGCGGCGGGATCCGCTCATCGCGGCGCGGCAGCCGAGGAACCTCCTCGTCGTCGTTCTCGCGCCCCTCCATGTCCACACGGTAGTCCCGGCGTGCCCGTAGGCTTACGGCCATGAAAGCGCACGGCTACGGACTCGCAACGCTTGACGGCAGCGGAAATGCCCTCGATACCTGGTATCCCTCTCCCTCCCTTGGCGCGGCGCCCGAAAGGCCCAACCCACCTCAACTACTCGAGGCGGGGGTACGATCCGACGTATTACGCCAGATTTCGACCGACCTGTTGCTCATCGAGATCGACACCGACGAGGCGCCGGAGACCGTCGCCGACGCGTATCTGCGCCTCCACCTGTTGAGCCACCGACTGGTGAAGCCGCACGGCGTCAACCTCGATGGCATCTTCGCGATCCTTCCCAACGTGGTGTGGACATCGGCAGGCCCGTGTGCGATCGAAGGTTTCGAGGCGACTCGCGGCCGCTTCCGCGCCTTCGGCCAGCATTTGACGGTCTTCGGAATCGACAAGTTCCCCCGCATGGTGGACTACGTGCTCCCGTCGGGGGTGCGCATTGCCGATGCCGACCGAGTCCGCCTGGGCGCCTACTTGGCCGAGGGCACCACAGTGATGCACGAGGGATTCGTCAACTTCAACGCCGGCACGCTCGGCACCTCCATGGTCGAGGGACGCATCTCCTCCGGCGTGACCGTTGGCAACGGGTCTGACATCGGCGGCGGCGCGTCCATCATGGGCACCCTGTCCGGCGGCGGTAAGGAAGTCATCACGATCGGCGAGCGGTCGCTACTGGGCGCAAACGCGGGCCTCGGCATCCCCCTTGGCGACGACTGCATTGTCGAGTCGGGCCTCTACGTGACGGCCGGGTCCAAGGTGCGGATCGTCGACGCGACGGACGACGACGGCGAACCCGTAGTGGTCAAGGCGCGTGAACTCGCGGGCAGGAACAACCTGCTGTTCCGCCGCAACTCCCTGAGCGGCGGCCTCGAAGTGGTGGCTCGCGAGGGCACCGGCATCGAGCTCAACGCCGCCCTGCACGCCAACTAGCGATGTCGCGAACGGGCACGGCGGTTGCGGTGGCCGCCTTCGTCGCAGTCGGTGCCGCCGCCGTCTACTGGGTTCCGGGACTCCTGAACGGGGACCGTCAACGCGTTCCCACCGAAAGGTGCACCGTCGCTCAGGACGACATCAGCCATTCGCTGACCGCCGAGCAGGCCAACAATGCGGCGTTGATCGCGGCCGTCGGCTCGCGCGAGGGATTTGGCGTCGCCGGCATTACCGTGGCCCTGGCCACCGCCATCCAGGAGTCGAGCCTGCGCAACCTCGACTATGGCGATCGCGATTCGCTTGGACTGTTTCAGCAGCGTCCGTCTCAGGGATGGGGATCGGCGGAGCAGATCGCGGACCCGTACTACTCGACAGAGACCTTCTACGCGGCGTTGCTCAAGGTGAGCGGCTGGGAAGACATGGCGGTCACGGACGCCGCTCAAGCGGTCCAGAGATCGGGATTCCCCCTTGCCTACGCCGACCATGAGGACGAGGCCCTAGCGTGGGCGGTGGCGTTCGCGGGCCACGGCGGCATCGTGACCTGTTCGGTCACGGGACCTGCGGTCGCGGCGCCCCAACTCTTCGCCGACCGGCTCGCGGCGGATTTCGGAACCGGAGCCAACGCGGTGGATGTGCTCGGCAACGAGGCAGACTCGACAATTCTGGGCGTGCGAGCCAGCGCCGACTCGCCCCAAGCGCGAGCCGCGTTGGCCGCTTGGGCCATCGCCACCGCATCGGACACCGGTGTGACGTGGGTAGAAGGCAACGCTGTGGTGGTGTCTACCGACGGCACGTTCGAGTGGGTCGAGCAAGTAGATGCGGCGCAGACCTACGCCGGCATCCGAGTGGCGGTCGCGACGCGCTAGCGCAGATCCATCGCGACATAGTCGCGCTCGACGACACCGGTGTAGATCTGGCGCGGACGCCCGATCTTGGTGCTGGGATCGTTCATCATCTCGCGGTAGTGGGCGATCCAACCCGGCATGCGACCCAGCGCGAATAGCGGGGTGAACATCGGCACCGGGAACTTCATGGCCGAATAGACCAGGCCGGTGTAGAAGTCGACGTTGGGGTACAGCTTGCGCTCGATGAAGTAGTCGTCATGCAGAGCGATCTCTTCGAGTCGCTTCGCCATGTCGAACGTCTCGTTGTTGCCGCCCAACTGGTCGAGCACCTGGTCGGCGATCTTCTTGACGACCGTGCCGCGCGGGTCGTAGGACTTGTACACGCGGTGACCGAACCCCATCAGGCGGGCCCCCTCGACCTTGTCCTTCACCTTGGCCACGAACTGCTCGACCGTGTCGCCCGACTCCTTGATCTGGTCGAACATCTTGAGCGCCGCCTCGTTCGCACCGCCGTGCAGAGGTCCGGACAGTGCGCCGATTCCCGCCGAGACCGAGGCGTAGATATTGGCCTGGGACGAGCCGACGATGCGCACGGTCGACGTGGAGCAGTTCTGCTCGTGGTCGGCGTGCAGGATGAGGAGCAGGTCGAGCGCGCGACGCACGGTGGGGTCGATGTCGAGTTCGCCGTCCTGACCCGAGAACGCGACGCGCATGAACTCATCCACGTAGAGGCCGCCGGGGCGCGGCTCGATCAACTCGCCGCCGGTGACGCGGCGCTGCAGGTAGGAAATCACCACAGCGGTCTTGGCCAGCAACTGGACCGTCGCCAACTCGATCTCGTACTCGCCTCGCCCCACCGACTCGGGGTAGAAAGTGCTCAGCGCGCTCACGGCCCCGGACAAGACGGCCATCGGGTGCGCGTTGCGGGGGAATGCCCCCAGGAATGTCTTGATTCCCTCGTGCACATGCATGTGGCGCGATACGCGGTTGTTGAAGGCAGTCAGCTCGGAGTCGGAGGGCAACTCTCCGTGAATCAGCAGGTAGGCGACTTCGAGGAACGTGGAGTGTTCGGCGAGCTGTTCGATCGGGAAGCCGCGGTATCGCAGCACGCCCTTGTCGCCGTCAATGTACGTAATGGCGCTCTCGCAGGAAGCGGTGTTCATGAACCCCGGGTCGACGGTCACGAGGCCGGTATCGTTCAGCAGGTGGCCAATCGAGAGACCATCATTGCCGACCGAGGCGCGCTCGATTTCCAGCTTGCTCGTGGAACCATCCACTGTGAGCTGGACGTCCTTGACCTCAGTCATGTTTCCTCCTTGGAACCGCATCGCCCACTGTGACATGTGCACGCGCTTGGGAACAAGTTTACTGTTTGTTGACGAGCCTACGAGCCGCAGAGGAGATGCGCTCATCGCTCGCGGTCAGCGCTACGCGCACGTGCTGGGTGCCAGCTTGCCCGTAGAACGCACCCGGGGCGGCCACCATGCCGCGGTCGGCCAGCCAACTGATCGTCTGCCAGCAGTCCTCGCCTCGGGTGCACCATAGGTAGAGACCCGCTGCCGATCCGTCGATCGTGAATCCCGCTTCGCGCAAGGCAGCCGACAGCAGCTCGCGACGTGCCCGATACACCTCACGCTGCGCGGCAACGTGGGCATCGTCCGTCAATGCCGCCACCATCGCCGCCTGGACCGGAGCCGGCATCATCATGCCCGCGTGCTTGCGGGTCTCGAGCAAGGTGGCAATCAGTGCGGGATCGCCGACAGCGAAGGCCGCCCTGTACCCCGCCAGATTCGATTGCTTGGACAGCGAGTACAACGCCAACAGACCCGTGTGGTCTGCCCCCGCGACCGCCGGATCCAAGAGAGACGGGACCCCGTCGCTCACCCACGGCTCCTCCCACGGCAATTCCGCGTAGCACTCGTCGGAAGCGACGACTGCGCCGATCGCGCGAGCCGCCTCTACCGTGGCGCGCAGCTCCGCTGCGCCCATCACGGTGCCTGTGGGATTGGACGGGGAGTTCACCCACACGAGCTTGACCGCGCGGTTGTTTTCCCATTCCGCGACGTCATCGCAAGGAAACGGCGTCGCCCCGGCCAGCCGGGCGCCCACGTCGTATGTGGGATACGCGGCGGACGGGTGCACCACCACGTCTCCAACGCCCAGCCCCAGCAGCGCCGGAAGGAAGGCAACGAGCTCCTTGGAACCGATCGTGGGCATGACACAGGCTGGATCCACGTCCGGCACTCCCCTGCGCCGCGCAAACCACTGCGCCACGGCCTCACGCAACGCTGGCGTGCCGTGCGTCGCCGGATATCCCGGCGCATCGGCCGCGCGCGTCAGGGCCTCGCGCACCACCAGCGGCGTCGGGTCAACGGGGGTACCTACCGACAGGTTGACGATGCCATCGGGATGCGCGGAAGCCCGTTCGATGAAGGGCGTCAGAGAGTCCCAGGGGAAGTCGGGTAGTGACGATGTGTTCAGGCCCACCAGGGACCCTCAGACGATCTGCGGCGGAAGGGCCTTGATGAGGTCGTGGTCGTGCGCGATCAGGCCCATTTTCGCGGCGCCGCCGGGCGAGCCGATCTCCGAGAAGAATTCGACGTTGGCCGCGTAGTAGTCGGACCACTTGTCGGGCACGTCGTCCTCGTAGTAGATGGCCTCGACGGGGCACACCGGCTCACACGCACCACAGTCAACGCACTCATCAGGGTGGATGTAGAGCATGCGCTCACCCTCATAAATGCAGTCAACGGGACACTCGTCGATGCAGGCCTTGTCTTTGAGGTCTACACACGGCAAGGCGATGACGTACGTCACGAGCGCTCCCTTTTCTAGGACTTGGAGAGGGACTTCATCTTAACGCGGACTGGCGGCCGCCATTCCGCTTCGACTACGCACATTCGATCGCGTTGTCGGGCCTGTATGTCCACGTATCGGCCTCGTCCTTGACCAACTTGTCACCAAGGTACACGCGCCGATAGTTGGTGATCTTGAATCCAGACTGACCCGCCCCGGAGGGCACACAGGCCGGATCGGTGATCACCGTCGTACCGGGCCGCACGACGTTCATGTGGGGAGTCGCTTCCGTCTCCACCCGGTAGTACGGGGTGGACCAGATGTCGACGTGAAGCCTGTTGTCCTCGATATACGAGTTCATGATTGCCGCGTAGGGCGTGTCGTTCTTGAACACCATGTTGATCTGGCCGGTATAGATCGTCGACTCACGCCCGGCGGGGTACCGCGTGAACCACACGCTGTGTTGGCGGTGTGCGATGAGATCGAAGCCCGCGAAGTACGCCGCGTTGTAGCTGGTGGTGGATATCTGGCTGAGCCCGCCACCCACTCCCGTGGTGTGGATCCCGTTGTTGATTACGCCCGCCTCGACGTACCCGTCCGCGATAGTGATGGGGCTCAGCACCTTTGTGAGGTCGAACGTGGCGCCGGGAGCCAGGATGACGCCGGAAATCTTGTCGGCGGCGTGTTGCAGGTTCTGGTTCCTGATCTTCTCGTTCGTCAGCGGCGTGTCGAAGGCCGAGATCCTGGTGGTGAAGTCTCGGATGTTGACGTTTTCCGCCGGCGGCACGACTCCCATCGTGTCGTAAGGAATTGCCGATGTTCGGGTCGCAGTCGCGGCTGTCTTCACCACGCGCTCCCCCAGCCGAGCCGGGTCAATGGCGCGGCCCGGCTGACCCTCGTCGATCACCAGTTGGTGCGCCGGGTCGAACCGCAGGCTCGCGCCTCGGGGCTCGTTGTTGAGAGTGGGAGTCTCGGCCAACATGTCCGCGGCAAGCGCCTCGCCGTTGACGAACAGGCTCAACGTGCCTCCCACCGACTCGACTCGCGCGTACGGGGCCCACCGCTCCGGATCCAACGTCACGGTTCCGTTGGGTCCCACGAGCTTGACTGGCGAGTCAAACACGTCCGCGTTGACGTGGTCCTGGAAGTCAAGCGCAACAGAGGTGGGGACCTCAGGTTCGACCACTTCGGCCGGGGGCTCGATCTGAACCACCGCTGGCCAGGTGTCCCGCAGTAGCGCTGTGGTCCCCTCCTCATCAAGCGCTATGGATGGCGAGCCCTCCTCCACCACGGCGTGCGCCCCCTCCAGCGTGACAACCGCAGATCGCTCGTCCCGATCGAGGTTGGCCGCCGCGATGCCCACGGCTGCGGCAAGTGCGTCCGCATCGAAGTGCACCACGGGCTCCACCTCGCCACCGCCCGAAAGGTGCGCCAGCAATCGCCTCGGATCCAAGGTGAAGCCCGCGACGCGGTCTAGCGTCGCTTCAGCGTCCATCTGCATGCCAGCCGCGCTGGGATCGATCGACGCGGTGTGGCCAGCCACGCTCAAGACCACCGGCGTGGCATTGACTTCCGCGGCCTTCGCATCGAGTGCGGCGCGCGCATCGTCGCGTGCGATGCCGCCGAGGCCGACGTCCAGCACCGAGACGCCGGGCGCCACCGACTGGGTTGCCCAGGCCTGGGCGCCGACGTACGACGCGATGAGGATCGCGCCCAGGACGCCAAGCAACGCGAGGGAACGGTGCCGCATCGGGGCGCGGGAGTGCTCCGGTTCGGGTTCCGATTCAGGCTCCGGCTCAGGTTCCGGTTCCGGTTCGGGCTCCGGCTCCGGCTCCGGTTCCGGTTCGGGCTCCGGCTCCGGCTCCGGCTCAGGCTCCGGCTCCGGCTCAGGATGCGCGAGCAGTTCGATCGGAATGGGCACCGTCACCGAAGGCGCCTCCCGCGGTTTCGGACCCGGGTCGACGAGCGGCCGAATGATGTCGTCGAGCCGCACCTCGTCAGTGGTCCGAGCGATCGGCGCGGCCGCTGCCACACGCATCGGCGGCATCGGCAAGACTCCGCGAGTCGGCACCACGCGGGTACCGGTACGCGGCTGCGTCACGAAGCGCGCGGCGACGCTCCGGTAACCGTGTCGACGACGAAGCCTGGTGAGATTCGCGACGCTGCGTGCGGCAATGAGTCTCTTACGACGCGACATCTCGACCCACGATGGCGTACCGCGGGACTGCGGCCACGAAGGCAATGGCCAGGGCTCCTCCGTAGAGCCAGAGCCTTCCGCGTGCATCGGCGGCCACCAGGATTGACCCCCCAGGTCCCGTCGATGCGTAGATCATGGCCATGGCTCCCCACGCGAAGGCGTAGGCGATGAAGCCACTCCACGCCTGCCAAGCCTTGGCGAAGACTGCCACCAGCGACACCACCAGAATGCCGATGATCGCGCCGGCGTAGCCCAGCGATCGATGCGCCCCGACCCCGACCGTGGCCACTACGGCCCCCAGCAGGACGAGCGCGACCACGGACAGAACCCTCACCAGCATGCTCATCAGGATAGGCGACGAGAAGCCCGAATTCGTTCGTCCGCGCCGTGCACCGCCGCCGCCGCTAGGCGTTTTGGCGCTTGGCGCGCGAAGCCGTGCGGCCTCGCTCGGTCTGATCCAGGATCACCTTGCGAATGCGCACCTTCTCCGGCGTGACTTCCACGCACTCGTCGTCGCCTGCGAACTCGAGAGACTCCTCGAGCGTGAGTCGGCGAGGAGGGCTCAAGCTCTCCAGCTTTTCGCTGGTCGACGAGCGGATATTGTCAAGCTTCTTTTCCTTCGTGATGTTGACGTCCATGTCCTCAGCACGAGCGTTCTCGCCAACGACCATGCCTTCGTAGACATCCTCAGTCGGGCCCACAAAGAAGGTGCCGCGGGAGTCGAGATACGTGAGGGCGTTCGTCGTCACCACGCCCATGCGGTCCGCGACGAGGGATCCAGAGGACCTGTAGACGATGGGGCCGGCCCACGGCTCGAAGCCGTGCGAGATCGACGAGGCGATACCCGTGCCACGGGTGTCCGTCAGGAACGTCGAACGGAAGCCGATCAGTCCTCGGGCGGGGACGATGAATTCCATCCGCACCCAGCCGGTTCCGTGATTCGCCATCGATTCCATGCGTCCCCTGCGGGAGGCCAACAACTGCGTGATCGCTCCGAGGTGCTCCTCCGGAACGTCGATCGTCATGTGCTCCATCGGCTCATGCACCTTGCCGTCGACGATGCGGGTGACGACCTGCGGCTTGCCCACGTTCAGTTCGAAGCCCTCGCGTCGCATCTGCTCAACGAGGATGGCAAGCGCCAGTTCGCCGCGGCCCTGGACTTCCCAGGAGTCGGGCCGCTCGGTGGGGAGCACCCGGATCGACACGTTGCCGACGAGTTCCTTCTCGAGGCGGTCCTTGACTTGCCGAGCGGTGACCTTGTGGCCCTTCACGCGCCCGGACAGCGGCGACGTGTTGATGCCGATCGTCATGGAGATGGCGGGTTCGTCGACCGTGATGAGGGGAAGGGGTCGGGGGTCGTTCACGTCGGTCAGGGTCTCGCCGATCGTGATGTCCTCGATGCCAGCCACCGCGACGATGTCGCCGGGGCCCGCGGACTCCGTCGACACTCGCTCGAGTCCCTTGGTCTCCAAAAGCTCCGTGATCTTCACCGTCTTCATGGTGCCGTCGGCGCGCGCCCACGCGACCATCTGGCCCTTGCGAATCTCGCCGTTGAACACGCGCAGCAGGGCCAGTCGGCCCAGGAAGGGCGAGGCGTCGAGGTTGGTGACGTGCGCCTGCAACGGCGCGCCCTCTTCATACGTGGGCGCCGGCACGCGCTCCATGATGGTCTCGAACAGCGGAAGCAGGTTGTCGCCGTCGGGCATCGTGCCGTCGGCAGGCTGGGTCAAAGACGCAATGCCGGCCTTGGCGGACGCGTACACGACGGGCACCTCAAGCAGGGCGTCGATGTCGAGGTCGGGAACGTCGTCGTGAAGGTCCGATGCCAGCGACAGCAGCAAGTCGTGGGTCTCATTCACCACTTCGACGATGCGGGAGTCGGGTCGGTCCACCTTGTTGACGACGATGATGACGGGCAAGTGCGCCGCGAGCGCCTTGCGCAACACGAAGCGAGTCTGAGGGAGGGGGCCCTCGGACGCGTCGACCAGGAGCACGACGCCGTCGACCATCGACAGGCCGCGCTCGACCTCGCCGCCGAAGTCGGCGTGGCCCGGGGTGTCGATCACATTGATCGTGACGCCCTTGGGTCCCGCCGACACGCCCGTGTAGCGCACCGCCGTGTTCTTGGCGAGGATCGTGATGCCCTTTTCACGTTCCAGGTCGCCGGAGTCCATCGCGCGATCCTCGACGTGGGCGTGTTCACCGTAGGCACCACCCTGACGGAGCATGGCATCGACAAGAGTGGTCTTGCCATGGTCGACGTGGGCGACGATGGCTACGTTGCGCAGGTCGGAGCGCACGGACATAGGGACTCTTTTCATCGATGAGGGGTGGGCTCAGAACGGAGCCTCCTTATTCTACCCGTCTATTCGCAACTCGGCCGCGACAAGGCCCGCTCGACGCCGGCTGGGAGCTCACGCACGGGCCTCAGGCGCGACTGCGCGATACGCATGCGTCACGTACGGCAGGTCAACGGTGCCGGTGTTCTCGAGAGCGGGAACCCCCGCGAGAACCTCTTCGACGCGACCATCAATTTCGGCCCGACCGTCGGCATCGGCCGCGATGTAGTAACTCCGCGAGTGCACCATCGCGACAAGGGCCTCGCGGGACAACGGCGCGTTCCACGCGAACACGCGAGACTCGAGCGACACGAACGGCGCGGCCACCGTGGGACCGCCGTTGGCGATGAGGCTTTCGGCTACCGAACCGCGCATGGCCCGGGTCAGGGCCCCAACCCACGGGACCGACTCGTCGCGAATGTTCCACACCAGTCCAAGAACGCCGCCGGGGCGAAGCACGCGCGCCACCTCGCGGGACGCGGCTGGCACCTCCACCCAGTGCCACGCCTGGCCACATACGACGGCGTCGACGCTGGCATCGGGCAGGGGGATCTCCTCGGCCGTGCCCACCCGTGCGTCGATGTCCGGCAACGCCTCGTTCAACCCGGCGAGCATGCTCGCATCCGGGTCCACCGCCACCGCGTGGTGACCCTGAGCGACCACCTGGACCGTGAGCTTGCCCGTGCCCGCTCCGAGGTCCAACACCGTGAGGGGTTGCTCGCCGAGCATCCACACGATGGCGGCGGCCGGATAACCGGGGCGGCCCTCCGCGTACGCCTCAGTCGCCTCGCCAAACCTCGTGCCGTCGCGCGCGTTCATGGCCGCCAGTCTAGGGACGCCCCGCGGATTCGACTTTCGATGCCACGATGGAGGCATGGAAATCTGGCATCTTGCCCTCGCAGAGGACTGGGACGAGGCAGTCGCGACCAGCTCGTATCGCGTGTCAACCCTTGGCCGCACGTTAGCGCAGGAGGGCTTCATCCACTGCTCGCGCCCCGAGCAGGCGCCCGGCGTCGCGGCAAGGTTCTATGCGGACGTCACCGCGCCGCTGCGGATCCTGGTCATGGACGACGATCGAGCGCGGGCCTCTGGCGTCGAGGTCAAGTACGAGGACGCCGGCAACGGCGAACTCTTCCCCCACATCTACGGCGCGATCGATCCCGCCTGGGTGGTCGAAGCGCGCTCGGCACGCATCATCGATGGGACGCTCCACGTGGCCTGACCGCGCGCGCCGGACCGTCGCCCATCAGGTCTCCTCGCGCCCATGTGCCTCGAGAAAGTCGTAGAGTTCGCGGTCATCGACGCCCGGGTAGGTGCCATGTGGTAGCGGTGAGAATGTGTGGGCGTGGACACGAGCGCTCGCCCAGGCTTGGCCGTGCCACCGAGCGACGAGACCATCGTCCGGTGCTCGGCAGCAGGTGACATCGGGGCAGCGCGACGTGGCGCGGTTGACGGTCTCCCGGCCCCGGAACCACTTGGATTCCGCGTACGGCACGCCGAGCGTGATCGAGTACTCGCCGGCCGGTCCCGCCCCCGTCTGGGTTGACTCAAAGAAAGTCCCGACGGGCGTGTCTGTGTACTGGTGGTACTCGGTGGTGCGCGTTGCCCGCGCGAACGCTTGCCTGGCGCTCCACTCCCGGCACACGATTTCCCCCTCCATGGACCCCGTCACGTCCACCGGGAGCGGCAGCGAGTCGTTCTCATAGGCGCGCTCGATTGCTCCGCCTCCGGTGGCGCGAAGAAAGTGCAGCGTGATTCCGAGATGCTCGGTGGCGAGGTTGGTGAAGCGCAGCGCTGCCGCCTCATGCGTGACGCCGAACGCGTCGCGGAAGTCCTCAATCGCGATGCGTCGCTCGTCCTTGGCACGCTGAAGAAACGCGATGGAAGGCTTCCTCGGCATGAGGCACGCTGCGGCGTAGTAGCTGGCCTCGAGTCGCTGCCTCAAGAAGTCCGCATAGTCCACTGGGTCCCCATGTCCCAGCGCGATATGCGCGAGGGCCTGGAGTGCGAGCGAGCGGAGCCCGTGACCGCCCGGAATCGAGGCCGGCGGGATGTAGATGCGTCCCTGCTCAAGGTCCAGCACGGCGCGTGCGGAGTGAGGGAGGTCGTCGACGTGGACTATCGACAGCCCCAAGCGGTCGGCCATCTCCGTGACCGAGCGGTGGGTGAGCGCCCCGCCCGTGTGCCCGACCGCAGCGACGGCATCGTCCGCGAGGTCCTCGATGTCGGGCAGGTAGTTGTTCCGCTCACGCATCATCTGACGCTGCCTGGTGTTGGCGCGACGCGCCTCCTCGGGCGTCGCGATGGCCTGGCGTGCCCGCCGGTCGAGCTCGCGATGCAGTCCCACCAGGGTGCGCAGAGTGTCGTCCGACATGCTCCGTGACGGCCTCAGCGCGGGCAGGCCAAGCTCGCGGTACGCGGGGCTCGACTGCGCGCGTTCGAGCGCGATCTCGAACGCGGCGCGCTCGTTGGGGGGCGACGCGTCGAGCACCTCCTGCAATGGCACCCCCAGACGGTCCGCAATCGCGCTGAGCAGCGAGAGCCGCGGTTCACGTCGCCCGTTTTCGATGAGCGAGAGTTGGCTCGCTGCGACGCCAACGTCGGCGCCAAGCTGCTCGAGAGTGAGCCCTGCGGCGGCGCGAAAGTGGCGCACACGGCGACCGAGCGTGGAGAGATCTGTCATCTTTGCCCCATTGGCAATTTTGGTGAAACTTTCGACGACAATCTAGCACCAAGTGCACGAGAACTGGCCTACGGTGCAAAAGAAGGGTCAATCCGCACGACCTCTGGAGATGCCATGACCGCCACCGTTCACCTAGCCCTCGCCGCCGGAGGCGCCCCGGCCGATGCCGATCCCCGCGTCATCGCGTGGGTCGCCGACATGGCCGCGCTCACCGCACCGGACAGCGTGGTCTGGTGCGACGGCTCGCGCTCCGAATTCGAGGACCTGATGGCGCTCATGGTGCGCCAGGGCACGATGGTGGCGCTGGACCCGGAGCTACGCCCGGACAGCTACCTCGCGCGCTCGGACCCCTCCGACGTCGCGCGGGTCGAGTCGCGAACCTTCATCTGCTCGGAGCAGGAAGACGATGCCGGCCCCACCAACAATTGGGAGGAGCCCGCGGCAATGCGGGAGACGCTCAGCGGCCTCTTCCACGGTGCCATGCGGGGTCGCGTCATGTACGTCGTCCCGTTCTCGATGGGTCCGATCGGCAGCCCGCTTGCTCGCCTGGGCGTCCAGATCACGGACTCGCCCTACGTGGTCGTGAGCATGCGGACCATGACCAGGATGGGCGCCGAGGCGCTCGCCCAGATCGACCCCGAGACGCCCTGGGTGCCGTGCGCCCACTCGGTTGGCGCGCCGCTCGCGCCCGGCCAGGACGATGTCCCGTGGCCGTGCAACGAGACCAAGTACATTTCCCACTTCCCCGAGACGCGGGAAATCTGGTCGTACGGCTCCGCATACGGAGGCAACGCCATCCTCGCGAAGAAGGGCTTCGCGCTGCGGATCGCCTCGGCAATTGCCCGCGACGAGGGCTGGCTCGCCGAGCACATGCTGCTTCTCAAGGTCACCAACCCGCATGGCCGGGCCTTCCACGTGGCCGCGGCCTTTCCGAGCGCATGCGGAAAGACCAATTTCGCGATGCTCGCGCCGACGCTGCCAGGCTGGAAGTGCGAGACGCTCGGGGACGACATCGCGTGGATCGCGCCCGGACCCGACGGGCGACTGCGCGCCATCAATCCCGAGGCCGGGTTCTTTGGGGTCGCACCTGGCACGGGGCCGTCGACGAACAAGACGGCGATCGACACCCTCAAGCCCGGCGCGGTGTTCACCAACGTCGCGCTGACAGATGACGGCGACGTGTGGTGGGAGGGCCTGACCGACGCGCCACCAGAGCACCTGATCGACTGGACGGGACAGGACTGGACGCCCGCTGCGGACCACCCGGCCGCGCACCCGAACTCCCGCTTTGCCGTGCCGGCATCTCAATGCCCCACGATCGCCCCCAGTTGGGACGACGGCGACGGCGTGGTGCTCGACGCGATCCTCTTCGGTGGACGACGCGCGACCAACGTGCCGCTCGTGGCCCAGGCGCGCGACTGGGAACACGGCGTGTTCATGGGCGCCACCATCTCGTCGGAACAGACGGCGGCGGCCGAAGGCACCGTCGGGACGCTACGTAGGGACCCGTTCGCCATGCTGCCGTTTTGCGGCTACCACATGGCCGACTACTGGGCGCATTGGCTCGATGTCGGCGAGGCTGTACGCCGCGCAGGCGCGCAGCCACCTGCCGTGTTCCAGGTCAATTGGTTCCGCAAGGACTCCGAGGGCCGCTACATCTGGCCCGGGTTCGGCGACAACATCCGCGTGCTTGCATGGATCCTCGCCCGCCTGGAGGGTGAGGTGGGAGCGGAGGAGACCCCGCTCGGACTTCTCCCGTCCCGTGGCGACATCCCCCTCGAGGGGCTTGATGTGACCGACGCCCAGTGGGAGGAGTTGTTCCACATCGACCCGGCCTCGCAACTCGCTGAGGCGGGGGATGCGTCCGCCTACCTCGACGAGTTCTCTGACCGGGTTCCCGAGGCGATCCGACGGCAGCTCGCGCTGCTGGTCGACGGCCTTGAGGCCAGACGGCTCTCGTAGCCGCGGGCCGCAGCGTATCTCGCGGACGCGGCAGCGCGTGATCGATGACTGCGGTGGGCCGACGTTGTGAAACGATGACGCCATGCAGTCCTATCGCGCCCGCAGTTCGCTCATCTGGGGTGGGGTGTCCGTCGGGCTTGGCCTGATCCTCGCCGTCTCCGACCTCATCGCATCCGGGGTGACCGGGGCGAAGGTAGGCCTGGGTCTGGGCGCTTGTGTCGCCATGATCGGAGCGGCGACGTATCTCAGGCCAGCCGTCGAGGTCACTCCCGATGGCATCGTCTTCAGAAACTTGGTCCACACGGCAACGGCACCCTTCGCGCGGATTCAGGAGATCAGCATGCGCTGGTCGCTCGAGATGCTCGGTGACGACGGCATGAAGGCGGGCGCATTCTCCGTTCCCGCCTCGCGCCGCGGCAGGACGGGCGTGTTCAGCAACGAATCCGTGGATCTCGCCCAGGGGGATGAGCGCGAGGGCCGACAGGACTCCACCGGCAGTCAGGTGTACGCGGCGTGGCACACGTGGAAGGACGCCCACGGCGGCGTACCTGACCGGACATCGGCATCGATTACCCGCCGACTGGACGTGGTGGGGCTTGCGCTGGTGCTCGGTTCCATCGCCGCGGTGGTGTTCGCCTTCTTCGGCTGACCGCGCTGACTTCGCCTAGGGCGTCTTGGCCGGCACCCTCACTCGCCGCTCCCTCGTGAAGGCACGACGTCGGCGCGGCACCGTCGCAGTGTCAAGGATCGTGGGGATCGCCCCGTCGACCGTCGGTGAGGACTCGCCCATCTTGACCACGACGACACCTGCCAGCACCAATCCCGCCCCTATCAACTGAATCGGAAGCGGCGACTGGGCCAGCAGAATCCACGCGAAGGCAGCGGCGGCGATCACTTCCATCAACGCCACGAACGAAGCGAGCCTTGCTCCCAGCCTGCGCGTCCCCGCGATCCCCGTCACGTAGGCCACCGCCGCCGAGACGGTCCCCAACACCAGCACGACCGACCACCACGGAGCGTCGAACGGGATCAGGTGCACGGTCTGCGCGGTGAAGGCGATGGGAAGGATGCCCGCGGCGGCCACCGTCCCCAAGCCGAGGGTGGCCACCAGCAGCCCACCCGTGGCGAGCGCAATCGGGGGCAAGCCGGTGGAATTATCGGAGGAGAGGATGAAGTAGACGGAGGCCCCGACCATTGCGGCCAGGGCCCAGCCCACGCCCACGAGGCTGATGTGCCCGCCGCCGACGACGTTCAGGAGCAACACCAGACCGAAGGCGGCGATGACGGCGCCCACGACGGTGAGCGGGCCCGGCTTGTGCCCGTGGCGGACCCAGAGGTACCCGACGACCGCGATGGGTGCGATGTACTCGATCAGCAAGGCGATTCCCACATCAAGGTGCCCGACGGCGAGAAAGTAGAAGAGTTGGGCGCCAGCGACCGCGAAGAGGCCATACGCCACCACCGTCCGCCACGCCCTCCGGAGCACGTGCCACCGCCCGCGCATCGACAGGATGGCGGGCACCAGCAGGACGGCGCTCGCGATGACGACGCGCGCGAGCGTGGCAGCACCTGCGGTCCATCCCGCGTCCATGAGTCCGCGCGCCAAGCTTCCCGAGAGTCCAAACGAGGCCGCCGACGCCACGGCAAAGCCCAGCCCTCCGGCGAGCGCCGAGGGCGGTGCGTCACTTGTCAAAGCGGTCATGACACATGACACTAGAGCCACGGTGGTAATGTGTCAACATGGTTTTTGCAAGTGACACGGCGGAGGCGCTCGAGTCGGCGGTGCGACTCTCCAATACGGAGCTCGAACCGGACACGCTCACCACCCTGGAGGAGCTCGAGAGTTTCTTCGACGAGTTCGAATACACCGGCGTTCGCCCCTCACAGCGGGACCTGGAGCCGGTGCGAGCGATCCGCCATCAGCTGCACGCCTTGTTCACCGCAACGCGCGACAGTGCCGTGCCTTTGGTGAACGAGATTCTGGAGCAGCAGGGCGCACTGCCGCAGGTGGTGCGCCACGGCGATGTCGACTGGCACATCCACGCCACCACGGACGACCGCCCGTTCGCGGAGCGCCTCCTGGTTGAGACGGCCATGGCGATGGTGGACGTCATTCGCTCGGACGAGATGAGCCGCTTTGACCGGTGCGCCAATGGAGACTGCGAGGGCGTCGTGTTCGACCTGTCGCGCAATCGATCGCGCATGTACTGCTCCACCACCTGCACCAACCGGGCGGCCGTCGCCGCATACCGGGCGCGGCAAGCGTCGGACGACGACTAGGGCGTGTCTGTTAATTGTGGATCCGGTGGTAGGTGATCAGCGATGCCAGTAGGACGCCGCCGAGGTAGGTCGTGGCGTACTTGTCGTAGCGGGTCGCGATCCCGCGCCACTGTTTGATTCTGTTGAAGCCTCGCTCGACGGTGTTGCGCTGGCGGTAGATGTCCTTGTTAAATGCCGGGGGCCTGCCGCCTGCTGATCCCTTGCGTTTGCGGTGTTCAACCTGGTCAGAGCGCTCGGGGATGGTGTGAGGGATGCGTCGTTTGCGCAGCGACTGTCGGGTCGAGGGGTGCGAATAGGCCTTGTCCGCCAGCAGCCGAAACGGCCGCCGGTCTAAGGTTCTGTGCAGGTCGAGCAGGGGCAGCAGGTGCGGGTTGTCGCCAGCTTGACCGGTCGACAGCATCATCGTGACAGGTGCGCAGCCGGCATCGGTCAATGCGTGGACCTTGGTCGTCAGGCCGCCGCGCGAACGCCCGATCGCGTGGTCAGGCGGTTCGGCGGACAAGTTCTTGTAACTCGATCCATCCCTTTTTTACCCCGCGGGGCGCTCCGGCAGCATGCTGATGGACCTTCGCGCTGGTCGAGTCCACCGAGAGCAACACATCCAGATCATCGGGCCCTACACCGCTCGCCTTCTTCACCGCGGCGAACATCTGCTCATAGGTTCCATCGGCTGACCAGCGGCGATGCCGTTCCCAGACCGATTGCCAGGCACCGAAGCCCTCCGGCAGATCACGCCACGGCGAACCCGTGCGGAACCGCCAGCAGATCGCCTCCAAGGTCAGCCGGTGGTCGTTCCACGGACGACCCCGACGACCGCCATCTGCCGGGACCACAGTCTCCAGCACGGACCACAACTCATCACTGATCACACCCACTCGTACCATACGATCCAGCCTCGACCACCCGAAGCCCAATCATTAGCAGACACGCCCTAGTTGCGGCGGGTTTGCGACCCACTCCTCGGAAGCCTTCCCGGTACCGTGTCACCAACAAGCAGTGAAAGGTGTCCCCCATGGCGAACAAGAGCAACGAGACATGGTCGGCCGAGGAGAAGGCGGCCATGAAGGAACACGCGGCCGAGGCCAAGCGCGCCAAGGGCGCCGCCGCGAAGGAGGCCGATGTGCAGGCCTGCCTCGACAAGATCGCCGCCATGGCGCCTGCGGACCGCGCACTCGCCGAGAAGGTGCACGAGATTGTCACCTCAGTCGCCCCCGAACTCGAGGTCAAAACCTGGTACGGCATGCCCGCGTACGCCAAGGACGGCAAGGCCGTCGTGTTCTTCCAGGACGCCGGCAAGTTCAAGGCCCGCTACGCGACGCTCGGATTCCAGGACAGCGCCGCGCTTGATGAGGGGACGTTCTGGCCCACGTCGTTTGCTCTCGTGTCGATTGATGACGCCGTCGCGGCGCGCATCACGGAGCTGGTCAAGCGCGCGATCGGCTAGGCGGTGGGGCGGCCCGCTCGACCCCGCCGGGCCCGCAATACCGCGGCCCCTCCTGCAAGACGCGCAGTCCGCCCCAAGGGTGCGCTTCACCGCGAGTTCCTGCCAATGCGTTAATCCCACACAAACTGTCGCGTGAGCACCGCCAATCGACAATCGTGCCTTTCGGCGTGCGTGCCACCGAGGGCGAGTGTCGATTGGCGGTGCTCACCCGACGGCTTCCGCCGCCATATCCGTACGATGCTGATCGTGACCTCATCCCAGCGCGAACCGGTGGCGTGATGCCGCCGCGTTCACCGCTACCTCAGCGACACGGGCTCGACGCCGCGTGGGTGCGCACGCCCGGCTCCGATCAGGCCGATACCTCGCGCTGGGCGACGATGCGCGAGTTTCTGATGGAGCGCCTCCCGGCCCGAGCGATGGTTGCGGACATGCTGGAGGCAGGCGAGTTCATGGACCAGGCAGGACGGGCCTGGGAAGGGGAAGCACCCTACCTGCCCCACGCCTTCGTATGGTTCCACCGCGCGCTCGGGCCAGAGACCCCGGTCCCGTTTCCCATCACCGTGCTGGAGGTCAACGAGCGCTTCGTGGTGGTCGACAAGCCGCACTTCCTGGCCACGACCCCGCGCGGAGCACACGTCACTGAGTCCGCGCTGGTCAAGCTGCGCCTCTCCCTGGACCTGCCGGAGCTCGCGCCTGCGCACCGGCTCGACCGGCTCACCGCCGGCGTGCTGGTGTTCACTGCGCGCCGGGAGGTCCGCGGCGCCTACGCCGGGGTGTTCCAGTCAGGTAGCGCCCACAAGACCTATGAGGCCCTCGCCCCCTTCGACCCGGCACTCGAGTTCCCGCGCACCATCACCGACCGGATCGAGAAGCGGCGCGACAGCCTGCAGGCCGAGGTAGTGCCCGGGGAAGCCAACGCGGAAACATTCGTTGAACTTGTCGAGGTCCGGGGCCAGCACGCGCGCTATCGGCTGACGCCCGCCACCGGGAAGACCCACCAATTGCGCGTGCACATGGCCGCGTTGGGGCTTCCTATCGTGGGCGACTCGCTCTATCCCACTGTCGTTGACGTGGACCCGGGCGACTTCGCCAACCCCCTGCAACTTGTTGCCCGCCGGCTGCGCTTCACGGACCCGCTGGACAACACTCCACGCGACTATGAGAGCACGTTCGCGCTCGAATGGCCAGACGCGACATACGCGGCGCCTCGATGCCGACGCGCGCTAGACCTTCTTGACGACGCTTGACTTCAACTGCATCTGACCAAAGCCATCAACCTTGCAGTCGATGTTGTGGCCGTCGAAACCGTCGACAAGGCGGATGCCACGCACCTTCATGCCCACCTTGATCGACTGGGGGAAGCCCTTGACCTTGAGGTCCTTGATGATGCTGACGGTGTCGCCGTCTGCGAGCGGCGTGCCGAAAGCGTCCTTCACGACCGCCGCGTCCGCCTCAGCGTCGGCCGCGGCATCCGCCTCGCTCGGCGACCACTCGTGGCCACACATCGGGCACACCAGAAGCGCGCCCATCTCGTAGGCGAGATCGCTTGAACAACTGGGGCAGAGTGGCAATGTGTCGGCCATGACTCACCTTCCGATAGGGGCGCGAGGTCTGGGGCGACGCCCCTCCGCGCCCACGCCTGAGCAGCGCTAGACGTTAAAGCGGAACTCCGTCACGTCGCCGTCGTGCATGACGTAGTCCTTGCCCTCGATGCGAACCTTGCCAGCGGCCTTGGCCGCCGCCATCGATCCGGCCTCGACCAGGTCGGCGAAGTGCACCACCTCGGCCTTGATGAAGCCCTTCTGGAAGTCCGTGTGGATCACGCCGGCCGCCTCGGGGGCCGTCGCGCCCTTGCGGATGGTCCACGCGCGCGACTCCTTGGGCCCAGCTGTGAGGTAGGTCTGCAGGCCGAGCGTGTGGAAGCCCACATGCGCGAGCTGGTCCAGTCCCGACTCGTCCTGCCCGTTGGCCTCGAGCATCTCGCGGGCCTCATCCTCGGTGAGGTCGACCAGTTCGGCCTCGAACTTGGCGTCCAGGAAGATGCAGTCGGCGGGCGCGACTTGCGCGGCGAGCGCGGCCTGGGCCGCCTTGTCGGCGAGGCCCGCGTCGTCGGTATTGAACACATAGATGAAGGGCTTGGTGGTGAGCAGGTTGAGCTCGCGGATGTCGGCCAGGTCGAGCCCTGCATCCTTCGCCCCCTGGCTGAGGGCGATGCCCTTCTCCAGGATCTCCTTGGCCTTGACCGCCGCGGCGAGTGCTGCCGGGTCGCCCTTCTTGACCCGCACCTCCTTCTCGAGGCGGGTGATGACCTTGTCGACCGTCTGCAGGTCCGCAAGAATGAGTTCGGTGTTGATGGTCTCGATGTCGCTCACGGCGTCCACCTTGCCGTCGACGTGGATCACGTCGGGGTCCTCGAAGACGCGCGTCACTTGGCAGATCGCGTCGGCCTCACGGATCGTCGCAAGGAAAGCGTTGCCTAGGCCCTCGCCCTCGGAGGCGCCCTTGACGATGCCCGCGATGTCGACGAAGGACACGGTTGCGTGCAGGATCTTCTCCGAACTGAAGATCCCGGCGAGCGTGTCGAGCCGCGGGTCCGGTAGAGGCACCACGCCCACATTCGGTTCGATCGTGGCGAACGGATAGTTCGCCGCGAGCACGGTCGCGCGCGTCAGCGCATTGAAGAGAGTTGATTTGCCGACGTTGGGCAGTCCGACGATGCCGATAGTAAGAGCCACGGGGAGCAAGTCTAGCGGCGCTCGCGGCCACCCAGCCCCGCGTGCGAGTGAACCGTGGCGTACCGTGGCGCTATGGCGTTCGAAGAGGTCTTCAACCCGGGGATGGCGCGCGCCCGCGAGGAACTCGAGCGCGAGTCCATCCTGCCCGCTCCCCCGCCGGTCGCGGGACCGCCGCTCGCGGAGAACGAAACGCCGGGCATCACGGTGCCCGATGCGGGAGATTTCGCGCCTTTCGCCCCGCCGTCGGGTCGCCGCACCAAGAGGCGCGGCGCCAAGGGTTAACCGGCGGGAACTACCGCTCTAGGAAGCCCACTTGATCCCAGCGCCGGGAATGGCTTCCAGCAGGCGCTGCGTATACGGCATCTGGGCGTTGTCGAAGATCTCGTCGGTGGTGCCGGTCTCCACGATCTTGCCGTCTTCCATCACCGCGACCTCGTCGGCCACCAGACGCACCACCGCAAGGTCGTGGGTGATGAACAGGTAGGTCAGCCCAAGATCTTCTTGGAGGTCGGCAAGCAGCTGCAGCACTTGCGCCTGCACCAGCACGTCGAGTGCAGAGACGGCCTCGTCAAGCACCACGACCTCGGGCTTCAATGCGAGCGCACGAGCCACGGCCACCCGCTGGCGTTGGCCGCCAGAGAGTTCGTTCGGGTACCGTTCCGCGATCGACTCGGGAAGCGACACCTGGTCCAGCAACTCCTTGACGCGCGCCAGCCGAGTGGGTCGGTCCGAGATACCGTGCACACGCATCGGCTCGCCGATGATCGCTCCGATGGAGCGCTGCGGGTCAAGCGACGCATACGGGTCCTGGAACACGGGCTGCATGCGGCTACGCAAGTTGAACATGCCCTTGCGCGAGATGCCGTTGAGGTTCGTGCCAGCGATGATGATGTCGCCAGACGTGGGCGGCTCGAGGCCAAGGATCATCCGCGCGGCGGTGGTCTTGCCCGATCCAGACTCCCCCACCAATGCCAGCGTCGAGCCCTTGTGGACCTTGAAGGAGACGTTGTCGACGGCCGTGAGCGGCTCCGTGCGGAAACCACCCTTGCGAATCGCGAACACCTTGGTCAGGTTCACGACCTCGATCGACGCGGGCGCCGTGGAGACGTGGTGCTCCTCGGCAGACTCGTGGTGTTGCGCTGCGAGGCGCGCCATGTCGAGTGTGGTGCCATCGTCGTCGCTGGCCGACGACCCGCGAATGCGGCGCGATGCCAGGGACGGGGCCGCCGCGATGAGCGACTTCGTGTACGGGTGCTGCGGGTTCTCCAACAGCTCGACGCTCGGCCCTGCCTCCACGATCTTGCCGCGGTGCATCACGATGAGCTTGGTTGCCCGCTCCGCTGCGAGGCCGAGGTCGTGCGTGATGAACAGCACGGCCGTGTTGTTCTCGCGCGTCAGCGTCGCGAGATGGTCGAGGATCGTCTTCTGGACCGTCACGTCGAGCGCCGAGGTGGGCTCGTCGGCGATCAGGAACTTGGGGTCGGCCGCGAGGCCGATGCCGATGAGCACGCGCTGACGCATGCCGCCAGAGAACTGGTGCGGGAACTGCTTCATGCGACGCGCGGCGTCCCCTAGCCCGGCCTCCTTAAGCACCTCAACGGCACGGGCCTTGATCTCCTTGCGGGTGTGCGCGAGCCCGTTGGCACGGACCGCCTCCTCCACCTGGAATCCGACCGACCACACGGGGTTGAGGTTGGACATCGGGTCTTGCGGGACGTAGCCCACGATCTTGCCGCGCACGGAGGCCATCTGGTCTTGGCTGAGGCCCACCATCTCACGGCCGTCGATCTTGATGCTGCCCGCGCCGATGCTGCCGTTGCTGGGCAACAAGTTGATCAGCGCGGTGGCCGTGGTCGACTTTCCGGATCCAGACTCTCCGACGATGGCAACGGTCTCGCCGGGCCAGATCTCGAAACTGATGCCGCGCAAGGCAGACACGGATCCGCCAAGGGTCTGGAAAGAAACCTCGAGATCCTTCACCTCGACGAGCGGTCCGTCGTGGTCTTCGTTGCTCTTCCGGGACAGGACTTCCATGGTCACATCGTTCATCGACGGGCCCTCGCCTTCGGGTCCAGTGCGTCTCGTACGAGCTCGCCCAACATGATGAAGGCCAGCACCGTCACGGTGAGGAATAGCGACGGCCAGAACAGCGCCATCGGCGCCGTCTTAATGGTCTGTTGCGCCTGCGAGATGTCGTTACCCCACGACATCACCGAGGAACCCAGTCCGATTCCGAGGAAGCTCAGCGCCGCCTCCGCAACGATCGCGGCGCCCAGACCCACCGTCAGAGTGACGATGACGGGCGTGAGCGAGTTGGGCAACACGTGCCCGATCAGCGTCGAAATTCTGGATCTGCCGACCGCAATCGACGCGGTGACGTACTCGAGGTTCTTGATGCGGAGCACCTCGGCGCGAACGATGCGCGCCAGCGACGCCCAAGCGAATCCTCCGATTGCGAACGCGATGGTGAGGACGTTGCGGTGCTGCGACAGCACCGACATCACGACGATCGCTGCCAAGAAGTAGGGGATCGAGAAGAAGATGTCGCCAATGCGCGAGAGCACCGAGTCGATCTTGCCGCCGAAGAAACCCGCGAGGGCACCCATCGGGATTCCGATCACCGCGGTGATGAGGGTAACCAGGAGCCCCACCGAGAGCGAGGTGCGGGCGCCCCACACCACGCGAGAGTAGACGTCACAGCCTTGCCGAGTGAATCCGAGCGGGTGCCCCCCGGTGGGACCGTTGTTGGAAACGCTCAGTTCGCAGTACTGGGGGTCCAGGTTCGTGAAAAGGCTGGGCCAGGCGGCCGCGAGTGCCACCACGGACACGATGGCGAGGGCCACGTAGAAGAGCGGCCTGCGGCGCAAGTCGCGCCACGCATCGATCCACAGGTTGGAACGGCGTTCGCCGAGCCGAACCTGGTCCACTTCAAGGGCTTCGTTTTCGTCAACGGGGGCGACAAAGTGGTCGGAATGGCGCTCAGACATAGCGAATCCTGGGGTCGAGGACGGCGTACAGCAGGTCGACAAGGATGTTGACCATCACGTACAGCACCGTGAGAATCGTGACGAACGACACGATCGTCGCGGTCTCACCCAGGTTGATCGCCCGGTAAAGCGTGAGGCCAATTCCCGGGATGTTGAAGATGCCCTCCGTGATGGTCGTTCCCGCGATCAACGCGCCGAAACTGGCTGCCGTATTCGTGACGACCGGGATGAGCGAGTTGCGCGCGATGTGCACAGGGATGATGCGTTTCGACGTCAGGCCCTTCGCGTACGCCGTGCGCACATAGTCCTCGCGCCGCGACTCGATCACGGATCCGCGCATGAGGCGCATCCCCGACACATAGATTGTCAACGCGATCACGAGCGCAGGTAAGAACATCGCACCCCACGTCGCGTTGGCACCCACGGTGACAGGGGCCCACCCCAGCTTGATGCCGATGAAGAACTGGGCCAGGAACATTCCCACAAAGACCGGCATCGAGTTCAGAATGAGGGCGACGACGACGCTGACGTTGTCGAAGATTCCTCCCTCACGCAGACCGGAGATGAGGCCGATCACCACGGACAGGACGAACTCCATGATCACCGCCATGATGACGAGCTTCACGGTGACAGGAAAGGCGCTCGCGAGGATGTCGTTCACGTCGCGGCCCGAGAAGGTCGTGCCCAGGTCGCCAGTAAAGACGTCCTTGAGGTACAGGAGGTACTGCACAAAGAACGGCTGGTCGAGGTTGTACTGCGCCTGCAGCGCGGCAACCTGTGCGGGATTGGGGGTCTTCTCCCCAAAGAGGGCGAGGATCGGGTCGCCCGGCATGGCAAACACCATGAAGTAGATCAGAAAAGTGGTACCCAACAGGACGGGAACGGCCTGGAGCAATCTCCTCAGGAGATATCTCAGCATCGGCGGCTCGCGAGTGTAGTCGTTGGTGTTGACATGAGTGGCCCCATCGTACAGCGTCGTACAAGGTCAAAAGACAGCCGGAGGGCCCGCCCCGACCGAAGTCGAGACGGGCCCCACGTGGTTGCTAGTTCTTGGTGATCTCGAAGTAGAGAGGCACCGAGTTCCAGCCGAACTGGACGTTGCTGACGCCCGTTGAGTATCCACCGTTGACGTTGGAGTACCACAGCGGGATCGCAGGCAGGTCCTGCAGAAGCACTTCCTGAGCGCTCTGGAGGATCGAGTTGCGCTCCGCATTGTCTCCGGTCGAAATACCTTCACCGAGGAGCGTGTCGAAGTCAGCCGACGAGTAGTCGCCGTCGTTCGAACCAGCACCGGTTCCGTAAATCGGGCCGAGGAAGTTGTACAGACCCGGGTAGTCGGCCTGCCAGCCGGTACGGAAGGCAGAGTCGATGGTGCGGTCGGTCACTTCCGAACGAAGCTCCTTGAACGTTGCATAGGGTTTGCCCTCGGCATCGATACCCAGCGTGTTCTTGATGGAGTTGATCGTGGCGTCAACCCATGCCTGGTGGCCACCGTCAGCGTTGTACGCCAACTTGAAGGTGCCATCCCAGGGGCTGATCGCGTCGGCCTCGGCCCACACCTTCACAGCCTCGTCAGGGTTGTAAGCCAAGACCTCGGCGCCCTGGAGGGTGTCGGACCAGCCGTCGACCACCGGAGAGGTGAAGTCGGAGGCGGGGGTACGCGTTCCCTCGAAGATCACGTCAGTGATCTCCGGGCGGTTGATGGCCATCGACAGCGCCTGGCGGCGCAGCTTGCCTTCTTCACCCGCGAAGTGCGGGAGGCGATCCGGGATCGTGAAGGACTGGAAGATGGCCGCAGCCTGGTTGACCGCACGGTCGCCCAGCTCGTCCTGGTACGTGGCCAGGGATGAGTCCGGGATGCCGTCGATGACGTCAACGTTGTCCGCCTGCAGGTCCGCGTAAGCGGCATCCTGCGTCGGATAGAACACGAAGGTCAGACCGTCGTTCTTCGGGGCACGACCACCGTTGTAGTCAGGGTTCGTGACCAGGTCGATCTGCACGTCGTGCTGCCAAGCGTCAGGGCCAGCCAACATGTAGGGTCCGTTGCCGATCGGGTTCGCGCCGAAGGCCTCAGGGTCGTCGAAGAACGCCTGCGGAAGCGGGTAGAACGCCGAGTAACCAAGACGCTGCGCGAAGTCGGCCGCAGGCTTGTTCAGCGTGATCGTGAATGTACTGTCATCCACGACCTGAAGGCCGGACATGACCGGGACACTCTCGTCCCAGCTGAAGCCATCAATGTCTTCGAAGAAGTACTGGTTGAGCTGCGCGTTGCCGGTGTCGGCTGCGTAGTTCCAGGCGTCCACGAAGGAGCTGGCGGTGACGGGGGTGCCGTCGGTGAACGTCCAACCGTCGGCCAGCGTCACCGTGAGGTTCTGCGGGTCATCGACGACGATGTCAGACGCAACATCGTTGTAGGCGGCGCCGGTGGCGTCGTAGTAGACCAGGCCTGCAAAGATCGAGTCGATGATCTTTCCGCCACCGGTCTCGTTCGTGTTGGCCGGGATCAACGGGTTCTGGGGTTCCGAACCGTTCGCGCGCACAATCGCAGTTCCGTCGGTGGTGCCGCCGCCAGTCGAGCTGGTGGTGACCTCCGGGTCGCTGCTGGACGAGCACGCGGCCAGGGTCAGTGTCGCGGCTGCTGCCAGCGCAATGCCCTTACCAATAGTGCCGAGCTGCATACTCGGACTCCTTTCTTCGTTCGCGACGCGCTTCACCCTTCGATGAGAAAGACGAGTGCGCACGCAAAAATCCGCGAGGCGTTTCCTCGCGATGCTTCCATGCTAGAGAACAGCACGTAACAAACAAGTCACGCGCAGGCATCAATTCCGATATCGAACCGGAATGTTGTGTGGCGTAGATCACACTCTGAGCGTGTCGCCATGCTGCGGGCGCGGTATCCGGGATGTCCGTCCCGCATGCCACAGTGTGTTCATGGAGTATTTGATCGCCGTCATAGCCGCCGTCGCGGGAATCGTCATCGGATTCCTGTGGGGTGCCCTGCGCTCGGCGTCTGCAACGCGTGACGCCGACGCCCGCGTGGCGGAGTCCCGTTCCGCGCTCGATGTCGAGCGGTCGCGGTCCGTCGAGTTCGAACGGCGGATCGCAGATACCGCTCAGGCTGCGCAACTGCGCGAGGCGGCGCTGAACGAGGCCCACGAGAAGTACGTCCTTCAGATTCGGGGCGATCAGGAGACCCTGCGCCGGGAGTTTCAGTCGCTGTCCGCGGAGACTCTCAAGGCCAGTCAGGAGCAATTGCTCGCAGTAGCGCAGGAGCGGCTCACGCGCGAGCGACAGGTCGCTGACGCGGAACTCGCCAAGCGCGAGGAGTCGGTCAGAACCATGGTCGAGCCGATTGCCAAGGCGCTCGCAGAGGTGCAGAAGCAGACCAGCGAGACGGACAAGAATCGCGCCGAGGGTCAGGCGGCGCTCACGCAACAGGTGCGCCAAATGCTGGACGCGTCGGAGAGGCTCGACAAGAAGACATCCGACTTCATCAATACCTTGCGCAGGTCCGACGTCCGCGGCAACTGGGGCGAGGTGCAATTGCGGCGCGTGGTCGAACTGTCAGGCATGGTCAATCACGTCGACTTCGAGGAACAGGAGAACGTCAGGGACGGCGAGGGCAAGAACCTCCGCCCGGACATGACCATCAAGCTCGCCGGCGGCCGCACCATCGTGGTCGACTCCAAGGTGGCGCTGTCAGCGCTCCTCGAGGCCTTCGAGACGGACGACGAAGCCGTTCGGGCCGAGCGTCTGCTCGCGCATGCGCGTCACGTCAAGAAGCACGTCGACGACCTGTCCTCCAAGAGGTACTGGGACATGTTCGACTCGGCCCCCGAGTTCGTGGTGATGTTCGTCCCCTCGGAGGCCTTCTACCAGAGCGCTCTCGAACAAGACCCGGGGCTCCAGGAGTACGCGTTTGCCAAGCGGGTGGTGATCGCCACCCCCACCACGCTCGTGGCCATGCTGCGCACCGTCGCGCACGCCTGGAAGGAGGACACCCTCGCCAAGAACGCCCAGCAGGTGCTCGCCACTGGCAAGGAACTCTACGACCGCCTCATCACGATGGGCGGCCACTTGTCCCGCGTCGGCAAGGCACTCGACAGCGCGGGCAAGGCCTACAACGCCACCGTCGCGTCCATGGAGTCACGCGTGCTCGTCAGTGCGCGAAAGTTCGGCGAGATGCAGGAGATCAGCGGGGACATCGAGGAGTCCGCCCCCGTGCACCTCGACATCCGCCAGATCGCCGCCCCGGAACTCGAGCGCGAGTCCGAAGCCGAGCCCGACGCAGCGCCTGCGTCCGACCACTAGCGCGGGGCTCACTCGGTAGCTCAACGGCGTGGGGCCTCGAACGAGGCTCCCAGCGACACGATTGAGGCGCGCGACAGGTCCCGGCGGAACGAGGCGCCGGGGTGGCGCGGGGGACAAGAGTACCCCCAAAGTGCTTGGGAATGCAAGCGCTTGCTTAACATCGCTTGTTCCCTTTGACCGATGTGTCCGGCGGCGCTACGGTTCCCTTAGACCGGGGGGTTTTGAGCCCCCGGATCGCGACAAGGGAGTCCCGATGCCTCAGCACACGCGCGCACTGACCGCTCTGCTATCCGGAGTCGGACTGATGGTGGGCCTCGGCCTCGCAGTCCCGCTCGCCGCGCCTGCCCGCGCCGCGGAACCGACCGTCGCCCTCGTCGGCAGCCTCCAGAGCGAGCTCGGCTGCCCCGGCGACTGGCAGCCCGAGTGCGCGGCCACCGAGCTCCAGCCCACCGGCACCGCCGGTCGCTACGCAGCCGAGTTTCTGGTCCCTGCGGGAAGCTGGGAGTACAAGGCCGCGCTGAACGACACCTGGGACGTCGCGTGGGGTCGGGCTGGGGGCGGCGACAACGCCCCGCTCACGATCGCGGGGGACACGTTGTTACGCTTCACATACGACGACACCACGCACCTCATCGGCGTCGCACCCGTCGACCTCACCGGCGGCTACACGGCCGCCGACGACGCCCTCGAAAGCGCCCCCGTGCGCGAGGCGGGCGACGGGCAGCAGTTTTACTTCGTCATGACGGACCGCTTCGCCAATGGCGACCCCACCAACGACGCCGGGGGGCTCACCGGTGACCGCCTCGTCACGGGCCTCGACCCGACCGACAAGGGCTTCTACCACGGTGGCGACCTGGCCGGTCTGCGCAGCAAGCTCGACTACATCGACGGCCTCGGGACGACGGCGATCTGGCTCACGCCGTCCTTCCTCAACAAGCCCGTGCAGGGCACAGGGGCCGACGTCTCTGCCGGATACCACGGGTACTGGATCACCGACTTCACTCAGATCGACCCCCACCTGGGGACCAACGCCGAGCTCGAGGCCCTCATCGCCGACGCTCACAACCGCGGCATCAAGGTCTACTTCGACATCATCACCAACCACACCGCCGACGTCATCGACTACACGGGCGGCGCCTACGGCTACGTCGATCAGGCCACCCGGCCATATACCGACGCGGGCGGGACGGCGTTCGACCCGGCGGACTATGCGGGCACCAGCACCTTCCCTGCGCTCGATGCCGCGACGTCGTTCCCGTACGTGCCCGTCGTCGACCTGGCCGAGGCCGACCTGAAGGTCCCGGCCTGGCTCAACGACGTCACGAAGTACCACAACCGCGGAAACTCGACCTACTCGGGTGAGTCCACCACCTACGGCGACTTCTCCGGCCTGGACGACCTGATGACCGAGGACCCCGCCGTTGTGCAGGGCTTCGTTGACGTCTACAACGGCTGGGTCGACCTGGGCATCGATGGCTTCCGGATCGACACGGCCAAGCACGTGAACTTCGAATTCTGGGAGACCTTCACCGCGGACGTCAAGGCGCATGCGGCGAGTCTCGGCAACGACGACTTCTTCATGTTCGGCGAGGTGTACGACGCCGACGCGACCAAGACCTCGCCCTACGTGCGCGACTCCGACATGAGCTCGGTGCTCGACTTCTCCTTCCAGTCGGCGGCGACCACCTTTGCCCGCGGATTCGATCCCGACGTGCTCTCCACCCTGTACGCCTCCGACGACTGGTACACCACCGACCACTCCAGCTCCACGGCCCTGCCCACCTTCCTGGGCAACCACGACATGGGCCGCGTCGGGCACCTGGTGCGGGATGACCCTGACGGCCTGGCCCGGTCCGAACTGGCGCACAGCCTGATGTTTCTGTCGCGCGGCCAACCCGTCGTGTACTACGGCGACGAGCAGGGCTTCGAGGGTGACGGTTCGCTCGGCGGGACCGACAAGGACGCCCGTCAGGACATGTTCGCGACCCAGGTCGACGAGTACGCGAACCAGCTGCTGCTCACCGGCGAGACGGTCGGCTCGCAGGACCGGTTCGACTCGACGGCACCGATCTATCAACACATCGCCGCCCTCTCGGCGCTGCGGGCGGCGACGCCTGCGCTCGTCGACGGTGCGCAGATCGAGCGGCAGGTCGCCGGTGCCGGCTCGGTTTACGCCTTCTCCCGGGTGCTGCCGAGCGAGAAGGTCGAGCACCTCGTCGCGCTCAACAACGCGAGCACCGACGCAGCGGTCAGCGTCACCTCGCTGACCCCTGGCGCGACGTTCACCCCGATCTACGGAGGCGGCGCAGCCGTCACCGCCGACTCCGCGGGCGTCGTCTCGCTCACGGTGCCCGCGCTGTCCGCCGTGGTCATGATCGCCGACGGACCGGTCGCTCCCGCTGCCTCGCTCGACCTCGCGCTCGCGCTGCCGACCCCCGGAGCGGCGCTCACCGGTTCCACCCCCGTGGCCGCGACGACCCCGGACGTCTGGCAGCAAACCTCCTTCGCCTACCGCGTCGTCGGCGGCACGGACTGGACGCCGCTCGGCACCGCCGAGAGCACCAGCCCGCGCGTCTTCGCCGACGTGACCGGGCTGGCCGACGGCACCCTTGTCGAGTATCGCGCCGTGACGACCGATGCGTCAGGTGCGCACGCCGCGGCCTCGACCTACGGATCGGTCGGGTTCGCGGTCGACGGAGCCGTGGTGGTCCCGCCGCCCCCGGACGACCTCGGCAACCTCCAGGTCACCGTTCCCGGCAACTATCAGCACACAGCAGGCTGCCCGGGCGACTGGGACCCGGCCTGCGCGGCCACGACGCTCACCTACCGCGGCAACGGTCTGTACGCCGGGACGTTCCCTGTGGCAGCAGGCGACTACGAGTACAAGATCGCGATCGGCGGCTCCTGGGACGTGAACTACGGTGTCGGCGGGGCGCCGGGTGGAGCGAACGCCACCTTCTCGCTCGCCGCAGCCGCGGACGTCACCTTCGTCTTCGACGAGGTGAGCCACGCCTTCACGTCCAGTGCGCAAGGCCCCCTGCTGACTGTTCCCGGCAGCTACCAGAGCGAGGTCGGCTGCGCCGGCGACTGGGACCCTGCATGCCTCGCCACCGTCCTGCTCGACGGCGACGGGGACGGGATCGCGACGTTCACCGCGACGATCCCCGCAGGCTCCTACGAGGCGAAGGTCGCCCACGGGCTGTCGTGGGCCGAGAACTACGGTGCCGGCGGCATCCCGGGCGGTGCGAACATCCCGTTCACCGCGCCCGGCGGCAAGCCCGTGACCTTCAACTACGAGATCGCGACGCACCTGCTGACGATCGAGGTCACCGATCCTCCGCTCGCGGGCCTGGGGACCGCGCAGGCGCACTGGATCGACGCGACGACGCTCGCCTGGCCTGCGAGTCTCTTGCCTGCAGGCGCCGACCCGTCAGGGCTCTCATGGGCGCTGCACCATGCGCCCGACTCCTCTCTCGGCGTCGTCGACGGCGCCGTGTCCGGCGGGGAGCAGGTCGCACTGACCTACGACCCGACGGGGCTCACCGACGCGCAGCTGGCCCGGTTCCCCGCGCTTTCCGGGTATCTGGCACTCCACCTCGACGCCGCAACCGCGGATGTGGAGCAGTGGCTCACCGGCGAGCTCCTCGTCGCGCAGTACGACGGAACCGAACTGAGCGCAGCCACTGGGGTGCAGATCCCAGGCGTTCTCGACGACCTCTACGCCGCGGATGCCTCCCAACGCACGATGGGTGCGACCTGGCGTAGCGGGCGGCCGACGCTCGCGGTCTGGGCCCCCACGGCGCAGTCCGTGAACCTGCTGCTCTGGAAGGGTGCCGACACCTCGACCAACCCCCAGCGGGTCGCGATGACCAGGAGCGCGGACGGCACGTGGAAGGTCTCGGGACCAAAGGGGTGGAAGAACGCCGCCTACCTCTACGAGGTCACGGTCTACGCGCCCAGCACCGACGCAGTCGAGGTCAACCGAGTGACCGACCCCGCCTCCGTCGCCCTCACGGTGAACTCGACTCACTCGGTGCTCATCGACCTGGACGACCCGAGCCTGGCACCACGGTTGTGGCGCGTCTCGAAGCAGCCCGTCGTCGACCCGGTCGACCAGACCATCTACGAGCTGCATGTGCGGGACTTCTCCATCGGCGACCAGACGGTCCCTGCCGCCCTGCGAGGCACCTACCTCGCCTTCGCCCTGCCGCGCAGCGACGGCCGCACGCACCTGCGCGAGCTTGCCGACGCCGGCCTGACGACCGTGCACCTGCTGCCCACGTTCGACATCGCGTCAATCGAGGAGGACCGCTCGGCCCAGGCCACACCGCCGTGCGACCTGGCATCGTTCGCGCCTGACTCGACCGAGCAGCAGGCCTGCATCCAGCAGGTCGCCGATGCTGACGGCTACAACTGGGGCTACGACCCGCTGCACTGGACCACGCCTGAGGGTTCGTATGCCGTGCACCCAGACGTGTGATGTGTCGGGACATCGTTTACAGGTGTCTCGGGGCATTGTTGACAGGGGCTCCTCCTTTGGGAGGGGCCTCTTGTCGTTTCTTGGGGTGGTAGT
>Ga0209643_1000574_pt1 | contig 58770 bp, 49 predicted proteins | sample AutmiccBRH37_all_FD_187383 | JGI IMG/M metagenome (GOLD analysis project Ga0209643, IMG submission 187383) | Deep subsurface microbial communities from Mt. Terri, Switzerland - Autotrophic microbial communities BRH/37_all (SPAdes) (version 2) | ecosystem: Environmental > Aquatic > Deep...
TTGTGTGAATTTAATTTTTTTTGGGCAGCTGTAATGGGTATCTCAGCTGCCCTGTTGCAATCAACAACTGGATTAACTGTACAATATTAGGAAGAATATTCAACATTTTCTGCTTCCCAAAGTAGAACTAAAGTATCAATATCCTGAAATAGAAATCATTTCAGGGGTAACTGTTGGATATCTTTACTTTGAAAAAGTATCGACAGTGGTTCTTTTCTATTCTTTTATAGATGTTAGGATGTTATGGTTGTCAACTTAGTGGACAATACGATGTGTTCTTTATAAAGTAGGTTGACAGTTGTATCGACCCTTGGCGCTGAACTTGTCCCTTCTCCCCTCAGAGGTGACGGAGGTGATTATGATGGAAGAAGGCTTTTCTCTTTCCGAAAAGGAATTCTCGCTGTTCTGTGAAGCTATCGCTTCTTTTCATACCATCCGGGATATGGATGACATGCTCGTCGCCATCTTCCGGAAGATCGGATATGTCATCGCCATACAGGGTGTCTCCATTGCCCTGCATGACCCGGCCAACAAAGAATTCTATTTCATCCGCACAGTCGAGGAAGGCAAAAGCAGAAGTGAATCCAGAGACCGATTTCTGCGATTTCCCGACAACTTAGGTGTGGCCGGATGGGTCATGAGCAATAATCGGGCTACCACTGTCAATGACGTTTCCCGGGACCATCGGTTCTATGACGGCTTCAATAGCGAAGAGGATTTCATAACTCGCTCGATGATCTGTGTACCCCTGCGGACACGGAAGGGTTTTCTGGGAGTTTTATATGCGCTGAATAAGGAAAGTTGCGCCTTTACCGAACGGGATGAAAGGATTCTTGAAATCATAGCGGGAACTATTGCCGTCTCGCTGGAAAACGCCAGGCTCTATGGCGAACTCAAGGACCATGTACATGCGCTTGAACAGGAAAAAAAGATTCTGCAGCACCAGATTCGGGCCGGGGCGGGGTTCAAGGAAATTATCGGCTCAAGTCCTCCAATGAGGCGGATGTTCGAATTAATGAGGAAAATACTCGATACGACCACCACGGTGCTTATTCAAGGGGAAACGGGAACCGGCAAGGAACTCATTGCCAAAGTCATCCACTATAACGGGCTCTTGCAGAACAAACCCTTCGTTGCCGAAAACTGCAGTGCGCTCCCGGAAAATCTCCTGGAAAGTGAGCTCTTCGGCTATGTACGAGGAGCGTTTACCGGAGCTGCTGCAAATAAAAAGGGATTATTCGAGATAGCGGACGGCGGCACCATCTTTCTTGACGAAATCGGCGAGATGTCTCCCCTGATGCAGGTCAAGCTGCTCAGAGTGCTTCAGGAAGGTGAGTTCCGACCCGTCGGCTGCAATCGCAGCAGGCAGGTAAAAGTCAGGGTTATTGCCTCCACCAACCGGAACCTCGGCGAGGAGATCAAAAAGGGACAGTTCCGAGAAGATCTGTACTACCGCATCAACGTTTTTCAGATTACGCCACCGCCCTTACGGCAGAGAAAGGATGATATTCTCTCCCTTGCCAATCATTTTCTTGAAAAATATGCCCGGAAAAACAACAAACCGGTTCCCGTCCTCACCCCGCAGGCACTTGATCTGCTGATGCGGTTCGATTGGCCGGGAAACGTAAGGGAGCTCGAAAATGAAATGGAGCGGGCGCTGGCTATGGCGGGCGGAGGAACGACAATTTCCTCTGAGTTTCTCTCTGAAAAGATAACGCGTCTGGGAAGAAATTGTCACTCCGATGAATCCGGAGACGGAGCAGGCATTTTAAAAGATGCGATTCGCCGAACCGAGATAACGATGATAGGCGAAGCGCTGGAATCTTCCGGGGGCAATCAGACTCAAGCGGCTAAGGCGCTGGGGCTGTCGAGACAGGGTCTGGTAAACAAAATCGCAGCCTACAGCATACAGGTAAAACAGCAACTCGACCGGTAGATATGAAACGGCTTGGAAAGGCATTTCTTACGGGTCTTCTGCTGGCAATTGCAGGCACCTGTTTTGTATATACACCATACGGTCAGAGGGTCGAAGAGGAGTTTGGCCTGTCGCTGCTGTTCAAGCTGAGAGGACCGCGGCAGCCACCTGAAAAAGCAGTTATTGTCAATATTGACAGCATTTCCCCCGGCAATCCGGAACTTTCCGGCAGTTTCGGTAAATTGCCCAGAACCGTCCATGCAGCCTTGGTCGACAGGCTCACGCAGTATGGCGCAGCGGTCATCGCTTTCGATATCTATTTTGCCGAGACTGCAAACCGGGATCAGGATACGACTTTTGCCGAGGCCATTCGCCGGGCCGGCAATGTAATTCTGGTTGAGGATCTGCGGCATGCTCCCGCCATGCCCGCCACCGGACCCACCGGAAGAGGCGCGGGGCCGGCCGGTAATGTTGAAATGGAGATTTTAGTCCCACCGATACAACCCCTGGCCGATGCCGCCTTTGCCCTTGTTCCTTTTCCCCTGCCGAAAATTCCGATAAGGGTGAATCAGTCCTGGCGATTCAAGGAGTCATGCGGAGATATGCCGACATTACCTGCCGCTGTTTTCCAGGCGGCGACACTCAGCCACTATGATCGGCTCCATGCCTTGCTTCGTCAAAAAGTGCCGGACAATATCTATGACCTTCCTGCCTCTGCTGAAGAGGCGATGGCCACTCTCGGTCTTGTTGAGACCATGCGAAAAATCAGGAGAGTTTTTCTCCGGAATGAAAAGCTTCGAGAAGAGCTCCTTGCCGAGAATCGCAGTGCCAGGGTTTCCGGACCTTCCGCCGGGCAGGATCTGCTGACGCTGATCAATATGTATGGAGGGGAAAGCCGTGTCGTTATCGACTTCTATGGTCCTCCGGCCACCTGTACGACTTTATCCTATCATGATGTGTTGTCGCCGCCTGAAGACACTCATGATTCCATAGCAGAAAAAATAAGAAATAAGGTTGTTTTTGTCGGTGCGGCGCGGATGCACTGGTCAAACCAGAAAGATGGTTTCTATACCGTGTATTCCCGGCCGGACGGCCTTGATCTCAGCGGTGTGGAACTGGCTGCAACCGTGTTTGCCAATCTGGTCGAGAACCGCTCGGTTCACCCTCTGTCTGCGGGTAAAACGATCGGGCTCATCGGCTTCTGTGCCCTGGCGGCCTGTCTGCTCAGCTTTCTGCTGTCCCCTCCGCTTGCGGCTGCTCTGCTGCTTGCGGGAATCGGCGTATATCTTTTCGGCGCCTCTGCCGTCTTTTCCCAGAGCGGCACCTGGACGCCGCTGATTACCCCGATTGTCCTTGTGCCTGCCAGCGGTTTTCTGATTGCGACGTTCATAAATTATCTGGCAACCCACCGCGAGCGGCGAAATATCCATACCGCTCTTGGCTTCTATCTTCCCGGAAGTGTCGTAGAGGAACTTACCCATGATCTCTCGTTCATCACAACGGGAGACCGGAAAATGTACAGCGTCTGTGTCATGACCGATGCTCAGCACTACACCACCCTGTCGGAAAGAATGGAGCCGGAAGAGTTGAGCATCCACATGAAAGCGTACTATCAATACCTGTTCAGAGAGGTAAAAAGAAATGGAGGTATGGTCTGCAACGTGATCGGCGATTCCATGCTTGCTCTCTGGCCTTCAGCCGAACCGGAAACATCGCTTTGCCGGAAGGCCTGTCAGGCATCTCTGCAGATGGTCGAGGCGGTCGAAAGGTTTAACGGCAAGTACCCGGGGAGGTCGTTACCAACCCGTATCGGGATTCATGCCGGCTATCTGCTGATGGATAATATTGGTGCCGAGGATCATTTTGAATATGCGCCTGTAGGAGATATTGTCAATACGGCATCGAGAATCGAAGGACTCAATAAGCACCTCGGCACCAGAATTCTCGCATCCGAAGAAACTCTTCGTGGTGTTGCCGGCATACGGTACCGCGAGATAGGAACCTTCCTTCTCGGCGGCAAGACCAGGCCGGTCGGCATTTACGAACTGCTCGCCGAAAAGGAGTATTCAGCCGAGTGGAACCGTCTCTACAAAGAGGTCTTTCCGGAAGCGGTCTGGCTCTTCCGGCAAGGTCTATGGCATAAGGCTCTGGCGGTATTCGACCATTGCCTGACCGTGCATGCGGAAGACGGTCCCACGCGATTTTACAAGCAGCTCTGTGAATCGTATCTTGTCACGCCGCCTGCTGCCGACCGGCAGGAGATAATCCGGGTGGATAAATAACCGCCGGTTTCGAGTGTCACTAAGGGATATAGAAAGTGCGACCCCCAATTACTACGTATCCGGAATTCGTTTTGAGGTATTCAAAAGTCAGGTTTTTGAGTGTCTTGTGCTTTCCCTTGAAGGCTTGAATCTCGCTCGGACTCAGTTCCTCTATCGGGTTATCATCTTTGTCAAAGAGCTTGAAATCACCTTTTTCCGGAAATTCGATTGTAAATTTCATAGTTTTCCTCCTGTGAATTTTTGAGTTAGAAAGCAACCGTCAGTCTGGCTATAATCTGCTGCTCGGCAAGGAACCGCGGATTGGCCGGATCTGTGTTGACAAATTTGAACGGCTCATCAAGGAGATTTTTGATTTCCACCGTGAAAATGCCATACCGTTTCGGTATTCGATAACCGAAGGAGAGATCGACTACCCAGAATTGATCGTTTTCTTCAGCAAAGCCAACATCTCTTGTGCCGAAATCGCCTTTCTGGTCTATATAACTTGCCTGCAAACCGCCAATCATCACGGACGGATGGAAAACCTGGGCCCGGGGTGTGACCCGGTGAGTTTTCAGATCTTGTATTCCCAGTAAACCTTCCCACTGGTCGTGGGAATAATGCTCATAATAGTATTCCAGGCCAAGGCTGAGCCAGCCGGCAGGTGCACAGTACAGATACGCCGATCCGATATTTTCCTGCCAGTCGTCCTCTTTCTGCTCCGGAAGGCCGAGCAAGGTGAGGTCATTATAGGGAACCTCCAGATCCCGATGAAAAAACTGCAGTCCCCCATACCAGTCGGCGGAGAATGTCCGGTCGATGCCTGCCCCGTAGGTCCATGAGGTAGAAGCCTCAAGATCGTCAAAAAACTGATTGAATCCTGCTACAAGCGTCGGTTCGATGGTTTGAGCGTAGATAAATCTTCTGGTCACGGTTTTAAAAGCAGCCGCCCGCAGCAATGTACTTTCGACCGGCTGCCAGGCAAGCCCGAGCTTCGGATTCAGTTCGTTGCGATCCATGAAGGAACTGTCAAGCGCATCCCCGCTGAGTCCGACAGTTGCCTGGATATCCCGGTGAAGATCGAGTTGGGCATAGCTGTAAAGGTTGGCGTGCTCGGTTGTCTTGTCTTCTTCGAGCAATGCCTCGAACGGTGAGATGTAATGCAAAGCTTCGTCTTCATCTGCCGATAAAAATCCTGCGCCGCTTTTCAGACTCCATCGTGCACTCCTATGGATATGCTGGACTTCAGCCATCCGGCTGTCAACTTCACTGGTGATTTCGATAGATGTTGAAAAAAGGCCGTCGGAGCGTATCGCGGCATCGCCGTCGTCCGAGCTGAAAATCGCCGTCCCGAGCAGGGTCGAATGGGGCTGCAGATCATGGCGAATACCTGCCCGCACGCTTTTTGTCGTATCCGACTGGCGGAGTGTGTTGCTGAACATGGTCGGGTCGAACTGGATGGCAAGATCACCATAATCCTTTTCTTTGTAGCGGATTTCCGCCATCAGACTGGTGGCCGGGGAGAGCATTGCCTGGAAATAAGCGCTGTAAATATCATTTTCCTGATCGTTGTTCTCCCGGATACCGTCCGTTTGATAATGAAACTGGCCGAGGCTGTAGGAGAATCTCCCTTCAACCCCAGAGAGTACGACTTCATCACCAAGAATATCGTTACTGCCAATCACCCCGCTTGTCCGCAAAGCTGTTCTGTCCCTTAAAAAGAGAGGATTGAATTCATTGGCGGAGGCAGTGGATGGGCCGGTGCCTTCGAGGATATGCAATTTGCTTTCGGCAAGCTGTGGCTGGACGGGTGTAATATTGATCGGCTGAAGAAGCTGCGACTGCAGCAGTTCACTTACCCTGGCGACTTCATGGCGCGGCAGGGCGCTGTAGGTATCGGCGAGGAACCTGTGGGCGGAATAATTGGCGGGATCGGCGTGTATCGATTTCCATCCCTCAACCTTCGCCAGCTGGGGGAAGCCAAGATCCGTATAAATCCTTCCCAGGCCGGCACTGCGCGCCGCGAGATCGTCGTCAAGCAGCAGGCGTGAACGATAGACGGCCCGGTTGTCATTCATGGCGATCGACTGCCGGATATCGTGCAGGGCCTCGACCGGGCGATTGATGGTCTGCTTTCGTATGGCATCGTAAAGCCAGGGCGTCGGATCCGCAGGGTCCAGTTCCTTGGCAATCAAATATTGGCGGCGGGCGTGGTTGTCCCGTTTTTCCTCAAAATAGGCTTTGCCGAGATAGCTGCGAATCAAGGAGCTGCCCGGATCGAGGGCCGCGGCGATTTCAATGTCCGCCCTTCCTTCTGCAAGACTGCCCGTTCGTATCCGGGCAAGCCCCAGACCCAGCCTGGCAAGGGGGAGCGCCGGGTCGATTGCGATGGCCTCAGAGAATGCAGCCCGGGCTTCATCTGTTTCTATACGGCTGAGATGGACAAAGCCCAGAACAGTCCGGCTGAGACCGGAGGAAGGTGTGAGAGAAGCTGCTTCTGCTGCCATTGCCCTGGCTTCTTCAAGTTCGCCGACGGAGAGGAGCAGTTCTGCAAGCCGGGCTTTTACCAGACCGTTTTCAGGATTGAAGGCAGTTGCCTGTTCAAGGGCCTCAAGGGCGGCCCCAATATCAAAATAGGCCTGCCGGGCATAGGAAAGCGCAAGACCTGCGGGGGCGGAATGAGGGTCGAGCTCAATCGCCCGCAAGGCGAATTGAAGGGCCTGTGCCTTGTTGTTGCGGACCGTTTCGATGATTGAAGAGAGCGCCAGGGCAGCAGTGTTTTTTTGATCCTGCTGGAGGATCAGGGACAGATTTTGCCGGGCTTCCTCAACCCGGCCAACCGAGAGGCTGCGGCCGGCCTGATGGATACGCTCCGCTGATTCAACGTCTGTGAGGGGAGCGGAAGGTTCTATCACCGCAGGATAATACAGCGTCCATTCGACGGCATCCCGCGGCCTGACAATGGCCATAGCCGTCGGTGCCGAACCTTCTTGCGCCATCGCGCTCCGGCCGCTGGAGAGATGCAATCGGCCTTCTTGATTGACGGCTGTCACCTGTCCCTCGAATACGATGATGAAGGCCTTGCCGGGATCGACGCGGACAAGGAACTCGGTGCCTTCCACCACGCCATTGACGTACGGGGTAATGACTTTAAGGGAGCGGGGCTGGTGGCTGAAAATATGAAGAGCCCCTCGCAGGAGCTCAAGAACGGAGAAGGTGTCTTGCGTCGGTTTGCTGAAGATAATCGTACTTTTCCGGTCAATGCGAAGAACTGTTTCATTTTTCAGTACGACCGCCGCCCGTCCATCGGTGCCGACCCTCAGCATGTCGCCGGGACAGAATTCCATGTCCATTGCAACAGCCTGCCAATCGGATTGTTCGTTACGCTGAACTTCCGCTTCGCCCTGGAGGGAAACAAGGGTGGCTGCAGGTTGTGAACATTCCTCCGCAGCGTCACCGGAAGAGGCGAAAAAGAGCAGGCAGAAAACAATAACACCATAGATGCAAGAGACGATCATCTTCGAATTCATGGTCTTCTCCCAACAGGTAAGCCTTGAAATCCGTTACCGGTAAGTAATCTCTGCCGTGACCTTTATCGACGGGCAATTTATCCTATCACATTATTTGGGTTTATCCCACATTATTCAGCGCCTTATAATGTCTAGGCATTTGATTGTCAGATGTATTGTCACGATAGACAACCAGTACCCCGATGGTTAAATTTGTTGCAAATGAATCTGCAGGAATTCTTTGATAAATGAAAATATTGAAGAGGAGACGAACGCGCAGGAGATTTGAGTATGGTGAACAGTAACACGAAGCCCGAAAAGAGGGCAACCCGCATATGGCCAGCCTGGCATTCCACCTTGTCAAACTTCAGGCAACCCAGCACGCGGACGGCGGTCTGGCAGTTGCTCAATTCGCTTCTCCCTTACTTTGCGTTATGGTTTCTGATGATCGAGTCGATCAGGCACGAATATCCGTATCCTGTCACTCTGGCGCTGGCGGTGGTCGCCGCCATGTTTCTCGTTCGGCTTTTTATCCTTTTTCACGATTGCGTACACGGCTCGCTCTTTCCGAGGAAGGGCCCCAACACGTTCTTCGGATATTTTTTGGGGTTGCTGGTATTTACTCCCTTTGACGACTGGCGTTTCAGCCATCTTCGACATCATACCACCTACGCCAATCTCGATACGCGGGGCTTCGGCGATATCTGGACCATGACCCGGGCGGAATACCAAAATTCATCGAAGACCCATCGGCTGTCGTACCGTCTTTACCGTAACCCTTTCATACTACTTGGCCTGGGCGCCTTGTTCAGTTTTTTGCTCCGCTTCCGGTTGCCGACACGAAAGGCGAAACGCAAGGAGCGGGTGAGCGTCCTGTTCACCAATCTGCTGATCGCAGTGGTAATTGTTATTGCCTGGCAAACGATAGGCCTTCGGACATACCTGCTCATCCAGTTGCCGGTACTGTGGATAGCCGGCGCTCTGGGAATTTGGCTTTTCTACGTGCAGCACCAGTTTGAAGGAGGATATTGGGCGCGCAGACAGGAGTGGGATGCTCTCCGCGCTGCGATGGAGGGCAGTTCTTTCTATCGATTGCCGTCGGTGTTGCGTTGGTTTTCGGCCAGCATCGGCTATCACCATGTTCACCATCTCAGCCCCCGGATTCCGAACTATCGGCTGAAAGAATGCTACGATGCCGTCCCGGAAGTTCGGGACAAGCCACCCCTCACTCTCAGGAAAAGCCTTTCCGGTATTCACCTGAAACTTTGGGACGAGGAACGGCAGGATCTTGTCGGCTTCTATTAAAAAAGAAGGTTCGCGCAAAAAACCATGGAAATAAATAAGGGATCGGGATAGCAATGAATGGGGCAATGAGCAGTTTCTATCAAGTACAGTGTTGAGGGGAGATGGGATGGGATTGATTCTGGTGCTGGACGATGTTCTCGATGCGGGCAATATGATCAGGCAGATCCTGAAGCGAAAGAACCATCAGGTGGAAGTGTTCACCGAGGAAGCCGACGCTTTAGCCTTTGCGGGGACCCACCGGGTCGATCTGGCAATCATCGATATTCGGCTGAAGAAAATGCTCGGCACTGAAGTTCTGGCGGAGCTGAAGAAAATTTCACCGCAAACCAGGGTGATCATGCTCACCGGCTACCCCACGCTGGAGACGGCGCGGCTCGCTCAGGAACTGGGCGCTTTCGATTATTGCATCAAACCGATAGACAAGGATGAACTCGAAGAAAAAGTAGCCGAGGCCCTGGCCTGGGTGCAGGGGGCCGACCGGGAGTCATGACACTGACGCGGCGGCTTCATTACTGGGCGACGCAGCTGTTTGCCCCGAATCGGCTGCTTACCCGGAAATACACAGCCTTTAAAGAGCTTCTTCGCCACGACAAGAGAAGCCTTGAGCTGATCAGCGACCTGGAGGATATCCGGCATTCAGGTACTTTGGTGGACACGGCTGCAGTGGCCCGCCTGACCGGGGCCCTTAGCTGGTCGGTGGGCAGCCTGATCCGCTCCCTGTCATCCATGCATCCCGGTTTTTATCGGGATCTCGAGCAGCGTTTTTTCGAGCTTGAGAAGGCTCTTTCCGCCACTTTGCCGGCTTTTGATGAAAATCGCGATCCACCCTACACTCTCAGTCTGATCGAAGCCGCCGACAGACCGGCGCTGGCCGGGGGGAAAGCCCACGCGCTGGGCCGGGTGCTGCAGGCGACGGACCTGCCGCTACCTCGTGGATTCGTCATTACCACCAATGCCTTCAACCTCTTCCTGGCCCATAACGACCTGCGCCACCGGCTCGATGAACTGCTCGCCGAGGTGAGGTTCGACGAAGGGGACAAAAGGTTGAGGGAGCTTTCAGGTGAGATGACCGGTTTAATAAGGCAGGCCGAGGTGCCGGAGGTGCTTGTCGACGATATACGGCAGCGCCTGGCGGAATTGCGTCGATTGCCTTGTTCCGGCCCTTGGGCCTTGCGCAGCAGCGCAGTAAGCGAGGACGGAGAGAACTCTTTTGCCGGGCAGTATACCAGCATCCTGGGGGTGGATGACGAAGATATTCCGGCAGCGTACATGGATATTATTGCCGGCAAGTACACGCCGCATGCGATAACGTACCGCGTGCGCTGCGGACTGGCCGACCAGGAGGCCGGAATGGCGGTAATCCTCATGGAAATGATCGAGACACGGTTTAGCGGAGTGATGTATTCACGGGATGTAATGCCCGGCGAGCCGTCCTCCGGCTGTCTGGCCGTTTATGCGGTGGCGGGGCAGGGTTCCAGCCTGGTGGACGGAACTAAAGAACCGTCTGTGTACCGTTTTACCCGTGAAAAACAGGATCGGCCGGCACCGGTCCAGGAAGACTCGGCTGTCCCGGAGGTCAACAGCCTGGCCCCGGCTACTGCCGCGATGCTTGCCGGATGGGGCATGCGCCTGGAGCAACTGTTCGGATCTCCCCAGGACATCGAATGGTGCGAGGACATGCAGGGAAGCTGCCGTATCCTCCAATGCCGGCCGTTGCAGATGACGATCGACGACTGTCCTGCAGGTACCGAAGCCCCTGAAGCCCCCGATCCGTCTCGGACAATCCTCTTGTCGGGAGGAGTGACCGCCAGTGCCGGAGTCGGCACCGGCGGTATTTTCATCCTGCAAAACGATACACAATTGGCGGATGTTCCGAATGGTGCGGTGCTCGTCACGGCCACTCTGCCACCGGTCCTGGCGGGGATTCTCGAAAGGCTGCGGGCTGTAGTGGCCGAAGGCGGCAGCCGGGCCAGTCATTTCGCCTCGGTGGCGAGGGAGTCCGGATTGCCGGTCATCTCGGGCATGCATGGAGCCATGCAGAAGCTTACTGCCGGCAGCATTGTCACCGTCGATGCCGGGCGAAATGAAGTGTATTCGGGAACACCGTGGTCAAATGGCCATGAGAAATCCTCCGGTATCGCCTGGAATACCCCGTTCATGAACCGACTGGCGGCGCTGATGGAACTGGTCTCCCCCTTGCATCTTCTCGACCCTGCTTCCCCGGAGTTTTCACCCAGATACTGCGGCAGCATGCACGACCTGGTGCGTTTTGCCCATGAAAAAGGCATGGCGGAGATGTTTTCCCTGGTCGGTCCGAGCGGTCGGGAAATGACCGGGACCCGGCAGCTGGTCGGCGAACTGCCTTTGACCATGAACATTCTTGATCTGGGGGGTGGAATTGTCCCTGAGGAATCGCAGAAGAAGGTTGTCGGCCCGGAGCAGATTGCCTCGCCGCTGATGAGAGCCTGCTGGGAGGGACTGAGCGACCCGCAGGTCACCTGGGATAGAGGTCTTGCCATCCTCGACTGGGAGCAGGCCGATCGCCACAGCGGCGGTATCATGAGCCTTAAGTCGGCGGCGCTTGGCAGCTATGCCGTTTTAGCCCGGGACTATCTGCACCTGGTGCTGCGGTTTGGGTACCATTTTGCCGTTCTCGATACGCTTGGCGGCGAGGATCCGGAGGCAAATTACATCGCTTTCCGCTTCAAGGGAGGCGGCGGCCAGTATGAAAACCGGCTTCTCCGGGTTAAACTGATAGAAAGGATTCTGGCCTGGGCGGGTTTCACGGTCAGGACAAAAGGCGATTTGCTGGACGCCCGATTCGAGCGCCGCCCGGTCGACCAGATCATCAGCCGTCTGACGCTCCTGGGTATCCTGCAGGGCAAATGCCGGATGCTCGACATGGCCTTGACCGAAGACGGGCAGATCGATACCATGACTGAGTCGTTCAAAGCAATGCTGCAGCACTACGTCGATCCGTCAAAAAGGAGAGAGCAATGACCGGTACATCCTATCGGGTCGATTGGATAACCGACAATCTGGCGGTGGGACAGGCGCCGATGTCCTACGATGCCCTGGACCGGATCCGTGAACTGGGCATCGGCGCAGTCCTCAATCTCTGCGCGGAATTCTGCGATCTGCACTGGATTGAAGCGGACGCCGGTTTTGAAGTTCACTATCTGCCGATACCCGATGAAGAGGCCCCCGATCTTGCCGAACTGGAGAAGGCTCTGGACTGGCTGGACGAATGTCTCTACCTCGGCAAACGGGTTCTCGTCCATTGTCGCTTCGGCATCGGCCGGACCGGCACGGTCATCAATGCCTACCTGCTCCGTAAGGGGCTTGGCCATAAGCTGGCCGGCAGGAAGTTGAAAGGACTCAGGTCTCAGCCGGCTAATTTCAACCAGTGGTGGTTCATCAGAAAATACGGCAAAAAGGAGAAACGGCTTACCATTCGGGAACCCTCCCTGGAGACGCAGCATCTGGTCGATCTCTTTCCGTTTTTTACCGACTACGAAAAGGTTCTTGCAGACATCGATCGGCGTCTCGGGCTGGCCGAAAGAGAATCCCTGTGCGGCCGCGATCACGCGACCTGCTGTCACAACCCGATATTTCTGACTTTTATCGAGACGGTGTATGTCAACCATTTCATCAACAGCACCCTCGGTCGGAAAGTCAGGGGGGAAGCCATCGACAAAGCCGTACAGGTCACTGGCTGGCTGCGGGAAATGGCCCGACAGGGCATAAGCGATTATAACAGCGAAGACTTCCTGCGGCGCTATCGTGAGCGCCGGATCCTCTGCCCGCTCAGTGATTCCGGAAAATGCCTGATCTTTGCCAATCGACCGGTAACCTGCCGGCTTTTCGATCTTTCCGACCAAGAGCGCATCGATATATTGCAACATGTTTCAAACTCCCTGGAGAGCATTTCAGGGAATGTGTATTTTGCTTTAACCTCCAGATTCCTTGGAAAAACTGAATTCCTTTTTCCTGTCGGTGAAGTTGTTTCGGGCCGCTTTGTGCAGACTTTTTTCCATCATCTCCTGAGGGGCGATTCGGGTGCCGGTCGCTAAAGCTTCAGACGCGTCGCAGGCACTGGCCGAGTATCAAAACACTTGTAAAATATAGGCGTTGAGGTATTTTAATATACCATTTTTCAGCACATTCTATGACTTCGGCACAATAACAGGAGGCAAGGCAACACATTATGTTTGATTTTCTCAGGAGTATGTCGATCAAAGCAAAAATTTTCTGGTTTGTAGTTCCCAGCACCATCTCGTTTGGTGTCCTTCTGACCTTTCTCGCACTTTTTTTTCTTAATGATTTCAAGAAGCAGTCACTGGATAACTTCACTCAGGCGATTGAGGCTCGACAGTCTTCTGCAACATCCGGCAGTGACAACAACACATTGATTGCAGAAATGACCGGGAAAGCCGAAGACGTTATCCACAGCATAGCCATCACTTTTATATCTATAGTAGTCGCCGTAATTATTCTCGCCGCTATCGGCGCCCTGTTTGTCGCCACCCAGATCGCCAGGCCAATCGGCAAGGTGGCAGAAGGCCTTGAAAATATCAGCTCCGGCGACGCCGATCTGACCCAGCGGCTCCCTGTCACAACCAAGGATGAAACCGGCAAGGTGTCACGGTTCTTCAATGCATTTCTGGAGAAACTGCAAAACATAATCAGGAGCCTTCAGGGTGATGCCGATACCCTCGCCGGCGCTGCCAGGTCAATTCATACTCTCATCCAAACCATTCAAGAAAAAACCCAATCCGCCAAAACGGATTCGCAGAAGGTATTCAGATCGGCCGGATATCAAAGCAGAGATATGGGCGCAATTTCCTCGGTACTTGAAGAATCGACCGGCAACTTCCACACTATTTCCGCATCGGTTGAAGAATTGACCGCAACCGTTGCCGAAATAGCCGGTACTTCAGCCAAGGCTCATGCCAATACCATGGAAACCAGTTCAAGAATGGAAAAGACCCTCGGGAAGATTTCCGAACTTGGCCAGGCCGCCAATCAGATCGGCAAGGTCACGGAGACGATCGCAGAAATTTCCGACCAGGTCAATCTTCTTGCTCTCAACGCCACCATCGAAGCGGCCAGGGCGGGAGATGCCGGCAAGGGATTTGCCGTAGTCGCCAACGAAATCAAGGAGCTGGCAAGACAAGTGGCCAATGCGGCAACTGAAATTAAGACCCGGATCGAGGAGGTGCAAAACGCCACGAAAACCACGATCGACGAGATCCAGGAGTCGGCGACAATCATCTCGGAAAACAGCGACATCGTGGCGACCATCGCCAGCGCCGTGGAGGAGCAGTCTGCGACGGTCAACGAGATTGCCAAGTCCCTGTCCGAAGCCTCTGAAAAACTTGGCGATTCCAATATTAAAGTATCGCAGGCATCAATCTATGCCGGTGAAATGGCCACAATGTCCAACACCGTGACCGACGCGGTCGTGCAGGTCGAAGAGGCTGTGCTGGCCATTCTGCAGACCTCGGAGAATCTTCAGCAGATGGCCGGGAAATCCGCCGAGACGACCCGGCAGTTCAAGACGTGATTTTGCCGCCGCTGTTTCATTTCGGCTGCGCATTGCTGGAAGGTGATTATGTGTTCAGGATATACGGGTATTGATAACTTCCAAGGCTTACAGAACGAAATCCGTTGCTGTTCGTCTCAACCGGAAAAGGAGATTCCATGACACATGCAATCAGAATACATAGCACCGGCGGCCCCGAGGTTCTTTCCTGGGAACCCTATGACCCGGGAATGCCCGGCCCCGGAGAGGTCCGGCTGGTCCATGAGGCGATCGGCCTCAATTTTATCGATGTCTATCACCGGAGCGGGTTGTATCCGCTGCCGGCGCTGCCGGCCATTCCCGGACTCGAAGGGGCGGGGACAGTCGAGACGGTGGGGGAGGGCGTGACGGAGTTCAGCAAAGGAGACCGGGTTGCGTACGCCGGTGTGCCGCCGGGGGCCTATGCCGAGGTGCGCTGCATCCCGGCCCACCGGCTGGTCAGACTGCCCGAGGCGATCTCCGCCCGGCAAGGTGCGGCCATGATGCTGCAGGGCATGACCGCGCGTTATCTGTTGAAGGGCTGCTATCAGGTACAGGCCGGCAGCACCATCCTCATACATGCCGCCGCCGGCGGCGTCGGCTCGCTGGTCTGCCAATGGGCGAAACACCTTGGCGCGACCATCATCGGCACGGTCGGCAGTAAGGAGAAAGCCGTTCTCGCAAAAGAAAACGGCTGTACTCATACAATCCTCTACCGGGAGGAAGATTTTGCATCCAGAGTACGGGATATCACAGGCGGGCAGGGCGTCGACGTAGTCTACGACTCCATCGGCCGGTCGACCTTTATGAAATCCCTGGACTGCCTGCGGCCGATGGGAGTCATGGTAACATTCGGTCAGTCTTCCGGCCCGCTGGATCCGATCGACATTGGGCTTCTGGCTCAAAAAGGCTCGCTGTTTCTGACCAGGCCCAGCCTGATGCACTATACGGCGAAACGGGACGATCTGCTTGCCCATGCCCACGATCTTTTTGAGGTCGTCGCCTCGGGAGCCGTGAAGATCAAAATCATGCAGGAGTATGCTCTGCGGGATGCGGCAAAGGCACACCGGGATCTTGAAGAGCGCAAAACTCAAGGCAGTTCGATTCTGGTGCCGTAAAGCAGGGCGGCGTCAGTCTTCAATCAAGGGGATGATTTTCTGGCGGACTACATCGACCAGACCTTTATCGGAGACGCGCAACTCGGGAATGACAACCAGCGCCAGCAACGAGAGCTGCATGTTGGGATTCTTGATGGTGCAGCCGCAGGCGCGGAAACCGTTCAGCACAGAGGCGACTTTTCGAGCAACGATATCGACTCGCTCGTCCGACATAAGTCCGGCGATTGGCAGCTGCACTTCGCCGATGATCTCGCCGTCCCTGATGACTACCTGGCCGCCGCCGATTTCTGCCAGGCGATTGGCGGCCAGGGCCATACAATCTTCGTCGGTCCCCACCACCAGCAGATGATGGCAGTCATGGGCAACCGTCGAGGCAATGGCGCACTTTTCGGTGAAATCGAAGCCGCTGACGAGGGCTATCTGCACCTTGCCGGTGCCCTGATGACGATCTATGACCGCGATTTTTGCGACATCCGACGGGTGCTCCGCACTGAGCGATGAGCGGATTTCTCCAGCCACAACCGGCATTAAAAGCTTCAGGTGGCGGGTGGGAGCCTGGTTCTCGATGATGCCGATCACGTTGACACTCACCATACCGCCATTCGGAACCGGGGTTTTGAGGATAAAGTCTTGGGCGGAGAGCTTCTTCGGCAGGTGGACGCTGCGGGTCGCCCAGGCAGGTATATAGTGATGGGCGAGCGGGATGCACAGCTGCCCTTCGCTGCCGATGACTTCTCCCTGGGCTATGACCGTTCGAGCCTTGAAATGGTCGAGATCGTCGACTATCAGCACATCGGCAAAGCGACCGGGGGCGAGCATCCCCACATCGCGGCTGACGCCGAAATGGATGGCGGTGTTGAGGGTTGCCATCTGGATCACCTGCATGGGCGGAACGCCTTCGTCGATGGCGTGGCGGACGGTTCGATCCATGTGGCCCTCGAAGGCTAGTGTCGCGGCATGGGAATCATCGGTACAGAGCAGGAAGTGGCGTGCGTCGAGGCCATGGATGGTGACCGCTTTGATTTGTTCGGCGACATCGTGCCAGGCCGAACCGTAACGCACCATGACTTTCATACCCTGCCGGGCGCGGGCGATGGCATCTTCGAGGCGCGTGCCTTCGTGGTTGTCCTCCGGGCCGCCCGCCGCGTAGCCGTGGAAGGGCAGGCCGAGGTCGAGGCTGGCGTAATGTCCGCCGATAACCTTGCCCGCGTCCCGGGTGGTACGCATTTCGGAATGCATTTTATCGTCGGTCATGAACACGCCGGGGGAATTCATCATTTCGCCAAGGCCAATGATGCCGGGCCATCCCATGGCTTCGGCGACATCGGCAGGTTCAATGGACACGCCGGGTGTTTCGAGTCCGGGGGCGCTGGGGACGCAGGAGGGCATCTGCACCCAGACGTGGACGGGCTGCAAGGTTGCCTCGTCGACCATTAACTTGACGCCTTTCAGCCCGAAGATGTTGGCGATCTCGTGCGGGTCGATGAACATGCCGGTGGTGCCGTGCGGTGCAACCGCCCGTACAAACTCGGTCAACGTCACCATGCCGCTCTCGACGTGCATGTGCGCGTCCAGCAGTCCCGGTACCAGGAAACGCCCTTCGGCTTCGATTACCTGGGTATCCATTCCTATGGTGTGGGCGGCATTTTCACCGATGAAGGCTATTCGTCCCAGGGAAATGGCTATGTCGGTTGCCGGGATGAACTCGCCGGTCTGCACGCACACCCACTGGCCATTGCGTATCACCAGATCAGCCGGTTTACGCCCCATGGCGACATCTACGAGGATTTGCGAAAGCATTCGATTCTCCGTTTTTTGATGGATCTCATGAATTGCCCCTCATGCCAGCTGCATTGCCCGATATTTAGCCTATCCTTTTGTTGGATGTCTCGCAAGAGCATGATCGACCTGAGAGAAACTCGGAGCGCTGTGCTTTTAATGGTTTTTCCTTGTACACGATATTATAACCACAAGATAATTACATGCGATGAAATTGACAGAGATGCAATAAAAGGATAGGATGAAATTGTCGTCAACTGGCAAGGATGCGGTAAATGACATGGGTTCCCTGACAACAACATTCGGGAGGTTGAGCCATGAAAAAATGGGTGTATCGCTTTGAAGAGCTTGATGAGGTCGAAGCCTATGTCGGTGGATCGTGGGACCGGGTCAAAGGCTTGCTGGGTGGAAAAGGCGCCAACCTGGCCGAAATGGCCCGTATCGGCGTGCCGGTCCCTGCCGGCTTTATTATTACCACCGAGGGGTGCAACGAGTATCTTTCATTAGGGGAAAAACTGCCGGAGGGCTTGTGGACTCAGGTCGGGGCGGCGCTGAGATCCATCGAAAAAAGCACCGGCAAAAGCTTCGGCGATCCGCGCAATCCCCTTTTACTTTCATGCCGGTCCGGGGCAAGGTTTTCCATGCCGGGCATGATGGATACCGTCCTCAATATCGGTATGAACGACGATACGGTTGCGGGAATGATCGAAACAACCGGCGATCCCCGGTTTGTTTACGACCTCTACCGGCGCTTGATTCAGATGTTCGGCAGCGTGGTCATGCATATCCCGGCAGAAAAGTTCGAGGCGGTGCTCACCAGATCGAGAAAGGCGGCCGGCGTTACAACGGATGCGGAGCTTACGGCGCAGCACTGGATGGCGGTGACCGAGGAGTTTAAGAATATTTTCAGGTTTCATACCCATCACCAGTTCCCGACGGAGCCCTACGCGCAGCTGCAGATGGCAACGGAAGCCGTGTTCATGAGCTGGAACGGCAAACGGGCGATAGCCTACCGCAATGCCTCAGGCATTCCCCATGATCTCGGTACCGCGGTAACCATCGTCACCATGGTCTACGGAAATCTGGGTGACGACAGTGCCACCGGAGTGGCCCTGACCCGAAGCGGGACTACCGGAGAAAAACGAATCGAAGGCGATTACCTGACTAATGCCCAGGGCGAGGACGTGGTGGCCGGAATTCGTCTGACGAAGGATATCGGCGAACTGAAAAGGGAGATGCCGACGGTCCATGAGCAATTCGAAAAGGTGGCGTTTTTACTTGAGAAGCACTACCGCGAGATGCAGGATGTCGAATTCACCATCGAAAAGGGTCGATTATGGATGCTGCAGACCCGCGATGGCAAGAGAACGCCTCAGGCAGCCGTCAGGATTGCCGTCGATATGGTGGAGGAAGGTCTCATCGATCGCGAGGAAGCGATCATGCGGGTTACGCCTGACCTGATCGATTTTTTCTTCCATCCGCAGTTCGATCTTGAAGCCTTGAAATCGGCAAAAGCCGGCGGCAAACTCTTGGCCAGGGGGTTGAATGTTTCGCCCGGTGCTGCGGTCGGCATAGTTGCTCTCGACGCCGATCTGGCTGAAATATGGGGCAAAAAAGAAGGCAAGCCGGTTATCATGGTCAGACCCGAAACAAAGCCGGACGATGTTCACGGCATGCTGGCGGCGCAAGGCATTCTGACCAGTCGCGGCGGACGAACGAGTCACGCTGCTCTGGTGGCCCGGCAGTTCGGCAAGCCTGCCGTGGTCGGGGTGTCCGAGATCGAAATAGACCTGACGAGACGTCAGATGAAAGTAGGCGAGATAGTTGTCAGGGAAGGCGAGTATATCTCTGTCGATGGTACTGCGGGCGAGGTCTATCTAGGCCGGATGGTCACCAAGGAGCCTGACGTGGAAGACCCCTGGCTCCTGAAGATTTTGACCTGGGCCGATGAGTTTCGGACTCTCGGTGTCTGGGCCAACTGCGATTATCCGGTCGATGCCAAACGTGCCAGGGAATACGGGGCCCAGGGCATCGGCCTGTGCCGGACGGAACATATGTTCATGGAGACCGAAAGACTGCCGCTCGTGCAGAAAATGATCATGGCGGATATGGAGGTGGAAAGAAACGAGGCGATCAGGGCGCTTCTCCCCTATCAGCGGGAGGATTTTTCCGGGTTGTTCCGGGTGATGGATGGCCTGCCGGTGGTGATTCGCCTGATCGACCCTCCTCTGCACGAATTTCTGCCGGACCATATATCGCTGGTGCGGGAACTCGCCGACCTGAAGATACAACTTCAGCACGCGGGAAGGCTCGAGGACATCGATCAACTGTTGCAGCAGGTCAGGGAAAAGGAACAGATTCTGCGCCGAGTGGAAAGCCTGCGGGAGTCGAATCCGATGCTCGGTCTGCGCGGGGTGCGGCTGGGCAATCATATTCCAGCACTCACCACAATGCAGGTCAGGGCTATTTTCGAGGCGGCATGCATTGTATCAAGGGAAGGAGTGGATGTACGGCCGGAAGTCATGATCCCGCTGACGAGCCATGTCAATGAATTAAAATACCAGCGGGAGCTGCTGGAGGCCGAGGCACGGACAGTCATGGAGGAGCAGGGCATGGAGATCAGCTACAAGTTCGGCACGATGATCGAGATCCCGCGGGCCGCGCTCACTGCAGACAGAATCGCCGAACACGCCGATTTTTTTTCCTTCGGCACCAACGATCTTACCCAGATGACGTTCGGTATTTCCCGGGACGATGCCGAAGCGGGGTTTCTTATCGAATATATAATGCATGACATTTTACCGGCCAATCCGTTCGTTACCATCGACAAAGACGGCGTCGGCGAATTGATGAGGATCGCCGTTGATAAGGGTCGGCAGACGAAACCCGATCTGAAGCTCGGCATATGCGGCGAGCATGGCGGGGAGCCGCGATCCATAAAAATTTGCCACGACCTTGGTTTGAATTATGTTTCATGCTCGCCTTACCGTGTACCGGTCGCCCGCCTTGCCGCCGCTCGAGCGACTTTGCAGGCAAGGCAGGATGAGAAAAGAAGAGAGAAGATAATGCCGCAATGCCTGCAAAGCGTTTGCGTAGAAAAGGACTTGAGAAAATCAGAGTGAAAGGTTAGCTTTCTCCTGCAACCAAGCCCCTTCAGGAGGGGAAGTATGGGTTTTATGTGTTTTTTATTCAACAAGGAGAACGGCATGGCTGTGTATGTGATTATCAAACGCAAATTGACCATCAACGCCCCGGAAAAACTCATGCCGCTGATGGAGGAACTCAGCCGTCGGGCAAGGGAGCAGCCGGGATACCTCGCAACGGAAATTTTGCAGAGTACGGAAAATCAGGAAAACTACATGGTCATCAGCAAGTGGGAAACTGCCGGTGACTGGGAAAAGTGGTTTCAGAGCAAAGAAAGAAGAACAATCCAGGGGAATGTCGACAGCCTGATTGGGGAACGCACCTTTTATGAAATCTTTCAGCCGGTGGGCTGAGGGTGCTGCCCGCGCGAAAACCACTCCAGAGTCATATTCCGGTGAGTTCCCGCATCGAATCGATAGTCCAGGTGGGTGCGGTCGGCAGGGATGTCAGCGGAGAATGACTCCAGGTCACAAAGATGGTGTCGATTCCGGCATGTGCACCGCTGCATATGTCATACAGCGCATCGCCGGCGAACACGGTCTGCGTTTTCTCCGCCCCGAGCATCACCATCGCTTTCAGTACCGGTTCGGCGTGGGGTTTGTGTTTGCCGGTGTCTTCCGGTGTCACCAGGGCATCAAAATATTGAGCCGTATCGGTTGCCTCCAGTATCAAATCAAGGCTCGGTCTTTTTCGCGAAGTAACCACGGCCAGTTTTTTTCCGGCAGTTTTCAATGCCTGGAGAGTCTCTATGACATGGGGAAAGAGTGTGACAGTGGTTGTCCCGAGTATCGCCATCTGAAAATCCCGGTAATCGTCTAGAATCATGCTATGATCCAGGGAATCACCGAGATGAAAGGCAAGCTGATCATGTAACGGCAGGCCGATTCCTTTTATTATCTTCTCCCTGACCAGGACCTTGCCGGCATATTTGCCTGCGACATATTGGAAGCACGTGCAGATGAGGTCGATTGTATCGAAGAGGGTTCCGTCTGCATCAAAAAGATATGTATCATAGATTTTCATTCGTCCCCCGGAGGTTTATCCTTTTGGAGCGATCACCATCGCTTCGCCTTCGGCGACCAGGGTTCCGTCTTGAATAGAGCAGGTGGTCTTCAGCCTGATCCTGCCTTTTTCGAGTTTTTCCATTACTTCGGCCTCAGCCTTTACCGTGTCGCCGATTCTAACCGGGGCCTTGAAATTCAGTGACTGGGAAAGATAAATCGTGCCGGGTCCCGGCAGTTGCATGCCGCCGAATTTGGTGTTTCTCATCGCTTCTTCGTTGACATGGGCCGGATTCAGATCACCGGTGATTCCGGCAAAAAGATACACATCGGATTCACCTATCGTTTTTTCCACGAAAGCCTTGTCGCCTACATTTATTTGTAAGTAAGTCTTTGCCATGTGATTTTCTCCTGATTCTCTGGGTGAGGATATGCTGCACTATATCCTCCGATATGTCAATTTCTATCTATCCGAAGCCTGAAGTTGGAGCAAGCAGCCCTTCGGTGGAAATTTGACTTGCGGCAGACCCTTTGATAGAATCGAAACAATTGAGTAAGAGCGGGCTGTTCAGAGAATTAAGAACAGCGATCATCAATAACCATGGCGGGTTCCAAAGGAGAGAAGGGTATGATCAGAAACAATCTCTGTTTTTTGTTTTGGATTTTCAGTCTCATGATCCTCGTTTCCAACGCTCAGGGTCAAAAGGCTGTAACGCTGAATACTCTTGACTGGGAGCCGTATATCGGCCAGAAATTGCCGGATAAAGGTTTTATCGCCGCCATAGTCAACGAAGCCTTTGCTGCATCGGGGTACTCGGTAGAGCTTTCTTTTATGCCCTGGGTACGAGCAAAAAACATGGCAAAAGAAGGCAAAACCGATGGATGCATGCCGGAATACTATCTGGAAGAAGATAAAACCGATTTTTTGATTTCCGAACCGATCCCCGGCGGGCCTTTAGGATTTTTCAAAAGAAAAGCCGACACGATCCCGTATACCGGACTTGAGGATCTGACACCGCTGAAAATCGGAACAGTCCGGGGTTACATCAATACCGATGAATTCGATAAGGCAGACTATCTGAAGAAAGAGGAGGCAAATGACGATATTACCAACCTTCGCAAACTTGTCGGTGGCCGTCTCGATCTTATCGTGATCGACAAGTTTGTTGGTCTTTTCCTGATGCAGCAGGAGATGCCGGATAAAGCTGGAGAAATTGAGTTTATTTCGCCGGCGCTTGAAGAAAAGACCCTGCACGTGTTGATCTCGAAGAACGCACCCGAAGCAGAAGCAAAAATGAAGGCTTTCAACGACGGGTTGAAGGTGCTTGAGGACAGTGGCAGGCTTGATGCGCTGATGAGCGGTTTCTGACAGATCCGATTCTAAAAGCTGCATTTTTTTATACGATTTTTTCTGACTTCAGTATTTTTTTCAATCCTTATCTGAACAATTGTGATCATTAATAATCCTTTGAAAGGCTAGGAGTAATTGTAATTGTCGCTGGAAAACAAGTCTTGATTTGGTTGAAGACAGTACGTAAAATGACACGAGCAACTCGCTGTAGAAGGCATTAATGGTTGTTGTCACTGTTGCTCTCCAGTTCGCAAAAACTTATCTTTCAGTTCACGATTACATTCAATATAAGGAGGTAATTATTCGTTTTCAAATCATTCTATTCTGACCATTTATATGGTCAGGCATAGTCTCTTTTCGATATGATGAAAGGGAGAGATAAGTGTCTGGGGGGGCATATACTTGAAACCCAGTTATAAGGAGGAAAATATGAAAAAGAAAATGAGTAAGATTGTATTTTTCACTTTAGTTGGAATTGCCGCACTTTCCCTCACCGCTCAAGCAAATATTGTAATTTACGACAGGTTGGAAGGGGGGTCAGGAGATGTTGAAAACGTTCTGTACAATGATGCAAATAGAAATGAAATAGATTTCACAGTCGATGGATTTTTGAATCAATCAGGTGAGATAGTTGAATTTACCTCAGATGAATTGCTCCGAACCCCGTCAGGAGGCCAGGCCAGGATAGAGGCCGTTGACGGATCTTTCACCTACCTGACTTTTCTGTTAGCCGACCCGGACATGGGGTTTAATAAAGTTCAGTTTAATCTCGATGCAGTGGAAGATGGGGTTGTGAATCTTACCTTCACCGATCAGTTCGACACCGATTTCACTGGGGCAAGCCCTTATGCTCTGTCTGGTTCCGGTCAAAACTGGTTTACCGCCATTGGGGAAGACGGCCAGGTAATCGCTTCGGTGACTATCAATTCTTCCGTGGGGCTGGCAGCGCTGGCGGATTTAGCGCAGGTACGGTTGAATCCGGTTCCGAGCGGCAACGGCGTCGCACCAATTCCTGAACCCGCTACCATGGTACTTTTGGGAGCAGGACTGGCAGGGCTTGGTTTTATCGGCAGAAGACGAAAAAAATAACCAAAAAACTGCTGCAATAAGAAGTGATCAAAACCACATAAAGATGTTTCCTGGATCGTCAGGAAACATCTTTAGAGGAAAGCCTTAATGCTCACGTTTATATCTTCAATTTTCTAATCATGGCCAATTTCTTGAAGGAAGGGTATGCAATACATTCTGCTCTTCCCTTAAGCGAATCTGTCTGCACTGGTTCAACTGCCCAATGAGTTTCTGCAGAAAGGCTTCATATTCCTCTAGGCTTTTGAAATCACGACTGTCTCGCAGAATAAGGGCGTGGTCAAGTGCTTTTTTGAAGCGATAAGGCTGACTTTCATTATGATCGATTTCATCGAGGAGCGCCTGTTGAAGAGGCCGATCAAATAGCTGGTAATGATCCAGCAGTTGGCGATAAAGGCTGTGACACTCCTCCGAAGTCTCAGTCCCGGCCATCGGTACGGGGAATCTGCAGGTATGGTGGAATTGGGGAACGCCTCCAAGTTCCCATAAACTCTTTTGCAGTCCCTTGCTGAGACTCTCAAAACTTTCGGAAAGACAGACTGAGGCCGTCTCCCAGTTCGAATAGATCAGCACAAAATGATACACCAGGTGATCAAATGGCCGGCCGGCGACGCTGATCTGCAGATTCGACAAATTTGCAAAAGAAGAAGAGCTCAAGCTGCCGGGTTGGTGGTTTTTCGGAAAGCTGCTTTCAAGGCATTGGTCCGCGGTTGCGCGCCAGGCTTTAACTCGCCGCTGAAAGGTTCGCAGTTGGCCGCCGCTGAAACAACCGGGATTTTTTCGCTGAAGATATGCGAAGAGTGTTTTTGCTTCCAGTCCCTGGTTGTTTTCCAAAAAATAGAGTGACTTTTCCCAGACATCCTCAAATGGATCATCACGGGTACGCCAATATCTGCAACATTCCACTCGGAGATCGCTCGGTAACTTCGAGATATTTCTATATTTTCGGCCAGTTTTTTCGTTTATGCCGGACATGGCCGAGGCTGCTTTTAACGATTTGCCCTGACGGAGATATTTCTTGAATTTTTTCAGTTGAGTGTCTGTGATCATTCATAGTCCTCCATTAGAAAAAATGAATAATCAACTCTCAGGTAAACAAAAGCTGTTTTCTTCGATAATCTAACAATTAAAGGAACCGTTTCAATTGATGTAATCACTCATTTCGGATGGGTAATTATACCGATGTTGCACCGAAGAAGGACACGGGATGTGCATTCCCGGTTTTCCTGGAGTATAATGCTGTTCATGGCTGCCCCACGGAATGGATATGGTCGATTGCGGGCAATGATGGAAAAAGATGTAAGTCAATATCCTGTTCCCCTGGAGCAGGAGGAGGAGATCGTGATACAATGGGGATAGTAGTTGCGTATTCAGTGCTTGCCTTATTATTGCTGGCTCTTTCGGCAGGACTTTATAAACCGAAAAAATGGCGTGAATTACCCGAGAAGAGTGTAAAATTTCTCAAATTTGGCTGTTTTTTCGGTTTTTTGGTAATTTTCTTCAATATTATTAAAAACATGTTTTTAGCTTAAAGCAAAGCCTGCTGAAGAGTAGCTCCGGGCAAAATTCGATTCTTCTCGAAAGAGAATTGACTTGGGTCAAGGCAGTCGGAACGGCTGTCCGGTATGTTATGGGGAAGATGACGTCGCCCTGTCAGGCGCCGGGTAACCCCGAACATATGAAGAGCAAGGTGGATAAAAATGTCTGGATGTGGTGGCGGATGCAATAGCGGCTTGAGTGGACCTTTTTCCAAGGGAAAGGATCTGGTGGATTTTGTTTTTCATGCCCATGGCGGAACAGTTTGGGCGCAACCGATAATGCAGGGGCCGCTGGCAACGGTCTGCCAGGGCTGTCAGGCGCCTTTTGTGCTTGAGACATATCTGGGGCAGTGCCCCGCATGCGGAGGGGTGCATGCCGTCGCACCGATTTCTCCGACTGCGGAGAACATCCAGTACGCCGGAGACGACTACCGTCTGCCGTCTTCGTCCTGATGGGGCGAAACGTTCGGGTCGCTCGTCATGGCCTGAGCCGGGCGAGCAGAATCTCGGTCAGTTCTCCTTGCGAAAGCAGGGCGGGATTGTTTTTGTTGCTGGTCTGCCGGACTATTTTATCAATATCGTCTCGGCCGATGCCAAATTGATCCAGTGCCGGAATGTGCAGCTGGTCGGTGAAACGCTCCAGTTCTGCAATAAAAAAGTCCTGATACCAGGACTCGGATTTGTCCGCCGCTCTACTGCATGCCTGGCCGAGCCTGGCGTATTTTTCTAAGGCCTGTGCATTTACCCCGGTTTGGCGCAGGTTTTTTATGGTCATGCTGTTGGCAGCCGCCATCAGCGTTCCGCAGATTACTCCGTGGGGGACGGCGAAAAAACCGCCGATGGCCGAAGCAAAGCCGTGAACGGTGCCTAAGCCGGCATTGGTCAGAACAACGCCGGAGAGCAGGGCGCCATAGGCCATATCGGTTCTGGCGGCCAGATTGCCGCCGTCCCTGCAGACGGCTTCAAGTGATCGATAGACCGCTCGAACGCCGTCAAGGGCCAATGTGTCGGTAAGGCGTGAGGCACGGTCGGAAAGGTAGCCTTCGACCAGCTGGGTGAAGCAGTCCATGCTGCAGGCCACAGTCAGTTCCCGTGGGCAGGAGAGGGCCAAAACCGGATCGATCAGGGCGATGTTCGGGATATAGTGCTCATGGCGCAGCGATCTTTTAAAACCATTCGCGCCGACTGAGCTGATAACCGCATTGCCGGTGGCCTCACTGCCGGTCCCCGAGGTTGTCGGAATGGCAATGAAGGGAAGTTTCCTGCCGCTGGGCGTTTCAGTCCCGACTCCTTCGAGGAACCGGCTCACCGAGCCTCTTTCCACCAGCATCGCCGCAAGCGCTTTTCCGGCATCGACAGCCGATCCGCCGCCGATGGCGATGACCATATCCTTTGCGGTAGCCGGCGTGTCGGCAACAATTTGGTCGATCATTTGCGGAGAGGGTTCCGTGCCGATATGTACAATCTGTGGTAAAACTCCGAGATTTTCGAAGGATGCAAGCAGTGCCCGGTAGTGGCCGGTTGCGGCAAACGATCTGCTGCCCAGCACAAGCAAAGGTCGCCGGCCGAAGCGCGTTGCAATTTCAGCCAGATCGTTGAGTTTGCCGGGTCCGAAGAGGATCTGTGTAGGTACGTTCAAGCCGAAGGCTGGTATCATGAGGGATGCTCTTGTCGAAGAATGCTTTTGATTGTCGGTATTATCTTTGGGTCGTCAAGGCGAGGCGCACCCCCAGCCAGATGAAAAGGCCGCCGACTCCGCTTGTAAGCAACCTGCCGGGCGTTCTGTAGTGCTTGAATTTCCCAGCTATTTTTGCCGAGCAGGTCGCGAAGACGATATTGACGAGAGTGCCGTTGAAGTTGAAAAGACAACCAAGAAAAATAAATGAAAGTGCCGGACGGGCTGATTCGGGTGAGACGAATTGCGGCAGGAAGGCCATGAAAAACAAGGCGACCTTAGGATTGAGAGCGTTGACCAGAACAGCCTGCCGGAAAATCCTGCAGTATGGCTGGGGGATTCCTGCCGCGGTTACCTCAGCCGCAGGCTTTTTCCGCAGCGAGAGTAACGTAGAGACACCCAGGTAGATCAGGTAGACGGCACCGGCCAGTTTAACCGCGGTAAAGGCAAGTGCCGAGGTGGCGAGGACAACCGACAAACCGAAGGCCGCAAAGAGAATGTGGACGAGACAGCCGGCGCCGATGCCCAGCGCGGCGATGATCCCGGCCTTGGTTCCCTGGGCTGCGCTTTTGCTTGCGATAAACAGGATGTCGGCTCCCGGGGTGATGTTCAGGAGGAGTCCCGCGGCGATAAAGACCTCAAGATTGGTTGTGCCCAGCATGAGCTTGCTCCCTTTCCCCGTATTTTCCTGTATTATGACAGGACTTTTTTCACTCTGCCGACTTCACCGCTTTCCAGCCTGACCTTGATGCCATGGGGATGGGTTGGGGATTTGGTCAGGATATCCTTTACTCTGCCATGGGTCAGCCTGCCGGTCCGTTGATCCTCTTTGCAGACGATGGCGACTTCGCCCATGAGTTTGATGGCTGCGCGGTTCCTGGCATCGATCGTTTGCCCGGTCATGATTGTCTCCTCCACTTTTCAGTGCGGCTCATCCGCCGCAGCGCTTGACTTTCCAGCCACGTTTCTGCAACTCCTCGAGCAGCATGTCGCGATGATCTCCCTGGATCTCGATGATGCCGTCCTTGACGGTACCACCGGAACCGCAGCGTTTTTTCAACTCTTTGCCCAGGGCCAGCAGTCCCGGGGGATCAAGAGGGACACCGGAAATGATCGTTACTCCCTTGCCTTTGCGGCCTTTTGTCTCGCGCCCGATCCTGACGATTCCATCGCCCACCGGCCCGGCCGGTTTCTTGCCGCAGCTGCAGGAAGAGGAAGGTTTACCGCATTTGGGGCAGACCCTGCCATGCTCGGTGGAGTAGACTGTCGGCGTCAACCTGCTTTTCACTGATACCTCCTGAAAAATCTTTCCGGTTCCGTTGGAAAACAGCCTATCCCCGTCCCCGATAATTTGCAACCCCTTGATCCGGGATCCACACTCCCTTTGGCGGCTCGCCCGTCTGATAAAAAACATCGATCGGAATTCCGCCGCGCGGATACCAGTAGCCGCCGATCCGCAGCCATTGCGGCTCGGTGCAGGCAATGATCCGGCGGGCAATGGAAATCGTGCAGTCCTCGTGGAATGATCCGTGATTGCGGAATGACCCGAGAAACAGTTTCAGGGATTTGCTCTCAACCAGCCAGTTCCCCGGCAGGTAATCGATGACGAGATGGGCAAAATCGGGTTGGCCGGTGATCGGGCAGAGGGAGGTGAATTCAGGAGCGGTAAAACGTACGATATAGGAAATTCCCTGCTGCGGATTCGGTACCCGCTCGAGCACCGCCTGGTCGGGGCTGTCCGGCTGCTCCACCTTGCCGCCGAGTTGGGTGAGGTTGCTGTAGATTGATTCGCCGGTCATTTTTCTCTCCTTTTCTTGTCCTCGCGCTGTAACAGCGCCTACACGCCGCGTTTGCTGCCCCACAGCAGCACATGCAGCTGCGGCAGCACCCGAACTTCATACCATGCATCGGCGATAACCCTGCCGACCAGCCACCGCAGCCGGTCGCAATTTTTTTCGATATCCGCAGGATCTCTCTCGGTACCTTCGGCAGGCGGCGGGTTGCAGGGCTGCAGAGAGACCGGCAGCCGGGGAAACCAGGCCGCTGCCTGCCGGGCGAAGAGGTAATCGGTCTCATCCTCGACAACGAACTTCAGAAAAGAGGAGGCCTTGCCCGCCGCTGCCAGGCATTCCTGTAGTTTCTGCTTATCGGCTTTCATGCCGCTCGATGGCGGCTTCGGGCTGATGATCAGAAAATCCAGCCCGGCGAACCACTCTTTGGCAATGCTGCCCTGGGTCTCCAAGGCGAAGGTGTAGCCGGACGATTTGCCGAGAGCGATCAACTGGCCAAGTGGCTGGAGCGCGGGATTGCCGCCGGACAGGGAGATCGTAAGAGGTTTTGGGCCGGCAAGACTCTTCACTTCGGCCAGGATTTCCTGCGCCGTCATTGCCGTCCATTCCGACTGAAACCTGCTTTCCACGGCATGCAGGGTATCGCACCAGGTGCAGCGAAAATCGCAGCCGCCGGTGCGGACAAAAACCGTCGGCCGGCCGATAAGCGCACCCTCACCCTGGATAGTGGGGCCTAAGATCTCGCTGATGCAAATGGTTCCGGTCCTGCTCATGGCCGGTATTCCGCCCATGTCCGGGGCGTTTCGCTGACCCGTACGGCGGTGATCTCCGGCCAGTTTTTCTTGCACCAGGCATAAAAAGTCTGGGCCAGAAATTCAGCGGTGACAAAATCCGTGCCGAAAACCTCATTGAGGTGGCGGTGATCGACTTCGTCGTCGATATATTTTTTAAAAATGTCCAGTTCCCGATAATCGCGAACAAAACCGTGCGGGTTGAGAGTGGTGCCGGATAATTCGAGTTCGACCAGGTAATTATGGCCGTGCAGCCGGGCGCAGGGATGATCCGGCGGCAGGCCGAGCAGCTGATGGGATGCGGAAAAGCTGAATTCTTTGGTTATCTTGAACATTTTTTTACTCCAGGTGTTTCGCCCGATCGACCGCGGTTTGCCAGAACGTCATATCCTCATATGCAGTGGGATCGGCTACGCCGGCAATGGCAAACGCCTCGAGTCGTTCGACACATGTACCGCAGCGGCCGCAATGGGTGTCGCCGCCTTTATAGCACGACCAGGTATTTTCGAATGGAACCCCCAGTTCATGTCCCGCTGCAACGATATCGGCCTTGGAGCGCACGACAAATGGAGTATAGAGTTTAATCTCCGCAAGACCGTCGAGGGCGAGATTCTGCATGGCTTGAAAAGCATCGATAAAGGCCGGCCGGCAATCGGCATAAATAAAATGATCGCCGCCATGCACGGCGGCGGCTACCGCCTCCGCACCGCGGGCCGCGGCAATACCGTAGGCAATTGTCAGCATGATGGCATTGCGGTTGGGGACGACGGTTGCCTTCATGGTTTCCTCGGCATAGTGGCCGTCGGGCACCGTGACATCGTCAGTGAGGGCGGAACCGGAAAGCATCGCGCCGATCGAAGAGATGTTTATAAGAGAGTGCTCGGTGCCGAGTCTTTGCGCGCATATTTCCGCAAATTCGACTTCCTTTCTGTGGCGTTGGCCGTAATCGAAGGAGATAAGTCCGATCAGTTGATGCTCGGCCGCCACTTTATAGGCGAGGGTGACGGAATCCAGTCCGCCGGAACAAATTACTACAGTCTTCATTTTCTTGTCCTTGTTTTAGTTAACCGGGTAGGTCCGCGACCGGTGGCCTGCTTGCGCAGGAAGCAACCTATATCAGCTTTGAAGGAAAAATGTAAGAACTTTTTTTCTTTCTTCATCAAGAATTTGGAACTGGCAACAATCTTAGTGTATGCTTATTCTTGTCCGACCATTTGACTGGTTCCTCGGTCGGCCCCTTCAATGAGGCTGATTCGGGATATTATATATTTTGGAGAAAATGAATGAACAACGATCTTCTGGATGACAAAGAGTCTCCGCTCATCCAACATTCCGGTGGGGATCCGCGGGTACTGGAAAAAATTCTGCTCGCGGCCCCGGCTGGAATGGTAATTGTCGATAAAGGCGGAAAGATTGTGTTTTTCAACACTGAAGCGGAAAAAATATTCGGTTTTCCAGCCGGGGAGGTGACAGGTCAGCCGGTTGAAGTTCTGCTGCCGGAACGGTTCCGCCATGACCACACGGCGCAGAGAACCGATTTTATCAAGCAGCCGTCCGATCGGACCATGGGCTACGACAGGAATGTCCTCGGGCGGCGTAAGGACGGCAGTGAGATGCCACTTGAGGTTGGGCTCAGTTACATCCATTTGGGAGATACCGTGCTGGTTTCTGCGGTTGTCATGGATATCTCCAGGCGTAAACGCATCGAAGCAGAGCGGGAAGAGTTGATCGGAGAGCTGCAGGCGGCTCTGGAAAAGGTAAAACAACTCAGCGGATTGCTGCCGATCTGCGCCTCGTGCAAAAACATAAGAGATGACAACGGTTATTGGAACCAGATTGAGTCCTATATTCGTGATCATTCAGAGGCCGATTTCTCGCACGGCCTCTGTCCGGATTGTGCTAAAAGACTCTATCCTGAAGTTTTTAAATCAAATTCTTCGTTGCCATAGCTGCCTGGATTAGGTAGGATGGAGGGATCCGCCGGTTCAGGTGCAGAGCCGGCAGAAATATTTTCCTGGGTTGTGGTTTTTCAGCGTGATGAGGCATGGTGGGAAGCGATGGTTGATTCACCACAACTGAACCCACTGCGGATCACTCTTGAAAATAATGGATTCCGACATGAAGAAAAACGGCCTCTATCTGCAGCTCATCAGTATTCATGGCCTGATCAGAGGCGAGTCCCTTGAGCTTGGCCGGGATGCCGACACCGGTGGCCAGACCAAATATGTCGTGGAACTGGCCAAGGCCCTGGCCGGCGATCCCGATGTTGCCCAGGTCGATCTGGTAACAAGGCTCATTCACGACAAAAATGTCTCGAGCGATTACAGCAAGCCGATTGAGGAAATAGCCGATAAGGCCAGAATCGTCAGGATTCAGTGCGGCGGCAGGAAATACCTGCGGAAGGAGCTGCTCTGGCCCCACCTCGAAGAATTTATCGATAAAACAATCAAATTCATCACCTCGCAGCCCAGTCCGCCCGATATCTTTCACGGTCATTATGCCGATGCAGGCTATGTGGCCATGCAGCTGGCCGAGGCCTTTGACGCGCCCTTCTTTTTCACCGGTCATTCCATGGGCAGGAACAAACTGGCGAAGCTCCTTGCCGACGGCATGACCAAAGCTGAGATAAACCGTCAATATAAGATGATGACCCGCATAGACCATGAGGAAAAAATCATCGCCAAGGCGGATTTGATCATCACTTCGACCCAGCAGGAAATCGATCGGCAGTACGGTTTGTATACCAATGGCAAAGACGGCAGATACATGGTCGTTCCACCTGGAATCGAGCTCGATGCCTTCTACCCCTATTATGATTCGCAGCTGGATATCGATCTGCTCAGCGAAGAAGAAAAACAGGTAAAAATCACCCTGCTCAAAGAGCTGCACCGCTTCTGGGCCAAGCCGGAAAAGCCTTTCATCCTGGCCCTCTGCCGACCGGATCATCGAAAGAACATCGCCGGTCTGATCGAGGCATACGGCATGGATAAGGAACTCCAGGCTATCGCCAATCTGGCTATTTTTGCCGGTATCCGCCAGGATATCAAGACAATGGGGGACAACGAAAAACTCGTTCTCACCGAGATGCTGCTGCAGATGGACCGTTTCGACCTGTACGGCAAGCTGGCTATTCCCAAAAATCATGATTTTGCTACAGAGGTTCCGGCCCTATACCGCATGTGCGCCCAGAGTCACGGGGTTTTCGTCAACCCCGCCCTCGTGGAACCTTTCGGTTTGACCCTTATCGAGGCCTCGGCCTGCGGTCTGCCGATTGTCGCCACAAATGACGGCGGCCCGGTGGATATCATCCGCAACTGTGACAGCGGGTTGCTGGTCGACGTGGGCCGGACTGAGGCGATAGGGGAGGCAATGAAGAAGATACTTATCGATCAGAGCCTTTGGGATACATACTCGAATAACGGCATTAACGGCGTCCGCCGCCACTATTCATGGAAGGTCCATTGTGAAACAACCATGAATGAGTATTACCGGCTGCTGCCGAATTTCGAGGAGGAGAACAACATGAGAACTGTTCGTGAGCATGCGCCTGGGCAACCTTCATTCGGCAAGCGCCTCACCGGCCTCGGCAAGCTTTTGATTTCCGATATCGATAACACCCTCATCGGCGATAATGCCAGTCTCTACCAGTTGCTCACGCTGCTGAACGATAATCGCAGCGAGCTTGCCTGGGGGGTTGCCACGGGCCGCAGCCTCGAGTTGACCCTGGAGGCGATGACCGAATATAATATTCCCATGCCCGATATTTTAATATGCTCGGTCGGCACGGAAATGTATTACGGACCGGATCTCCGGATGGATAAAGGCTGGCAGCAGCATATCTCGCATCTTTGGAAGCCGGAACCTATCAAGGAGGTGCTGGCCGGCTTTGATTTTCTGGTTTTTCAGGAGGCGGAAGGGCAACGCAGTCACAAGATCAGCTACTATCTGGAAAACAAGGACAACAGGCTGGAGAAGATTCGACAGGCTCTGGAAGAACGCAAACTGCGGTGTCAGGTTATTTATTCCCATAAACAATTTCTTGATATCCTGCCCTATCGGGCCTCAAAGGGCAAGGCGGTGAACTATCTGCAATACAAATATGAATTTCTGCCTCGTTACGTGATGGTGGCCGGCGATTCCGGCAATGACGCCGATATGCTGCAGGGCAGGACCAGGGGGCTTGTTGTCGGCAACCACAGTGAGGACCTCGCCCATCTCCGCACCGCCCCGCGGGTCTACTTCAGCCAGAACAATTACGCAGCCGGAATCATAGAAGGCCTGTATCACTACGGCCTTCTTTCCTGAGGCCTGCCTACTGCTCCATCTCGGCTGCCAGCCGGCGGTACTGCAGATGATACAGCATCTCGAGGTACCGGTTGGTCTCCTGGCGATCGAGATTGGTGGCAAATTTCCAGAAACCGTAGATGCAGGTCAAAGAGAGCAGTCTTTTCGCGTATAATCGCCAGGTGTACTGCGACTGTACGCGACTCAGCCCGCCGTCGGAAATCTGCCGCCAATAGTCCGGCTCCGTCCGACACCGGTGCAGGAACCCTGCAATGAGAGCCGAGGTGGTATCGCCGTGATTAGGGTCGATATGAAAGCCGGAGATGCCGTTTGCGATAATTTCCAAGGGACCGCCATAGCGGGTAGCGAAAGTGGGCAGCCCGGAAGCCATGGCCTCGATAACGGTCAGGCCGAATGCCTCGAAATAGGCCGGCTGGACAAATATCCCGCGCCGGTCGGCGATGCAGCGATACAGTTCGCCGGAGAGCCGCTTGTCGAGGCGCAGCCCGAGCCAGCGGACCTGGTCGTCTAGATTGTACCTGGCGAACAGCTCGTGCATGAGGTGGATCTGCGACCGTTCCTCTTCATCGCCTGAATGATCGGGGTCGATGTTGCCGCCGATGATGACCAGGTTGGCCACCTCTCGCAGCTTTTCGTTTTCGCCGTACCATTCCACCAGGCCGGTGAGATTTTTGATCCGGTCGAGGCGAGCCATGGAGAAGACCAATGGCTTTTCAGGGTCCGTCAGGACACCACGACCCTGTGGATGTCGACCGCCGTAGAGCAGAGAGGAAATTTCCTGCTGCAGTTCGGTGAAACGGCGGTCATGCTCCCGGTAAGAAAAATAAATCTCTTCATCGGCCCCGGGTGAGACGATATTGAATTTAGGGTCGAAGGCGTCTACACCCTGAAGAACCCGCTGCAGCCCCGGCATGGTGAAGGACGAATAGCTTTCATATTGGCCGACCACATCGTTTGAACCGGCAATTTCCTGATAAGTCGAGGTAATAATGAAGTCCGCCGAATTCATGGCGATCAGGTCGGCGGTAAACTGGCAGCCAAAATGATACTGCTCCTCCATCTGCTTCCAGTACATCGCCGAATAAAGATATTTGGTTTTTTCCAGGGCATGGGCGATGGTGCACTGGGTGACTCCCAGGCTTTTGGCCATGATGTAGGACACCAGATTGCCGTCCGAATAATTACCGATAACCAGGTCGGGCCGGCGGCCAAGAATCTTCACAACCTCCTCCCGGGCTTCGGTCGCGAACCGTTCAAGATACGGCCAGACCTGGAAACGGGAGATCCAGTGCGGCAGAACCGAGCCATCCTTGCGCCGGAACGGAATTCGGATGATATGGACATTATCGGTTCCCTGGACGGCTTCCCTGGGGATATTGCAGGGGGTCCCGGCAGCCTCGGGAATGAGTCTGGTGACGATCAGAATCTGTGGCTTTATATCAAGGCCGTGGTTGAAAATCCGCGCCTGCATTTCCCTCTCGAGAGCCCGCACCTGATCGAGAATATAGACGATCTGACCGCCGGTATCGGGCAGCCCCAGGACATTCTCCTGGCCGAAGTAGCCGTGCGGTGAGAGGACCACGATATTAAAGACCATCGGCACCAGGGTAATAAAACGCATGAGGGTTTCATGATCGGGCGCCTCCAGCAGATCGGCCAGCCGGCTGAAGCTCTTCTCTATCTGTTTTCTGCTCCTCCCCCAGCCCGGCGCAAAACCGAGACCTTCGAGGTGCGGGGCCATATCCTGCCACTGGCTCCCCTGGGGCTGCAGCTGGACGTACTCCAGACCATCGGAGAGAGCGGCATGCAGCTCCTTGACGTTCTTTATGCTTTTGTCGATCATGAACGGCTGAGTGCCATGACCGTGCACCCGCAGAAAAGCAAATATCAGTTCATCTCCGCCGGCAAGGTTCCGGGATAGCCTGTTGGAAAAGACGCGGTTGAGAAATTCCACGCCGTGGCCGATGGAACGGGTCTGGGTCATCTTCGGAAAATCACGCTCGAACGGCTGGAGATCGAATTCCAGCACGGGTCCCAACGCATCGCCCATCACTATTTTTTCCTTGAAGGCAAGGAAATCGGCAGCGCCGATTTCCAGCAACTCCCTTGTCGCAAAATTGTATCGCAGATAATGCCAGCGGGCGACTTTCGGCCGGATGGCCATACACAGCCATTGTTCATCGATGGCCGCCTCCTGCGCCTTGGCAATAGCCTCGCCGAGCGGGGTTGCGGCCAGTTGTTCCTGATTGGAATCGCGGCAGAAGATGAGAAACTCGTCCCATAAATCGCTTTTCAGCAACAGTGTTCTTTCCAGAGATCGGTATCTCTCAAAGAGTGCTTCAACCGAATTGAGATTATTATTAAAAAACAACAGCAGTTTGTCGAACATGATAACACCTTTTATTGAAATGCAATAATGCTGGAATACTTGAAGGGAAGACAACTTCTCCTACAGGATAGCAATGATCCCGGGTAATCGGAAGGGAAAAATTACAAATATATTGTATTCCAGCAACTTAACAAATATAAGGTGATTAAGGATTGGAGATTATTGAGGTTAGATAAAGGTGATCATTCTCCAGAATTCATGCTCCGCTTTTACGATAATTGGTAAGCGAGACCCCGGCCAGTACGAGAACTCCCCCGGCCAGAACAATCGGCTTTATCGATTCGCCGAGGATCAGTGCGGAGAGCATCAGGGCAAAGACCGGCACCAGATTGATAAAGATTCCGGCCCTGGTTGCTCCTATTTTTTTAATGCCGCTGTAATACAGGGAAAAGCCGATTGCCGTTCCCCCGACACCGAGATAGACAAGGCTGCCCCAGTCAGCCGGGGAGATCTTTGCCAGCTGACTGAAGAGTCCTGCGTTGGCAGCAGGATAGGCAAGGAGGAGTGTGCCGATAATCGATGAATAACAGACAGCGGCAAGCGGCGAGAGGGATCTCAGGACCGATCTGCCGATCAGCGAATAGGCTGCCCAGCTCAGGACGCAGCCTACCAGCGCCTGTTCTCCCTGACCGAAGTTACCGGAGAGAAGCGATCCCGGATGGCCATTGCTGATTACCGTTATCGCTCCGGCAAGTGAGACTGTGACTCCGATTATTTTCAGCCGGGTGAGCCGTTCGCGCAGAAAAACTGCGGCAAGGATGGTGATGACCAGCGGCGTGCCGGCGACGATGAGCGAGGCACGGCCGGCACTGATATATTGCAGGCCGTAAAAGAAAAAGACATTGTAGGCAAAAACTCCGGTCAACCCCAGGAGGATAAGCGGCAGCCACAATCCCGGCCGGGGCAGGGCCAGTTTGCCGTCGATTATCCGGGTGACCCCTATCATGGCGATGGAAGCAATAAGAAAGCGCAGAAAAGCGGCGCTCGCAGGTTCCATGGTCCCAGCCAGCAACCTCCCGGCGATGAACGTGCCGCCCCACAGGAACATGGTGAGGACAAGAGAAAAATAGGTGAGTACAGGCATCGAAGGCTCGCTGGAAATGGGTCAACATATTGAAGAATGGTTGGATTGTCGGCAAGGATAGTTGTCGATTGCATTGCTGTCAACCTTTTCGAGGACCGGATGCAGGCACGGCGCTGGTATTTACTGCGCAGATCCGATATCTTCTCTGGCGGAAGCCTGTCTGTTGAGATATGTATGATGGAGAAAAAAAGTCTGTGAAGGTAATTCCGGTGGGGGGAAAGGCGATGAAGATGAAAATGACTAAGGAAGAGTTGAGTTGGGTGCTCTATGATGTGGGCAACTCGGCCTTTGTGCTGATCGTGGTGACCGCGCTTATGCCGATTTTTTTCAAGGATGTTGCCGCAGCGACCATGAGTGGCGCGGAATCGACCGCCAACTGGGGCTTTGCCAATTCCATCGCCTCTTTCATCCTCGCCGTTTTAGCCCCGATTCTTGGGGCGATGGCCGATTACCAGGGAAGGAAGAAGCAGTTTTTCCTGGCGTTTCTTGGCCTCGGGATCTGTTTTACCCTGCTGCTGGCAACAGTCGGTGAAGGACAATGGCTGTTGTGTCTCGCACTCTTTATCCTTGCCCGGGTGGGGTGGGCCGGAGCGAACATCTTCTATGACGCCTTTCTCCCGGATGTCGCCAGCCGGGAGCGCATGGACCTCATCTCCGCCAGGGGGTACGGTTACGGCTATGTCGGCAGCGTTATTCCTTTTCTGGTGATAATCGGCCTCATCTTTTTTTCCGGCATGGAGGACGGGTTGCCGGCCGGGCCGACCAGGGTCGGGTTCGTCATCGTCGCGTTGTGGTGGCTGATCTTTTCATTGCCGGCAATGAAGAACCTGCGGCAGGTTTATTTTCTTCCGGCGCAGCCGTCCCAGGTGAGCGAAAGCTTTCGGCGGCTGTGGCAGACAATGACGGAAATCCGCAAGTACCGGCAGGTGTTTCTGTTTCTCGCAGCCTATTTTTTCTATATCGACGGGGTGGACACCATAATCACCATGTCTGTCGCCTATGGCCGGGATATCGGTTTTGGCGTGACCATGTTGATCGTGGTGCTGCTGGTCATTCAGCTGCTGGCCTTTCCCTTTGCCCTGCTGTTTGGCCGACTGGCCACGGTATATTCAACCAGACGCCTGCTGTACGCCGGAATCGCTGTTTACAGCATTGCCACCCTCATCGCCTTCTTTTTGCCGGTGATCGACGACATGAGGGTGAAAACCCTGGCATTCTGGTTTATCGCCGTGCTGGTAGCCTCTTCCATGGGCGGAATACAGGCCCTCAGCAGAAGCTATTTCGGTAAATTGATTCCACCGGAAAAGAGCGCGGAATTTTTCGGTTTTTATAATGTTTTCGGCAAGTTCGCGGCAATTACCGGACCTTTATTGATGGGCGTGGTCGGTCGCATCACCGGTGAGACCCGGTGGGGAGTACTCTGCATTCTGGGACTTTTTGCAGCCGGCGCTTTTTTGCTCGGCAAAGTCGAGGAGCCGGTCGGGCAACACTAGACTTGCCATGCTAAGGAGCTCAACTGGATTGGCCGGGCAACCTGCATGAATTGAGAAAATCTTTGATCCCGTCGATATCCTTGAGACGACCGTAGACGGTTATGACATCGCCGACATTCAGGGCGGTGTTTCCCCTCGGGATAATGATCTGACCGCCTCGCTTGATGGAGACCATGTTGATCGTTTCCGGCAGCATAAGGTCCTTGATCAGGGCATTGCTGCAGGTATCTTCTTCTTTCAGGACAAATTCGACGAAACCGTTTTCCTTTGTTTTACGCAGTTCCACCTGGTGTTCGACTATCTGGCCGCGCTGTTTGCGGACGACGCCGACATCGTAGGCGCGAAGAATATCGCTTCGACTGATGATGCCGCACAGCGTTTTTGAGCCGTCTCTTGCGACAACCGGAAGCCTGGCCAGATCACGCGGCGACATCTTCTGGATGGCGACCCAGATCGGTTCGTCGGGAAAAACCGTGATCGGATCTTCCACCGCCAGCTTGGCGACGGTCAGACCTTTGGAACTGAAATTCTCCACCGACTGGGCGCGATGGATGTCCTGCAGGGTGATGATGCCCCACAGCTTGTTGTTGTCGGCCATCACCGGAAAGCCGAGGATATTGGTCTCCTGGAAGAGGGCCATCACCTCGGAGAACGAGGAATCCTTATGGACGGTGACCGGCTTGCTCTTCATGACCTCGCTGACCCTTACGCCCTGCATGATGTCCATATCCCGGCCACCCGAAAACCGCACTCCGCGTTTGGCGAGTTTCATGGTGTAGATCGACTCCGGGTGCAGCCACTGGGCGAAATAGCTGGCCGTGACTCCCGCTACCATAAGCGGCAGGATCATGGCGTAGTCGTTGCTCATTTCAAAAACGATGAGCATGGCGGTGAGCGGCGCTCTGGCCGTTGCCGAAAAAAGGGCCGCCATGCCGACCAGGGCGAAAGCCCCTGTGTTTGCGCCGATCTCGGGAAACCAGATGCCGAAAAAGTGGCCCATGGTCCCGCCCAGCATGGCGCCGATAAAGAGCGACGGGGCGAAAACACCGCCGGAGTTGCCGGAGCCCAGGGTGAACGAGGTCGCCAGCGGCTTGAGGAAGATCAGCACAATCAGAATCCACAGCGGAGTGTGGCCCTGGATGGCCGCCTCGATGACGGGAAAGCCGGAGCCGTACATATGCGGAATAGGAGTGTCAAGGCTTGCGCCGTGGGCACCCGACCCTGTCGGAAAGCTCAGGTTGGGCAGGTGCATATAGGCCAGACCGACCACGCCGAGAAGCAGGCCGCCGACAGCCGGTTTGAAGATCTGGGGGAACTTCCAGCCGTCAAAAACGTTTTCGGCGAAATTCAACATCCTGATGAACATGATCCCGATGATGGCGGCTGCGAGTCCCAGGATCAAGTAGAGAAAGATTTCTTCAAGCCCGTGCATGCTGTAGGCCGGGACCTGGAAGGCGAACCTGTCGCCGATGATCGACCGGCTGACCACTGCGGCGGAAACGGCGGCAATGACAACATTGCCGAAAGCCCGCATCTGCAGGCCGCACATCAGTACCTCGATCGCAAAGACCACGCCGGCGATTGGGGCATTAAAAGTTGCGGCGATACCGGCGGCGGCACCGCAGGCGACGAGGTTGCGAATACGCTCATCGGAGAGACGGAGTATCTGGCCCATGGAGGAGCCAAGCGCCGATCCTACCTGGATAATCGGACCTTCGCGGCCCGCCGAGCCACCGGTGCCGATGCAGAGCGCCGAGGCGACGATCTTGGCGGCGGCGACCCTTGGCCGGATCCTGCCCCCTCGGAGAATGAGCGCCTGCATTACTTCGGGAACACCGTGGCCTTTCGCCTCCTGGGCAAAAAGTATCAGCGGCCCCACCAGCAATCCACCAATAATGGGGATAATCAGGTAGATCCACTTGCCGAGAAAGGGCACCATCTCGGAGACCGATCCATAGGAGAAATCCTGAATGGCAAAAATCAATTTGACGAAGAACACCGATGCAAGACCGGTAGTTGCTCCTACAATCACAGAAAGAATGAGAAGAAGGAGCCCTTCCGGAGGGGAAAAGCGATCAAGGTACCAGCTGAGGGTCGACCTTTTAGGTGTCATGGGGTTCCGCCGGGGAAAGAAGCTGCTGCGCAAATAGCAATAGCATTACGATTACAACTGAAATTCCAGCTGCATCAAAATACAAACAGGCACATTTGTCCTGTCCTGAATCAGGCACTATTACCTCTTGCGGATGAGAGATTCAAGTCAAAACATAGAAAAATGCGCCGGTATTCGCTGCCCTGCCGGTTTTTAAACGCACCTTTTCAACTCACTTGAATGTCAGTGCTTTTCGAGCTTCCTGGCGCAGGAGCATGTCGAGGATGACTAAAGCGGCCATTCCTTCTACTATCGGCACGGCTCTCGCCACAACGCACGGGTCATGTCGCCCTTTAGCCTCAAGAACTGCTTCTTTGCCTGAAAAATCGACGGTTTCCTGCGGCAGGGAAATAGTCGCCGGCGGTTTGAAGGCGATGCGCAGGTTTATCGGCTCGCCATTGCTGATGCCGCCCTGAATGCCGCCGGATCTATTGGTAACCGTGCCCAGCCTGCCGTCTTTCTGGGTAAAGGGATCATTGTGACGGGAGCCTCGAAGTCTGGTCCCGGCAAAACCCGAGCCGATTTCAAAACCTTTGGTGGCCGGGATGGCAAGCATCGCCTGGGCAAGTTTTGCCTCCAGTTTCTCAAACGTCGGTTCCCCAAGGCCCACCGGGACATTGCGGATGACGCAGGAGACCACGCCGCCCACCGAATCGCCGATTGCCTTCAGTTCGCCAACCAGCTCTTCCATTTTCGCTGCGGCCTCTCGGTCGGGACAGCGGATAATGGTGGCGTCGACCTCATCCCGGCTGATAGTAAGGTTGTCGATGGCGGCCGAGTCGATCTCGCCGACACTGCTCACCCAGGCGACTATCTCGATATTGCATTTCTCTTTCAGGACCTTCGCGGCTATTGCCCCGGAAGCGACCGTGCCGATGGTTTCCCTCGCACTCGATCTGCCGCCGCCGGAAGAGGCCCTGATGCCGTATTTCATCTGATAGGTGTAATCGGCGTGGGAAGGGCGGGGGATGTCCCGCATGTTGCCGTAATCTTTAGGGCGCTGGTCTTTATTGGCGACCTGCAGGGCGATCGGCGTGCCGAGGGTTCTGCCGTTTTCCGTGCCGGAGAGGATTATCACCTGATCGGCCTCCTGCCGGTCGGTCGACAGCGCACTCTGACCCGGTCGTCTTCTGTCCAGCTGGGCCTGGATATCTGCTTCCGAGAGCGCAAGACCCGGCGGACAGCCGTCTATGACCACACCTACTGCCTTGCAGTGCGATTCACCGAAAGTGCTCACCCGAAAAAGTGTGCCGAAGTTGCTTGACATGAATGGTACTCCTCTTGAAAAAGAAAAACCGGTAAAAAGGAAAAAGCATTACCACGTGGCGTTCTCTTTGCCACAGGTCGCTCTCCATTTGTACCAAAACGTGCAATAATGTATATGAAAAAATATTTGTAAAGCTTTCATTGCAGAATATATGAGCATACAGTGTAAGGGAGAACGCAATCGTAGATACAAGCAGAGGAGGGATTGGCTATGACAGCAAGTTATCTGGCGATGGATTCAGGCATTCTGCAGGAGCGGATAGAGCGGAGTCTGGAATTACTCATGTCCTGCCGGCTCTGTCCCCGGCAGTGCGGGGTGGATCGTTTTGCCGGTGAAAAAGGCTATTGTCGAACCGGGCGCTTTGCCGAGGTGGCGAGTTACGGCCCCCATTTCGGCGAGGAGCAGGTCCTGGTGGGCACCCGTGGCTCGGGAACCATCTTCTTCTGCGGCTGCAACCTGCTCTGCAATTTTTGTCAGAACTATGAAATCAGCCGCGTTTCGGATCCGGACTGCCAACCGGTCAGTGATGAAAAGCTTGCGGCAATAATGGTGGAATTGCAGGAAGCCGGCTGCCACAATATCAATTTTGTCACCCCAACCCATGTCATGCCCCAGATTCTCGCCGCTCTTCCCCATGCCATCCGCGCCGGGCTGCGTGTTCCTCTGGTCTATAATTGCGGCGGCTATGAACGGGTGGAGTCGTTGCAACTGCTCGACCGGATTGTCGATATCTACATGCCCGACACCAAATTCTGGGATTCCAGATCCGGTCTTCGCTATGCGAACGCCCCGGACTATCCGGAGAAAATGAAAGCGGCTCTAGCCGAAATTCAGCGCCAGGTAGGAGACCTGCGACTGGATGCCCAAGGCCTTGCCGAACAAGGGCTGCTGGTCCGGCATCTGCTTATGCCTGGCGGCCTTGCCGAGGGCAGGGCGATTTTTCATTTTCTTGCAAAAGAGATCTCGCCGAACTGTTATGTCAACATCATGGACCAGTACCGGCCATGTGGCGAAGCGGCGCTTGGGGGAGAGGGCGGGGGTATGATCGAGAGTACCATGTATAATCAGGCGATTCGGGCCGCAAAGTCGGCCGGTCTCAGTCGTCTAGACCAGCGCGATCTGGCAGAACTCATCCGCCGCCTCATGGCGCGCTAATTCAACGAACGTTTGAGATTCTCCCAGGTCTAGCCCCAGGCATCGCCTTGAGATGCCAGGTTATTTCCTGGTAAAGAAATCCCGCTAACCGCGCCATCTACACCCCACCACCAGAGCAGCAGTCGAAGGAATCGCCGATGATATACAGGTGGGGAAAACGGGGACAGCGACCATTTATTTCTTCAGGAGCACAGGGTCTGGTTTGCTATATAAACGCGCAGTTATGCAAGCTACAAGCCGGCAGGCGATGCCCAGGTTTACTCGCAGTTGACCAAAATTACCGATGAAAGCGGCGTCGATATTCTTACCGTTCACCTATACCGGTGAACGGGTAGCCCTACACGGAAGGGGCGAACCGCTTCAGCTACACCTTTGACTTCAACAATCGCAGCGCCACCAAAAGAGACATGTAACGAGATAGAAGACAGCAAAGACAAAAAGATTTCTTGAGGAAAACCAAAACAACGGAATTTGGTATCCGGGAATTAATGACTGTCATAACGCCGTGCAGGATGCTGTGGAAAATGCTGGCCTGAAATATCCTGGCGAGTCGGCAGTGGCGTCAGATGTAGACCGGGTTGCTTGGCAGGAGTTCTGGGACAGGGGAGTTCTGGAAGCCGTTCGATTCAGGCGGACAGACCTAACGATGAAAGTGTGCAAAAAGCTTGTGTGACTCGAGAGGAGAGATTAACATTTATTGAAAAGAGCATCCGACTGAAAAATCTAGTTTCGAACAGGGAAATCAATTCCTTCGGATTTGTTCATCGCCACAAATTGTTCATCAGCGAGCGGGGACCCTGCACATGAGATATCATGCCCTTGCCTGTGATTACGATGGAACTCTTGCCACCCATGGCAAGGTAGAACGGGAGTGTATCGAATCTCTTGAGCGCTTAAGAGCTTCAGGGCGAAAGCTCATCCTGGTGACGGGACGGCAGATCGTTGATCTTATCTCGGTATTTCCGGACATAACCCTCTTCGACCGGGTAGTCGCTGAAAACGGCGGCGTGCTTTACCGTCCCGAAACTCGGGAAGAGATACCTCTCTGCGAGCCGCCGCCGAGTGAATTCATCGATATGTTGAATGCAAGGGGGATCGATCATTCAGTGGGGCGGGTCATTGTCGCCACATGGGATCCGAACCGGATCCCCGTCATTCGGGCAATCCAGGATCTGGGACTGGAGCTGCATGTAATTTTTAACAAGGGGGCTGTCATGGTGCTCCCGTCGGGTGTTAACAAAGCCACGGGACTTCGCGCGGCGCTTGACGAGCTGGGGCTTTCACCGCATAACGTTGTCGGGGCCGGCGATGCCGAGAACGATCACGTCTTTCTCGACCTCTGTGGATTTTCGGTCGCAGTCGGCAACGCTTTCCCCTTCCTGAAAAAACGCGCGGACTTCATTACCAGGGGAGAACGCGGGGCCGGCATTATCGAGCTGATCGGGAGCCTCGCAAACGACCTTCGTGATATCGACTTGGGAGCCGGAAGGTTTGTTCAAGATTAAAGCCCCCATCGCCAGGAAAAGCAGAATCGAAAGGATCTAACACCCCACAAGGGGAGATAAGTGCCTTACAGATTATTTTCTTGTTTTTTATATACGAAAATAATCTGTAAGGCACTAATGCAACGTGCGCTTGCGATTCTCCCAAGTCTGTCCCCAGGCATAGATAAAAAGACCTATCGAGCAGCCGATGATCCCGCACAGTTCCCACGAGTTGAGCGTCTCGCCAAGGAGCAGCCAGGCCAGAATGGCGGTGCCGACAGGCACAAACGACATGAAGATCGAGACGGTAATGGTGCCGAGGCGGGAGATTGCATAGGTGGAGAACATCAGCGCCACAATATTGACGATAATTCCCTGATATCCCGCCTGGATCAGAATCTCATGAAGTTCGGCCTCGAACAGGGCGGTCGGGAAGACAAACCAGAGCGGCAGAAAAATAAGGGTGTTGACCACCGGCACCGCTACCAGCACATCCCGCCATTCGAATCGCCAGAGTCTCACTCCGATCATATGCGTCGTATAGCATACCGCCGCACTGAGCAGAAGGAGAATCCCGACGGAATGGTCGGTGGAGAAGGTGTCGCCGCCGGCCATGATAAAATTGGCGAGAAAGATCAGGCCAATCGCCACGTATCGGACGATCGATACCCGCTGCCGCAGGATGAACCAGGCCGCAACCGCGCCCAGCACCGGCAGCATGCCGTTTACCAGGACGCCGGCGTGGGCGGCTTTCAGGACCCGCAGGCCATAGAAGGTCATCATGGTATAGGGGAAGCCGATTCCCAGGCCCATGATGAGGTACTGGTGCAGCTTGAACCTGGCCCAGCGGTGGCGGACGATCAGCGGCGAAACGCAGATCATGGCCGTTGCGTATCGGATCAGGGTAATGTCGGCCGGCTGCAGGGCGGTGTGGACCCCGTAGCGGGAGATGGTAATCCACCCCGACCACGCGAAGACGATGAAGATGCAGGCCAGGTAGGCCCGAAGATTGATCATTGTTTCGATTGTCTGGAAAAATTGATTGCAGGTATTTGCAACGGATGCCGTGAAAACCACCCGCAGAAAGGAATTATCCTTTCTGCGCAAGGAGTCTGCTGCAGGCCTCGTCTTCGCGGCTTTTGCCCAGGAGTTTGTTCGAAGCGGAGAGGGCGGCAATTTTCAAGGCTTCGGAATAGGTCGGATAGTTGAAGATGTTGTCGATAAAAATATCGATTCTGGCATGATAGATAAGAGCTGTCTGGGCAATATGAATGACCTCCGTGGCCCCGCCGCCGATAATATGCACTCCGAGGATTTCCCTGGTGTCGCGGTGGACGATCATTTTCAACATGCCTTCGCATTCCCCGGAGATCTGGCCGCGGGGTAATTCATGGTACATGCATCTGCCGATGACGATCTTGTAATCCTTGGCCCTGGCTTCTTCTTCGGTGATGCCGACATACGAGATCTCCGGAATGGTATAGATGCCGAAGGGGAAAATCGTCGGGAAGGATTCGACTCTCGTTTTCATGCCGTTCATGGCGGCCAGCCGGCCCTGGGCGATGGAGGTGGAAGCGAGACTCGGCCAGCCGATTACATCGCCTACCGCATAAATGTTCGGGCTTGAGGTCTGGTAGCGTTCGTTCACCTCGATGTAGTGATGGGCGTTCAAGCCGATGCCGGCCTTTTCGATATCCAGGCCACTGGTGTTGGCTTCGCGGCCCAGCGCGAAAAACAAACATTCAGCCCGGAATATCCTGTCGTCGGCGAGGGTCAGCTTCGGACCGCCATTGGCTCGCTCGATCCTGAAATCCCCGCAGTTGTTAATATAGGTGATGTTGCCGCCGGGGAAGTTGTTCTTTAACTCTTCAGTGATTTCATGGTCGAGAAATTTCAATAACCTTTCGCCCCGGTCGAGCAGGGTGACTTTTACCCCAAGGGCTGCAAAAATGGTGGCATATTCGGAACCGATAACCCCGCCGCCCAGGATAATCATGGTCTCGGGGATTTTCTTGATACCGAGAATCGAGGTCGAGTCGACGATCGTCTCGTGGTCGAAGGGAATATGGGGCGGATTGCGGGGATGAGAGCCGGTGGCGATGATGATCCGCTCCCCCTGGACCGTAATGTCTTCTCCACCCTCCACCTTGTGGACACTTACTGTGTCGCTGTCGAGAAAGCGCCCGGTGCCGCGGATGATATCTATACCGTTCCGTTCGAGCTGACAGGTGATGATCGCCTGTTCTTCGATCCGCACGGCATGCAGCCGCTGCTTCAGCTTTTCCATGGAGATTTCCGCATTTCGCATGGAGCAGTAATCATCCTCGAACACCTTTCGCTTGAGGTGGCCGGTGAGATGAAGGACGGCTTCACGCAGCGTCTTGCTGGGGAAAGTTCCGGTGTTGACGCAGACTCCGCCAAGGGAGCCTTCTTTTTCCAGAACCAACACTTTTCTGCCTGATTTGGCGGCCGTCATGGCCGCGGCAAGTCCTGCGGGCCCGGTACCGATAATGATGAAATCGTACATTTTAGCACTCATAGGGATCGTGTTGTCTGTCTGCTCCAATCGTTTCATACTGCTAACACAGTTTTGCAATTCAGGCAATTGCTTGAATGTGAAATTACAGGAAGGTTTGCCGTGCCGCCGGATCGGATCCGGCGGCATGGCAAGAGCGAGATGGAGAAGGCAGGGATAAAAGAAGGGTACTAAATTTTGAACCGTGATACCAGCATGGTCAATTTTTCCGACATCTTCGACAAATCGTCGGCCGCCACCCTTATTTGCTGGCTGTTGTTTTTTACTTCGATTGAGCGTGCTTTTACCTGCTCGACACCTTCCGACATTCTGGCGGTCATCTGACAGCTGCTGGCGACGTTCTCGTTGATTTCAGTGATGCCGTGCGAGGCCTGTGATACGTTGTTGACGATTTCATTGGTGGTGATGGCCTGTTCTTCGACTGCGGTGACGATGGTTGAAACGATATCGTTCACATCGGTGATAACCAGAGTGATCGATTCGATATCCTTGACTGTTGCGCCGGTCTGCTGCTGGATCGCCTCGATAGCCGCTTTAATCTTGCCGGTTGCGGCAGCGGTTTCCTTGGCCAGCTCCTTGATCTCATTGGCTACTACGGCAAAACCTTTCCCTGCATCGCCTGCTCTTGCCGCCTCGATGGTTGCGTTCAGGGCAAGCAGATTGGTCTGCTCGGAAATTTCAGTGATGGTCTCGGTAACCGTGCCGATCGACCTGGCGGCTTTGCCGAGTTCCTGAACCCCTTTATGGGAGTTGGTGGCGCTGACCACGGCCTCTTCGGTGGTAACCCTCGCCCGGGCGCTGTTCTCGGCGATCTCTTTGATGGTGGTCCCCATTTCTTCCGAAGCAGAGGCAATCATGTCGAGATTGACCGTCGATTCCTCCATTGCCGCCGAAACCGAGTTCATGTTGTCGGATACTTCCGAGGCGTTCTGGGCGGCGTCATCGGCGATTGCCGTGGTGGAATCGGCGTTTGTTACCATGTGCTCGGAGATCGTAGCCAGCTGGTTCGAAGCGCTGGCCAGGGTTTGTGAGGATGTAATTATGTCTTCGAGCATCTCCTTGGATTTTGCGACCATCGCCCCGAGGGAATTGGTGAGCTGGCCGATGGCATCTTTATTGCCGGAAGAAAAGGAGATGGTATAGTCCCCTTCGCCCACTTTGACGCTTTTCTCCGCCAGTTCTTTCAAAGGCTTATTGATTGACCGTACAAGGAAAAGAGTGACCAGAACACCGCCGGCAATAACGATGAGCCCCACCAGCAGGCTGTTCTGCAGCATTTTGGCGTCGAGTCCGCCGATAATATCCTTTTTGTCGATTTCTACGCCGACAGTGATACCCCAATCCTTAAGAGTCTTGATGTAGGAGATCTTGTCATGTCCCTTCCAGGAGTACGAGACAAACCCCTCATCACGCTTGTTGAATTCGGGAGTCATCTGCAGAATGTTTGAATTCGAGTCAAGCGTCGGGTGAATGAGCAGATCTCCTTTCTCCGAATACACATAGAAATAACCTGTTCCTATTTTGGTCTTCAGGATAAACTCACGGACCTCCGGATTAAGCATGAGCTGGCCGACATAGAGTGCGCCGATAATCTTTCCGTCTATGTCGTGCATGGGGGCATAGGTGGTAAGATACCAGTCGGTGACCACAAAAGCCTTGCCGCGAAACGTTTCGCCCCGCATGATTGCCTGGTATACAGGGCTGTCCGAGGGGATATAAGTGCCGACGGCACGTTTGCCGTCAAGAGTTTTTACGGTGGTGGAGATGCGCAAGAGCTTGTCGTCGACCAGTTGGAAAATGGTTGCCGAAGAACCGGAAATGGCTGCAATGTTGTCGACAATATCAAATGAGCCGTTGATATAGCTGATTCCGGCCTGCATCTGGGGGATCTGCCTGGTCATGGCATCCTGGGTGACCTGATTGACCAGCTTTTCCTCACGCATCCTGCCCTCGTCGAGAAGGAGCCCGCCCTTGGATTTCAGTTCCTGCTGGAAGAGAGTCAGATCGCCATCGAGCTTTTTTCGCACGTTCCGGTCATACATGAGGAGGGAATTATAGACTGCCTGGTGGATATCTTTAATTGCCCCTTCACCGAGTGAATACAGACCATTATCGGCCATCCTTATGGCATTGCCGGAGGTGATCAGAATGGAAATCACAGTGATGAAAACCATCGATATGAAGAGCTTGGTGGTAAACTGGATGTTGGAGAATTTGCTGAGCACGTGAGACCTCTTGGGAGAATTTAGCCGGAGACACCGATAACATTGCAACAAAACAAGGATAGTCCATTTTGTCGTAGAATACCAGTATGGCGCCGGAATAATTTTTGCTGCTGGATATGGAGTAGGACTAATTTGTCGGCGAAAGACTGCTTATTACACCGACTTCCTCACCCCCCGCAACCGTTGGTACCAGATAGCCAGGGTGGCGGGCGGGACGCCTGCGGCATGGCCGCAGACGATGAGCTGGTTGATGAGGGTGGTGCGAAGAATGCCCATATTCCGCCAGCGCCTGGCCGAAGTTGTGGCCCGTTCCGGGAGAATGGCGATCTTGCCCATTTTTTTAAGGCGCTGGATAAAGACATAGTCCTCCATGATTGCGATCTCGGGAAAAGCTCCGGCAGCGGCGAAAATCCGCCTGGTGGTGAACAGGGCCTGATCGCCATACGGCAGGTGCAGGAGGCGGGACCGCAGGTTGGCGACCCAGGCGATGGCTGCAAGGCTTCTTTCATCGCCGTCGATGGCCAGCGAAAAGGCCCCGGCCACACAGCCAGGCCTGGCCAGAGCTTTGTGGATGAGCTGCGGGAAATCGGCAGGCAGCAGGGTGTCGGCATGGAGGAACAACAGCGCCGAGGAGGATGCCGCGGCGGCCCCGGCATTCATTTGGCGGCCGCGTCCTCTTGGGCTTTCTAGGACTGTCGCCCCGGCCGCACGGGCCAGGGGAATGGTCGCATCGCTGCTGCCTCCGTCAACGACAATCAACTCGCAGGTATCGCTCTCTTTCAGTCTTTCCAGGGTTCGGCCTAAAACCTGTTCCTCATTTAAGGCGGGGATGATGACTGCGACGGTTGTGGTCATAGCAGGCCCCATGTCCCTGCCAGATCTTCCGGCAGGTCGATGTCGGCAAGAGTCGGCAGGATCGTCACCTGCCGGTGGAATTTTTTCAGACGCAGCATCGTCTCGGCAAAGACATCCCCATTAGACCAGGCCATGTGTTGAAAAAGAGAATCGAGGAGTTCCGGCGCAATGCTCCCGGTCAGACCGATCAGGTAGTAGCCGCCGTCCCGGCTGGGACCTATGACCACATCGACGGTCTGCAGGGCGGCAAAGGCCTGGGTCAGGATTTCGGCACTGAGGTCCGGGATATCGGTGCCGATGAGCACCGCTTTCTCGATACCTTGCGAAAATGCCAGGTGAAAGGCGGTCTGCATCTTCAGGCCGATATCGCCTGCGGCCTGTTCGACACAGGCAATAGGCCCCAGCCAGGCCGTCATTGCGTCCTTGCTGCCGCCAGAGTAGTGGATAACAGTGCTGTTGCCGAGTTGCCGTTCGAGAAGTCCGGCCTGCAGGATCATGTTCTCGGTGAGCCTTTTCTGCAGACGGGCGGCGCCTTCTGGGCCAAGCATCGGAATAAGCCGGGTTTTGGTATTTCCCGCTTCGGGATATCTGGTGAAAATCAGGAGTTGGCAGCGGGTGGTCATGTTTCGACAGTTCAATTGTTCATCTCTTTATTTCATAAACGGCAGGAAAAGGGCATGGATACCATTCAGATCGAGATACCGGTTGAGCTTTGCCCAGGGAGGCCATCGGCAAACCTCATTCCGTCAAGCCATGTGCCGCCGGATCCAGTTTTCAAGCTGACCGCGAGGGATAAGGTCGAGTACCTCCAGACTGTGTTGCGTGGTCTGCCGGACAAACAGGCGGTAATTGCGTCCGATTCGTATGCGGAACATATCGGCAATCAGCTCCAGTTTTTTTGCCTGCCGAAAAACACCGCCTTCCCTGCCGGCAAAAGCCGTTGTTGCACAGCTTTTTTCCCCCCAACTGATATCGAGGATAGTATCGAGGGCTTTCAGGGAAGTGGCGAGGACACCAGGGGCAAGTTCAATCCTATTGACTGCCCTTTTCAGATCCTAAAGTCCGGGTGCAGATCGTCCCAGTGCCGCCGCAGCCTCTTCTTATGCTCTTCATCCATTTGCAGACCAGCCAGTGCCTGAGGCCAGAGAGTGCGGGCTTTCTCCAGTGAGTCGGCCAGGTGCGGCCGAATGGCCCGCCAAGGGATATCCGCTTTTCCCGCCCAGGCTTGAAAATGAGCTATTGTTGCCGCATACCACTCCTTGCTGCCGCTCAGGTTCAGGGCGAATTTTCGTTCATCGCCTATATAGACCATGGTTGTGACAATATCGTAGGCCGGGGCCAACTCAGACGTCACTCTATCCGGATAGATGAGGCTCCAGTTTTTCAAATGGGCATCCCCGTTGGCCAGCAGAATATTGACCAGCAACCGGCGGGCAAACTGCTGCACGTTGGCAAGGCCACTGCCGGTATAGCGGTAGAGCACCTTGGCGATCTGCTCGTAGTTGGCGCTGTCGTACTTCTGGTGCGGGTATTTCACCAGCACCTGGGCAAAATCCTCCGTGTGGACGTGCTCCTGCCCCTCACGGTCGAAGCGACGGATGGCAAAGGCATACCGTTCATCCGGGAGGATGATGGGCGGTAATTTCGCAAGCCTGTCCATCTCGACAAGCCTGATCTCTGGAATATCCACACCTGCCAGTTCAGCAAGGCGCATTGCAGTGAACTCGTTCAGCGGCACGCTTTTGTGGAGTGTTGAAGGTGTCTTGACGATCCATTCGCCACTTTCTCCCGATTCGCTGATGTGATAACGGCCATCCTGTTGACGCATGGAGAATTTCATCTGCACCCCTGCCAGTGAAAAATGGTTCGCACCTTCTCCGACTGTGAGAGTGACCGACTCAGGCTCAGCTTCATCTTGCAGGACGTAGGCAGGAATGGCCTCGACTGCCATTGGCGTGGCAATCAAGGCTCCGGGAAGGTCCCGTCCAAGATAAATGAGAAGCTGAAATTCATCATCGATATGAACCTTCAGCCCTAGAGCGAACATCTCCCTCAGGGGGCCTTCAGGCAAAAGATTGGAGAGCACCGGGTGAAGGCGCTGCCGCTTGATCCAGGGCGCGGCGAGCAGTTTTTCCGCATTGGGGAAGTCGGGATGAGTGCTGAGGCTGAAGGTTGGCCGTCTCTTGTTCTCCCGGAACTCCGGAGCAAAGGTGAGAACATTGCGACCCGATCTGTAGCCGGCTACAAAACCTACCCTGTAGCCGTGCAGGGTAAGTTCAAGGACCCTGACATGCTCTTTTCGGCTCAATCCTCTTCCTCCAGTATACCCTCCCACGGGTCATCGGACAGGGCTCTTTCCTCTGTTACATTTCTACCGGCTGATTCGTTCCTTGCCTTTTCTACCAGCAATTCCTTCACGGCAACGAGCTTCTCCTTCGGTATCAGCAGCAGCTCCATACCCAATCCCTTTGCCAGCAGCTCAAGGGTATCAAGACGGGGATTTCCCTTGGTTTCAAGGCGGTTATACTGCTGCCGTGTCATCCCCGCCTGCAACAGCATATCCTTCTGCCGCAGGCCTAGTTCCTTTCTTCTTTTTTTTAATTGTTCGAGTATCAATGGGCGCTCTCATGAAAAGAAATATGTATGTTTCTTTAAAAAGCCAAAGAATACTATAAATTTCTTTTCAGAGTAATGCAACTTTTGTGTTGCTAAATTCTTCTTTTCCAGCTGTGATATTTTTCCAGCCAGGCCAGCAGCTTTTGTGGGGCATGGGCGCGTTTCCATTCTCCCGCCGCGTATTTATTGGCCTCGGCAAGGGTCGGATAGGTATGGATCGTGGCCAGGATCTTGTTGAGGCCGAGACCATGCTTCATCGCCAGTACGAATTCGGCGAGCAGGTCGCCTGCATGCTCGCCGACGATGGTGACACCGAGGATACGGTCCTTGCCGGGTACGGTGATCACCTTGACAAACCCGCGAGCCGCACTGTCGGCAATGGCCCGGTCAAGATCGTCGATGCCGTAGCGGGTAACTTCCACGGCGATACCACGCTCGCGGGCTTCCTGTTCATTCAGCCCGACTCGCGCAACCTCGGGATCGATGAACGTCGTCCAGGGAATAACCGAATAATCTACTCTGAATTTTCTGAATTCCCCGAACAGGGCGTTTACCGCGGCATACCATGCCTGATGGGCAGCGGTGTGGGTGAACTGAAAAGGCCCTGCCACATCACCTGCGGCAAAAATATTGGGATATAAAGTCTCCAGATATTCGTTGGTCACCACTGTTCGTTCCGTGGCAATGCCGAGATCCTCCAGGCCGTAGCCTTGCAGCCTGGCGACCCGGCCGACCGCACAGATGAGGGCATCGAATTCAATCCGGTGCTCCTGGGCCTGGTGCTCGACCACAATGAATTTTCGTTCGCCCTCTCTTTCGCAACGCAGTGCCTTATGTCCGGTCATGACATGGACACCGTCTCCCGCAAGAGATGCTTCGGAAATCCCCGAAACCTCCTCGTCTTCCCGGATGAGAATTCGTGGGGCCATCTCTATCTGCCATACCTGCGAACCCAGCCTGGCAAAGGCCTGGGACAGCTCACAGCCGATCGGCCCGCCACCCAGTACAACCAACCGCCGGGGCGGCTCATCCAAGGTGGCGAAGGAATCCCACAGGGTGTCGCTGGTAAGGTATCCGACATCATCGAGGCCGGGCAACGGCGGAACAAATGGCCGGGCACCCGCTGCGATAACGATGGCGCGTGAGGTCAAGCGCCTGGTACCGCCATCATTCTGGGCAACTTCGACAGTCCAGGGATCTAAAAGCCTGGCATAGCCGGAAAGAACCTCAACACCAAGACTTGTGTAGCGCTCGATGCTGTCGTGGGGAGCAACGGTGGCGATCACCCGGTGAATCCTGGCCATCACTGTGCGAAAACTAAAACTCGGCTCGGCCGCATCAAGGCCGTAGTCGTTGCCATGGCGGATATGGTGGGCAAGTTTCGCACTTTTTATCAACGCCTTGCTGGGCACACAACCGTAGTTGAGGCAGTCGCCACCCATTTTCTCCGCTTCAACCAGGGTGACTTTTGCCTTAACCGCCGCACCAATATAGGCGCTGACCAATCCCGCCGCGCCGGCACCGATAACAATAAGATTACGGTCGAACGTTGCGGGCCTCGACCATTTCGCATAGACTCGCCGTCTTTTGAGCCATCCGGCGAATTTCTTGCCGATGAGCGGAAACAACCCTAAAACGGCAAAGGATACCACCAGACCCGGCGATAATATGCCGCTGAGACTGTCGATCCGAGCCAATTGCGTTCCCGCATTGACATAGACTATCGTGCCTGCCAGCATGCCGAGCTGGCTGACCCAATAGAATGTCCAGGTCCGAATCGGGGTTAATCCCATCACCAGGTTGATAAGGAAAAAAGGAAAAATCGGGATAAGACGCAAAGTAAAGAGATAGAAGGCTCCTTCCTGTTTTATTCCCTTGTTGATTGCCTGCAGCCGATCGCCAAAACGATTTTGCACACTGTCGCGCAGAATGAAGCGGGCGACAAGAAAAGCAAATGTCGCACCGATCGTTGAGGCAAAAGAAACAATCACCACTCCCCAGACAAGACCGAAGAGCGCTCCGGCAGCCAGGGTCAACACCGCACCGCCCGGTAGGGAAAGTGAGGTAACTGCAATGTAAAGGGCAAAAAAGCTCAAACCGGCCAGGAAAGGAGATCCGTTGCGCCAGCTGTCAAATTGAGCCTGGGCGGCCTTGATTCCTTCCAGAGACAGGTAGCGATCTCCATCGAAAATCCAGTAAGCAGCTACCGCAACGACTATCAGGAAAACAATTAAAAATTTTTTCATTCTATCTCTCTGGTTGATAAGGTTCCGCATCGTCAGACTTGCCCTGTGTATCAGTACCCAGGTACTAATGATCGGTAGTATCAATCGGCAGAAGAGTCACCCGGTTACGCCCGTTTTTCTTCGACATGTAGAGACCGCGGTCGGCAATATCGATAAGCTGTTGCGCGGTAATCCGGTCGTCTTCCGGAGAAAAGAGAACGCCTCCGCTGCTGATGGTTACTTTTATCTGGTTGTTCTGGAAGACCGTGGTGATTGCGGCGACACAGCGCCTCAACCGTTCGGCAAACACTTTCATCCCCGTCTGGTTGGTTTCGGGGAGGATGACGACAAATTCCTCTCCCCCGTACCTGGCGACTATGTCACTGGGGCGTATGGCGGCGGAAACGGCGTTTGCCAGATTGATCAGGACTTGATCTCCGGCCGGATGACCGAAGGTGTCATTCACATTCTTGAAAAAATCGATATCGAACATGATGAGACAGAGCGGATGATGATACCGTCTGGCACGGCTCAGTTCATTTTTGAGAATTTCCTGAAAATAGCGGTGATTGTAGAGATTGGTCAGGCCGTCGCGAAAGGCCAGTTGTTCGAGCCGTGAATTTGCATCATGCAGCTCGCGGGCGAACATCTCCGATTTCTTTTTTGCCTCAGTCAGCTCAAGCACCAGCTGTTCATAGGTGAGGTTCAGCTTTCCCAGTTCTTCGTTGGCTTCCTGCAGTATCTGCGAATAGGTCTTCATCTGACCGGGATCGATTTCAAAAATATTGAGAATATCGATGCTTTTCCTGGCGACATCGTCAAGGAGTTCCCATGTCTGTTCCGGGGTTACGGCAAAATACTCGTGCATTCTGGTCTGCAGTTCCCTGACGTATCCGGAAATTTCGGTGCTGTTGCAGGACGTCGACAGGAGGTTCGCCACATTCAGCACCCGGGAAGTATGCTGAAACATTTTCGGGGCATTTTCCGGGTCATGATGGAAACGCATCGGCATGGTAATTGTTTCCGGTATGCCCCAGCTCTCCAGCAGGATGTAGCCGAGCTGCTGGTGGTCGAACCGGAATATTTCCCTTTCCGCCTGGATCAGATCGGTTTCTTTGCCGCTTGTGCGCTTTTTCAGGGCTGCGACATATTCATTCCCTTTGCAGAGATACAGGGTCAGCACGCCAATGTCCTGAAGAAGGGCGGTGACAAAAATATCATCATCTTTTTTCTGCAACAGTCCCGTCACCAGTTCTGCCGCCACTGCCGCCGTCACCGACCGTCGCCAGAAGTAGTCAAAATTGAAGAAGACGTTATCTTCACCGCGCATGTCACCGGCGATGACAAAGGAAAGTGCGATATTCTTTATGACGTTGGTGCCGAGTATGGACAACGCGCGGCCGATGTTGCCGACTTCCTTGGGCAGAGAATAAAAAGCGGAGTTCGCTATTCGCAGCATTTTGCCGGTGAGAGCCGGATCTGCGGCAATGATCTTCTCCAGATCTTCCAGGGAACATTCGCGGTTCTGCACGGTCTTGAGAATTTTTACAGCTACAGCAGGCGGTGAGGGAAGATTGATCTGCTTGCCGATCAATTGCAGCAGGGCATCGTTAGGAATATCTTGGCGCATGTCTTTTCCTGGTTGATATTCATCATCATGAATGCAGGATGCGGCTTCTGCGAAATCGTTTTGTGACGGCAGGAAATTTCGGTTAAATCAGCTTTTAATGTATGTTGGGAGCGTCGTCGGATCCTACTCATTTTTGATTATTCTCGCAACATTTTGACAACAGGAGTAACACTACGGATATTGCCGATGAGAACGGTACTCAGGCTCCTGTCACTACATGTGTCCTTTGCCGGTAAATAATTATCCTTACGGAGAGAATTGCATGCGCATTATAGTTGCCCCCAATGCCTTTAAAGGGAGTCTCTCCGCTACGGAAGCTGCGCAGGCGATGAAGCGAGGCGTTCTTGCCGCAGCTCACGAGGCGGAGGTCCTGTGTGTGCCGGTGGCCGACGGCGGCGATGGGCTGACCGAGGTGATGGCCCGGGCGCTTTCGGGAACACTGGTTCAGGTCACAGTCAAAGGGCCGAGGATGGGAGAGCAGGGAGCCCACTTCTGTCTTGCCGCGGGGAGAGATTTCGCGATCGTTGAAATGGCCAGGGCAAGCGGTCTCGCTCTGATTCCTGAAGAACTTCGTGATCCGACACAAACCACCACCTACGGCACCGGTGAGCTTATCCGGGCGGCTTTGGATGCAGGGGTCCGGCGGATTGTCGTAGGTCTTGGCGGCAGTGCCACCTGTGACGGCGGGATCGGCATGGCTTCGGCCCTTGGATATAGATTTCTTGACCGGCATGGCCAAGTGCTGATCCCTGTCGGCGGCTCCCTGCCGCTGGTCGAAAAGATAGATGCAAGCGGACTCGACAGCCGGCTGACTGAGGCAACTATTGAAGGGATCTGTGATGTCAACAATCCCCTGACCGGTAAAAACGGCGCGTCCTGGGTATACTCCCCGCAAAAAGGGGCAACGCCCGAGCAGGTGAAGATGCTCGATGATGGGTTGGACAACCTGGCAGCGGTCATCGAGCGGGATCTTGGCAAGGATATCCGGCTGATGCCGGGCGCGGGAGCGGCCGGCGGCCTTGGCGGCGGGCTGCACGCGTTTCTCGGGGCGGAATTGAAGAAGGGGATTGATGTGGTTATCGATCTTGTCGGGCTGAAAGATAAAATCCATGGCGCGGATCTGGTTCTGACGGCGGAAGGACAGATCGATTTCCAGACCGGATACGATAAAGCCCCGGCAGGGGTGGCTCGCGCAGCCAGAGATGCAGGGGTGCCGTGTATCGCCGTCTGCGGCAGTGTCGGAGATCGGATCGATGAGTTGTACGAAATCGGCATCACGGCGGTTTTTTCCCTTTGCCGGGGGCCGCAATCCCTTGATTCTGCAATGCGAAATGGCGCTTCTCTGCTGGCTCAGGCGGTAGAGCAGGTGGTAAGGGCTTTTGTCGCGGGGAAAAAAGCGTTCTAGATATGATGGTTAGCAAGTTGGCGAAAATAGACCTGCCTTCCTTGCCAACGTGGGTTAAGTTGAAAAAGGCAAATTCAACAACTCAGAGCCAAAATCAAGGAGGCAGGTCATGCAGAAAACAAT
>Ga0209643_1000577_pt1 | contig 58631 bp, 64 predicted proteins | sample AutmiccBRH37_all_FD_187383 | JGI IMG/M metagenome (GOLD analysis project Ga0209643, IMG submission 187383) | Deep subsurface microbial communities from Mt. Terri, Switzerland - Autotrophic microbial communities BRH/37_all (SPAdes) (version 2) | ecosystem: Environmental > Aquatic > Deep...
TAGTGAAGGTGCAGATGCAAGCGAATCCATGCGGCGAAGCATATATCAGGCGTGCAGTTTGCGATAGGTCTAATGCACCAAACCGCACACTCTGTCGGCAAGTATTTACGACGGATAAGATTGCATTATCAGTCATTTTACTCATTATAGAGGGAATGGCCCAAATCATCGAGCAAAACCCGGAAAATGATTGTCGGACGCACGGAATTGGTGAGACTCAAGGGCTTGGGCGGCGATCTCGCGCATGATTATGAGATTCCCCGAGCGTAATTGTGAGACTGGGTGAATCGGAATTGGTGAGACTCCGCCATCCCGTGGCGTGGCTCGCTTGTGCTTCAATCCTGTTAAGGCGCTGGAACCGCCCATAGATGCGCCGACGTAATGCAAGGGGCCACCCGCGTAAAGCTTGCCGTAGGCGGTGCTCACCTTCCCCGTCACTCGCCCACAAGACCATTGCGGCATAACCGACGGGATCAGTGGACATACGTCCAAGGCCCGCAGTGAGGGCAAAATTCTGCAACAAAGAGCCCTGCGCCAGCGATAACAGGCCGGCACGCACTGGCTTTGCAAGGACAGGGGCCACCCGGTCATATTCCGGCACGACGATCAGCAACGCCTGCCTTGCAATCGGACGGGTGAGGAAATCGTGATTGGCCCGGCGGGCTTCCAGAGACAGGATTGGCTGTTCTGCGAGTGATGGTGGCGACGATTTGCGGTGGCGTGTGGTCAGGAAATCCAACAGTTGCGGGACCGAGGGCACCCCCTCGTCCCTACCGTGCGCCCAGTCTGCCAAGCGCATCGCGCCGTCATGCGCGCTGAAATCCAATAGCGCCAGTACCGTTTCCGGGAACCACTCCTCCAGATTCCTGCCGCCGCTCGCGGCCAGCCGAAGGTTGTGCTCGCGACACCAGAAGTTCCAAGGGAAAGCCCGGCGCTTTGGATGAATGCCAGCCGGGCAACCGGGGCAGACATATCGATTACCCGGGGCGATCATCAGCCGAGCTTGCGGTGCGATCTTCTCGAAAGTCATCGTCCGGAGCGCCTCGACCGTCATGCCGGTACGGCAAGCCAGGATAGCCCCCTCCCCTTCCCCGAGCCGCCATTCGAGAGCCGCCGCACCATTGCGATTCAAACCACAGTCCGCCAAAAACACGTTGATCGGCATAGCGTAGAACTGCGCCAGCCGATTGAGCCAGGAAGACAATCGCTCGTCCCGCGCAGGTCTCGGCACAACAGGGAGCTGCGTTAATGACGGCGCGCACATCACACAGGCTCTCCCAAAAGCGCCAGGAGGTTGCGCTTGTCAGCCACGGCGCTGAACGTAATCCGTTCCTCGCCACTTTCGATCGCGGCGACGGCAAGCCTGCCCATCAATGAGAACACAGCGGCCGTTATGCCGCCGGTGACCTCGATCAGGCGCTTTAGCATCACATCCGCGATCTCTGTCGGTCGCCGCAGGGGTAAAGTGCGTTGCAGGCTTCCGACCAGACCGGCGAAATCCTGATCATTCTGCCACGGCGGCAATGCGAAGGCTTCAAAGCGGCGCACAAGTTGATCGTCGGTGCGAAGCGCATTGCGCGCCTGTTGTGTGCCGACGCAGACGAGTGGAACCCTGAGTTCGTTACCGAGAAAGCGCAGCATGTTCAAAAAACGGGTCTGCTCCCGCACCGTGCCTGCCTGCAGGCTGTGGACCTCATCGATGATCAGCAGTCCTGGACGGATTTCCAAAAGCAGCCGTAAAGTCAGGCTCTCGAGCACCGACAGTGTTGCCCGAGGCGGCTCGGGCGCTCCGATCGTCGCCAGCAGCCGCTTGTAGAACCGCGCTTCGTCGGGTCCCGGCACCATCTGGACGACGATTACCGGCATCTGCATCCGTCCCGTTACTGTGTCAAAGTGTGAAGGATGATCGCGCGCGAACTTTTCAACGATCATCGTCTTTCCCATGCCGCTGGCTCCAACGACAAGGAGGTTGGGCATGCGGGCGCGTTGCGGGAAGAGGAGCAACTCCTCGAGTTTCGCGAGAGCCTGCTCGGCGCGGGGATAGTTGATCCAGCGGTCGGCGCGGATCCTGCGGATACGTTCTTGGGCGCCAAGCGCAGCAACGAGCCGACTGGGCGGAAAGAGATGCGAAAAATCATCAGTCATCCCATTCCTCCACCGCGAAGTACGGCAATTGTAATGGTTCGTCGTCGCCGACAGGTCCCTCTTCCGCGGTCAGATCGATCATCTTTGTCGGCGTGAGATGCGCGCGTCGGGCAGCATCTCTTCGCATTGCTTTGGTCGTTCGTGTCGCCTCGTCGATCAGCGCCCGCTGGGCAAGAATGGTTGAGAAAATGAGGCCTTCGTCCACCGCACGGCGCCCTTGTTCGCGCAGAGCACGGACCGCAGCCCTATGCTCCCAAAGTGCGATCGCGGGTCGGGTCCGATCAGCCGGGCGCGCCTCCAGATACCCCTCCCCTGCCGCGACGAACACGCAAGACAGATCACGCGGATCATATTTGACCGTCAAACCCGCTCGATCGGGTCCCATCAGCCAGCGCAGTTCGTCTGACCAGTAACGGATGTGAAACAGATGCAACCCGTCACGCTGCAAGGTGCGCGTCTCGGACGGTAGAAAATCGATCAGGAACTGCCGCGGGTCGGACGGTCTGCGCACCGCGATATCCCCCACCCGAGCGTTCCAGTCCGCCACTGGCGGCAAAGCGAGGGCTTTGTGAATGCGAGCATGATAGGAACCGACAATCTCGTGGGCCAAATAGGTTTCCAGTTCCTGCAATGTCATCACCGCCTCGGCTTCCGGATCGAGGTCACCGCGCTCGCGAATGTTCGAGAAATGCGAGCCGGGAATGAGGTGTACAGCACCCATCATCGTGCCGATCAGCCTTTCAATATGACCGCCGAAACGTGGCGTGCCGGGCGGGCGGTAGGTAAGGTCGATGCGGTGCTCGCCGCAGGCGCGCTCAAAGGCGCGGGCATGGAATTCCGCGCCATTATCAACATGGATTGTTCTCGGTATCCCGTGTGCAGGCCAGTCGCCGGCAATACCGCGCGAGGCCAACCAAGCCGTCTTGTCGATCACCGCGTGGGTCAAACATAGCGCCACGGCCGTCAGCGACGGCGCTTCCAGCGACAGGTAGAAGCCCATCGCCATGCGGGTACTGACATCGATGGCCAAGGTTAGTGTCGGCCGGCCGATCGGCAGGCGCGTCACCGGATCGACCACCGTGACATCCACCTTCGTGTGATCGATCTGGACGATGTCGAGCGGGGATTTCGCTTCCAGGCCGCCCGGCGTCGCGAGGAATAGCCGTTCGGATTTGTCAGCACCCTCTCGCCGCCGCATCAGGTCGGCCTGGTTCTTTGTCTGAAGCCACCGACTGAGACGCCTAATGGACGGTGGCTGCACCCCGGCCATCCGGCAGTCCGCGGCCACCTCCCGTTGGAAGCGGGTCAAGGTGGGCTTCCGCCGCGTTGCAAAAAGCTTTTGAAAGTGCTGCTCGACAATGGCAAGCACGGCTGGGGCAAACGGCTGCATGCCAGCACTGGGGCCACGCCGGCCCGGTAGCAAAGTGCTGGTCCGCTCGTCTTGCCGGAACCGTTTCAGCCACCGAAACAAGGTGGCCCGGCTAATTGCGAGCGTGTTCATCGCTGAACGGACCTCCGCATCGCACGGTCTATCCGGCAGTTTCGACAGGACTTCGGCGCGCCGCTGCGCCTCTTGCCAGTCTAACTCATGCGCCATAGAATCAGACATGACCAACCCGTCGTTCAGCTGCAAACTGGTCTCAGAAATTCTGACTCAAAAACACCTCCAGTCTCATTTACTCTGAATCGGTCTCACTTTTACGACACGGGCAAGTCATTGAAATCAAATGAAACGCAATCTCAAAAACCTCGGCTTGCCGACAATGATGTTCAGGACAGCTCAGCGCCGTCTGACAGCACGGCGGTTTCCCGTAATGTTTCCGCGCAGGAAGCTTCTGCACCAGAGCCCTCCCCCTTCCCGGCCCATCTGCAGGACCTTACCGATCGAGCCCGTGGCTACGTCGAGGCCGCAAGTTCCGCCAACACGAGACGGGCCTACGCTAGCGACTGGAAGCATTTCTCCGCCTGGTGCCGGCGCCAAAACCTGACCCCACTCCCCCCGGACCCCCAAGTCGTTGGCCTTTACATCACCGCCTGTGCGTCCGGGGCGGCCGAGCGCGGCGTGAAGCCAAACTCCGTCTCGACCATCGAGCGGCGTCTTTCAGCCATCGGTTGGAACGCTGTCCAGCGCGGCATGACGCTCGACCGCAGGGATCGGGCTATCGCTACAGTCATGGCCGGCATCCGCAATAAACATGCAGCCCCTCCCCGGCAAAAAGAAGCGTTGCTGCCCGAAGACCTGATTGCCATGCTGGAAACAGTCGATCGCGGTACGCTGCGCGGTATGCGCGACCGCGCGATGCTGCTCATCGGCTTCGCCGGTGGTTTGCGCCGTTCGGAAATCACCGGACTTGACCTTGCACGCGACCAGACGGAGGACGGACGCGGCTGGATCGAAATCCTTGAAAAGGGCCTGCTGATCACCCTGCGTGGCAAAACGGGGTGGCGCGAGGTCGAGGTGGGGCGCGGTTCTTCCGACGCCACCTGCCCGGTTATCGCAGTTGAGACCTGGATCAAGTTCGCGAAACTTGCCAAAGGCCCCCTCTTCCGCCGCGTGACAAGCAAAGGCAAGGATGTCGGGCCGAATCGTCTGCACGACCAGGAGGTTGCGCGCTTGGTCAAGAAGGCTGCCCTTGCTGCCGGCGTGCGCGGTAACCTGTCAGAAAGCCAACGCGAGCACCTGTTTGCCGGGCACTCGCTGCGCGCCGGGCTCGCCTCTTCGGCCGAGGTCGATGAGCGCTATGTGCAAAAACACCTCGGTCACGCCTCCGCGGAAATGACCCGGAAATACCAGAGACGACGTGATCGGTTCCGCGTAAATTTGACCAAGGCGGCAGGGCTATAGTCCCCTCCCCTGCCGGCGCGCCGTCTCAGAGCTTGGAACCGTGACGGGAGCGCTCCGCAATGCTGGAAAGATCGACTTTCTTGCCCGCAACATCCGCGACGATCTTCAATGTACCGCCGAGCGATTCAACGTAATCGCGAAGCGTCGATAGTTTCATGTCGGCCCGCTTCTCCAGTCTCGAGACGTTGGTCTGCTTGATACCAGTCCCGGCAGACACGTCTCCCTGCGTCCGTCCGGCGAGTGCCCGCAGTTCCCGCAGATTATGCGCCGTAACGAGCTGGCCGGTACGCTCTGCAACAGCGCGCCGTTCATCATCAGGAAGCGTCTGCATCAGCCTATCCAGATCATCCATGCTTCTTCTCCATCTCTCTCAAATGCGCGTCATACCGTTTGTCCGCCAGATCGATCAGGCGTTTGTAGAAAAGTTTCTGGCTTACACCGCTCTTCGCACCACCACACAGAACCACAGCCTTTCGCTCCGGATCGAAGGCAAAGGCAAAACGCCATTGCACCTTCAACACCTTGACGCGCAGTTCCTTCATGTTTGCGTGTTTGGAGCCTTCGAGTGTGTCAACTTCAGGTCGTCCCAACCGGAAACCCTTCTCGCGAAGCAGCACCAGATGCGCGAGCAATTCGACCCGAACATCGGCTGGAAGGTCTGCAATCTCGCCTTTGAAGCGGTGATGAAACTCGACCTTCCATTCCGTCATTTCAGATCCTGAATGATATAGATACTTTGGGATATATAGTCGACATTTCTCCTCAAGGCAACAGTGACGTTTGCTCTGGAGACGCAAGCAGAAGATCGCACCGGATGGCCTCTGCTTCCGAACAACCGGCCTGTAGCACACTCACCATATGTCGACCGACATGACGTTTTGCGCCGATCTCCCCGAAAACGGCATCCCCTCCCCTGCCCGGCGCGAGGCTGTTGAGACGAAGGCCGTCCTGAAGGTGTGCGTCGAGGTTCGCGTGGCGATGGCCGAGTTTCGCATATTCGCCCATCATCTGAACCTCGGTCTCTGCAGACTTTTGAACAGGGAGTCCGAGACCGTGAGGCCAGTACCGTTGCCCTCTCCGTCATCGAAAGGCCTCCCGGGAACTTTGCCCGAGGATTTTTGAGCGTCGAGTTTGGCGCGCAACAGAGCCATGACCATCGGCCAGGTCGAGAATTTGCCCTCCCTCGCCTTGTCGGTCAGGCTGCGCAGATAGCCTCCGGCGCTGCTGATCTGATCAGTTCGCTGGTAGATCGCCGCCAGTGCGATCGCCGCGTGCTGCTCGCCCATGACTTCACAGGCTTCTCGCCATGCGCTGGGACTGATCGCCAGCATCGGCCGCGCCAGTTCCGCCGCGGCCAGAAAGTCCCGCCAGTGTCGGATACCGCCGCCTTGCGCCAGTTCCCCCAGGTTCGGGCAGGCGTCCAGCACAATTCCCAATGGCAACTCCCGTTTCGGCATACTCCGGACATTGTCGGGTTCCGTGGCGTTGCCGCCTGCTTCTTTTTTATTTCGAGAGCCATGTTCAGATTCAAAATTAGAGTCTGGTTTTGAATTCTGTATGTGGCGTCCAGAATGGGACTCATTGGCGTCCGGATTCTGTGTTTCTGCAAATGATTCCAACACCTCACGGATCTCCGAGTAGAGGCCATGAAGATCAGAGCATAAGTCATCGATGAGCTGCCTTGGCGCCGAACGGGGCAGGCGGCTCATGATGGCTTGATAGGTCTGATGTATTTTGCCCCAGTTCCCGGGCACATTTTCCGAAATGGCTGCCTCAATGAGTTTGACGACATCGCGGCGCAGCAGCGTGAGCCGCTCCTTGGCGACCCGAAAGGCATTCTTCTCGGCCCTGATGGTCTCTGCCAACTCGCAGAACTCCTCAGCCCGCGCAACGATCGGAGAAAGGTCAAAACCGTAGGCCTGCTCGACTTGACCGCCCCTGCCCTTGCGGGCGAATCGCTTGCCATTTGGACTGTCTCTCCGGATAATCAGCCCACAGTCCACCAGGACGGCCAGATGACGCCGCAGCGTTGTCGCCGGCATACCATTGGCTCGAGCCATCAGTTGCTCATTCGAAGGCCATACGATCAATTCTCCGCCGCCCGAAAGCTCTGTTTCCGGATGGAAAGAGAGCAGGGCATTGAGAATGGAAAGCGAGCGATCAGTGGCGCCGAGCAATTCCCGCGCCTCGCGGATCGAGTGGAACACTTTCCATTTCTGTACATGGGTACCTTCCGGCACCGCTTTTGCAATTGCCTGACTTGCCATCATGCCAAGCGTCATTGTTCGCCGCCCGAAGGGCGTCGTTGGGGTATGTGTCTGCATTGTTCTTCACCTATTGCTAGGCAAAAGAAATCTGCTCGCCAAAACGGCACTGAACTTCAGAAAGCTCTTGACGGTGATTCTCGGAAATGCGAATCTCTTAGTTGCGACACTACAGAGAAGGGCTTCCGGAATTCGTTTCGGGGGCCTTTTTCTTTTGCGGTTAGTGCTTTCCAATCTTATCTGAACGGGGCCCAGAACCAATGTATTTTTCACTCTCGGTCAGCGTGTCCTCCTCCATTCGTTTCAAGGAATTGATCATATAACCGATCTAACTGGTCGGCGATGAACTCTCCGAAAGAAGGTACCAGTTTCTCGTCAAAAATAAGAGCTGTCTTTCCGGACTCTTGCTGTACCCGTGCCGCCTTCTTGCCCATTGGCGTCGTCCAAGTTCTTACTTTGCTCGGAGGTTTGCCAGGTCGCTTCGATGCAACTTCAAAGATGAGAGCGAAACGACTATCGCTGTCGGCGACCTTAAACCGTTCGGACTCCAACACCGCTTCAACAGCGTCCATAATTTTGGGTTTTCCTAGATTTTCTGCGAGAGCCACCCAACGCGATCTACCAGCTTTCCAAGCCGGGCCAATCTGAGTGACAAGCTTATCTGGTATACACCGCGCAACAGCAATAAAGCGACTTACGTCAGACTTGTCGGTCGACAGAGCAGCGGTGATAGTTGCGCGATCAAATCCCGCGCCTTCAAGGCGAAGCGCAAAGAGTGCCTTCTCAATGAATGAAAGATCCGCGCGGTCCAGATTTTCTCGACCCTGAGCGACCACCAGTTCCCGATCAGTTAGGTTCCGAATTATTACCGAAACCTCCCGACCTAAATCAACGGCAGCCCGAAGCCGCCGACGTCCATATACAATTTGGTATCTACCAGACTTTTCTGGATGTGGTCTAACGAGAATCGGGACTTGCTGTCCGTTCTCCGAGATGCTTGCCTTGAGTTGGTCGAATTTTGGATCAACCGCCGTAGGTAAGCGGTCGGCGATCATAGATCCATCGACCATCGATGGATCTAGGGAGACGACAATCTCACCCAAAGCCAGTTGATCTTGCAGCCGGGCAGCGGTTTTGGCTCCTTCCGCCATCTCTTGCAACGACGAACCCATCGCGGAAATCGCACCTGTGCGGACGCGACCAGCTGTCTTTTCCGTTGGAGCCTTTTCGCTCACCGCGGCCTTCTTCAGAAATAGCGAGTTGATTGCGTCCTTGCGGCTCATGGCTTTGATCTCTGCAGGCTAGTTTCAAGGCATTTTGACTTCGCTGCTGAGGGCCCGTTGGGAGCTCCCAATAAGATATGGAGACAACGGGGAGTTCCCATGCGCCATTGACACAGAATCGCTGGATCTGACTGGTGAAGGCAAAACAAAAAGCGACACTGCCGACACCTGTTGGGAGCTCCCAACAGCACTTGTCGATCACCCATGCAAGCCATCACGCACGTCCCCATGCTGTCTTGATCATACCTTCGATTTCAGCGTTTACCGCGTCCAGAGCCTCCATTGCCCGATCGTATGTCGACCGGGTCAAATTCTCTCGACCGATCTCATAAAGGGTCTGCTTTGTAAGGCCGGCGTCAGATACGGCAGCCGATTTCAGCATCGGATTGGTCAGGACATGATCATCAAACATATTTCGCAAAAGAGCTGCGACCTTAGTTTGCGGTGCATCTTGAGGCTCAAACCTGGTTAGCAGGTAACGGATAAAATCATATTGGAGATTCCCCCCGGCCTCCCTTACTACGCCGAGGAGATCGCGTGTCATAAGCAGGAACTGACTCATCGACGCGATATCCAGCATCTGCGGATGCACTGTAATAACCATAGATGTGGCAGCGCACAAACCACTGAGCGTCAAGAATCCAAGCTGGGGAGGGCAATCAATGACAACGATGTCGTAATCGTCAGCGACTTCGTCAAAAGCCTGTGCGACGCGAGTAAAGAAAAGCCCATCTTGGGAACCACGATCTGTCAGTGCTTTTGGAGTTGTGTGCTCAAACTCCATTAGCTCAAGATTCCCGGGAACCAAATGGAGGCCCTCGAAATATGTGGGGCGGATCACATCTCTCAGTGGTCGTCTCAAGTCGTCGTAGCGGATAGCCGCATACAATGTTTCGTTGGAACCCACATCAGTTTCTGGGAGTACCCCGAGAAGCGCCGAGAGACTAGCCTGCGGATCGAGGTCAACGGCAAGCACTCTATAGCCCTGCAGAGCAAGATACTGAGCGAGGTGAGCTGACGTCGTGGTCTTACCGGAGCCACCTTTGAAATTAGTCACCGCGATAATTTGCAGGTGCTCAGCCCCACGTCGATGAGGTACAAATTCGATGCTTTCGCGACCGCGGGTAGAACCCGCCAACATATGTCGGATCTCATTAATCTGACCAAGTGTGTAAAAGCGCCTTCCGTTGCTGGCGAGTTCGGGTTGCGGCCCTTCACCCGCCAAGGTCATCTTTCGTAAAAATGAATCAGATATTTTCATTAGGCGCGCTGCTTCCCCCGACGTAAACTTGCGCAGGCTCTTATGCGACGTCGGGGGAAACAGCGCTTCGCTCATAGCTTGAAGCTGGGAGCTCAGCTGCTCAGCATGTTCACCAATAGTAACATCTGCCGAAGGGCGTTCATTTCGAGATATAGCAACAGCTTTGTTCACGATGGAAACTCTCGTCACGGTTAATCGGCGCGTATGCCCATTTTTCCGTGACGATTGCCGAAAGCGTCTTTTGTTGCAAGGCGTTTTTGGTTAACGAAAGGTTAACGCGTTTGCCCAGTTCGGATCGAAACCAGTTTCTTCTTTTGTTTTAGATAGTTAGGCCGGTCCCTATGGCCTAAGTCAGAGTTCGGAATTTGCAATTTTTACATCTTGTCAGCATTTTAGTCCTCGGGTTCTGTCTTCATTCAAGAGCTATAACGCCGACTCAGTAGAATCACTGGATGCAAATCTGCATATCGGCAGGTGCCAAACGAGGTGATTGATCGTCGCACAACCTGTCTAACCCGGAAAGTGTAACGAGGCTCCTGACCATCTCTCCCGGCCCTAACGAAGGTCATTCTAGTTTGCTGAGGCAGATCCATCATCTACACGCTCCGGGGTGTTGTCATGTCTGGATGGCGCCCGTTTGGCAATATGATTTCAGGCGATGTTTGAGCTTTGCGGGTCGGGTGCAGTCATGTGCCCGGCCTGTTTATGCGGCGGCATATAACCGCTGGCCCTGATGTTGTCCGCCAGAACCGACCTGTATGACGTTATCGCGCTGTTGATGCGCAAGGCGACACCACGGGTTCTTCGGTTCGTGCGGCCCATAGACGAAAGTTCGGGTCATAGCGCCAGCGCCCGCTTGAGTTCATAGTGCTCAAAGGCGCTGGCCATCCGGGTAATCTCAGCAGAGCGGGCGCCGGCCACCTTGGCGGTTTCACGCCACGTCGCGGTCACGGTCGCGACCTCTTTAATAATTGCTCGGGCCTGCAGCAGGGTGAGGCCGAAGTACTCCGAAGCCGCCTCAAGCAGGTCAAGCGAGCAGGTGCCCTCGTCGAGGTCGATGTTCGTCGTCAGCACACGCGCCTTGAAGTCGGTGGGCACAGGATTAAGGTCATAGGCCGGAGAAAGAGACCATCCCGCCTTGCCGAGCCAAAGAAAACCATGGTTGCGCAAATGATCGTCGACATTGGAAATCAGCACATTGAAGACCACGCGCCGATAGAGGGCATGAGCGTCGGTCTTCCCCTGCGCACCATGTTGCGCAAGAGCATCGACGATCTCCGGGTAGCTGCCGCGCTCACCGTCCTTGGCGCCCATCATCGCCATTGCAGATAGGAAAGGAGTGCGTATCGGGCCGGAGCGATCGAAGCGCCGCGACAGCATCACCGCCTTGCCAGCGACCTCAATCAGCTCATGGTGAGGTGTGGTGATGCCGGCCTGGTCAGCCAGCCGAAGCGCAATCTCCTCCCACGTCTCCATGCTGTAATCGTCGGTCTCCTTCGGGAATTTGGCGATGGAGAGGTGCCCGTGCTGGTCGATGACCGACGCTTTCGGCCGCGCGCCGCCGAGGGAGGAGCCAGGGGCGAAGATGAGTTGAAGGTCCTCGTCCGTTTCCTCGTCCCGGAGGATACGCTCGGTAATCTGGAGCAGTCGCCCAAGTTCGATCAGGGCGGGGACGCCGGCGCGGATCGGCGCCTGAAACGTCTCTTCGCCGGCCCAGCGGAATCGGAGTGCGCCTAGACGGGTCTCGTCGGCGACGCCGAGCAGGTAATCGCTTTCGGTAAGGGTGCGCACGGCGCGGCTTTCGCGTTCGGCAAGACGGCGCTCGGCCCGCTGCATCAGGCGGCGGCCCCATGTGTCGGGCGCGGAGTCTCCGATGGAGCCGAAAGTCACCAGTCCGGCAGGAGGGGCGAAGGCACCACGCGTCAGGGCAAGGGCAGGCTCGAGCGAGAACCGGTCGGGATCATCGAGCCACGCGCCATAATATTCGAAAAGGATAGTCTCCGTGCCGCGGACGCGATTGCTCCTGGCCAGACCAATGGGGCGCGTGCGGCCGTCCAGGTCGATATGCACCTCGAAGTCAGCCATCGCGAGACGATCCGGTTGTTCGCTTGAGATGGACGTGCTTGGGCAGTTCGGCGCTGGCCATCGCTTGTCCGACTGGGTCGTTGCCGATGTCGGCGATCTGGCTCAGACCACCGAGCAGGCCGAGCGCCTGAAGAACGCCCGCATAAATGCCGATACTGACATTGGTGTCCCCGGCCTCGACCTTTTGCAGGGTCGAGCGGGACGTGAAGGCGCGCTCCGCCACGACAGCCATCGGCAGCCGCCGACGCCGACGGGCATCGTGGATGTCGGCGCCGAGCTTGCGCAGGGCGCGCCGTACAGCGGCGGGAGGGTTGTGTGGTGTAGGCATTTGAAACCTTCGCACTACAGATTGGCAGAATATGTAGCACGAAGATTACAAAATTGCAAGCCCTCGCGCGAAGGTCATTCATTAGGAAAGGGGATCGCGGACGGGTACGTGACCGTATAATTTCGGAAGGCTGAATCGTGGCCGGCGTAGCGCAACGTAGAGGCGGAGGCGGGGCCGGGCGTCAATCCCTGGACCTCAAGCCCCTGACTTTTTACTTCACCATCATTGCGCCGACCAAGCCGCATTCGCAAACGCCGTTTGCCTAAGAAACGCGGAATCTGGTTTCGGATCGGCGTGACCGAGTTCTGAATCGCATTAGGATAAATTGAGATGATATGTTTCGAGTTGTCGGCGCCTTGTTATGCCGTATGTTGATTGCCAGGCAGATCGATATCCTCCGCCAGCAAGGCGTCGTGAAGCGCTTCAATTTGCAGTCTCCCAATTGAACTGTCCAAAACGCGGACATCGACCATCAACCGTTTCGACGGAGTATTGAACTTTTCCGGGCAGATTACAGGGTGGGGCAGGGGGCCATTTTGGCCAATACCGTGCGGGACTGCTGTGATGAGCGATACCCATCTGAGCTGTTGCCATCAGCCACGATCCGGTCGTAGAGGCTGCTCGCGACAGCAGCGATGGATGATCATGGGCAGATCGGTAGAGCAGCGGAATTGTCTTTCGAAATCCCACGCTGGTTTCAGCATTGAGAGCCAGCCTGGTGGCGCGGGCGAGGTCCGACATCTCACTTCCGCCTGACCCCATCAGGGTTTCGCCAAAAATCAGTTGCCCGGCCACCCTCCCTGCAAGTACGCAGGCAAGCATGTTCTGGAGTTAGGTCTCGTTTTCACTTTTGCCGGACGGTAATTCCGACGGTCGCGCCAGAGCTGCTCATTGTTCGTTTCGCGGGCGGCGGTGCCACCCGGATCGGCCGTTTTTATGTACATGGGGGAAGCTTTTGCACAGTGCGACGCCCAAGAGTTCGTCGCGTGCAAAACAAGAAAGATTGGTTCAAGATCTTAACAGTCGGCAAAATAGGGGCGGGAAGGGCTCCTCGCTGCGGTATCGACGAACGGCCGAAATGGGGCCGACTTCTGCCTGTCCGGTTCCAAGTGCAGGAATATGCAAAGCTGCCAATCAGTCGAACGAATACGCCAGTCTGCCGCTGCAGGCTAAGCTGTGGTTCGAAGGGGCGGGCCGTGCCATCGAAATCTGCCGTTCTTTCACAGGTAGTTCGGATGCCCGACCAACCATCATTGGTAGGTTGCAGACTGACTGGCTCGGGGCGGATAATTGGCGAGACCAGACATTTCGTTGCGCCTATCGGGTCGACCGCCTTTGCTAACGTTCGCTGGGCATCCAATCGGCAGATCGCTAGGGTGCGCTAACGCCAAACAGCATCCACCTCATTCCCCGCAACCGCCTCCGTTGGATTCCAAGCGACCTGAGACTGGCCCACGAGGATTGCTTGCCGGAACACCGCAACTCCTCACGATCGGCGCTGCCGTGAGAAGGTAGATCCTGAACAATTCCGACGCCACATTAGGCAGCCAAACAAAAGGATGAGATCCGATCGTCTCGTCGGGCGGCGTGTCGGTGAAGAAGAGATCAACTCCAAGCCATCAACGTCAAGGAAATGATTGATCAGCGGGAACGGGCCGCCATTGGTCCGTACGCACTAATTGAAAGCAGAGGCCCGAATGAAGGGAAAGTCCTCGCTGCGTATGGTCTCTGGTTTCGTTCTCAAGCCCGAAGTTTTTCAGTGCGGAGATGGCCGCCATCTCCTATATCCAATTAATGGCGTCAGCATCGAAACCTAGCAAAAGTGGCAAGGTCGCGACCACCCGCTCAACGGCGGGTCCCGGTTTTGCGTTTGAAGACCTTGTCGCCGCCGAGCTCCTTGTCCGGTTCGTTCTGGATGTGCCGATTCCTGGCATAGAGGTTTCGGGCCAGGAAATTTTGTCGCAAGCCGGCGCTTTGGGTTGGGCAATCGACGATCTTGTCTGTGTTGGATCGGGTCCTGACGGAAAAGCTTGCCATCTTGCGCTCTCCTGCAAGAGCAATGTGCAAGTGACGGCCTCGGGATGGCCAGTGGATTTCATCGAGGCGGCCTGGACGCTATGGCGTGCCCAATCGCCAATAAATCGCTCGACCGACCACATCGGCCTCGTGACGCGCGGACGTCATCCGGCGTTCGACGCGATCTGGTCAGATCTCAAGACATGGGTTGACGATGCGAACCCTGCGCTGGCCATGGGGCGGATCAATGCCAGCCAGAAGCACCGCAAAATCTTCGATTCGGTGCATGGACCGGGATTTGAGAATGGGTCGCCACCGGATGAGGCCGATACGCTAGCACTGATCGCCAGACTTCATCTATACCCTGTCGATTTCCAGTTGAACCCGTCATCCCACTTGGAGCAGGCCAAGCAGCGCTGCCGGACGGCTCTGGTTTCTGACACGCAGACGGAGGCGGATGAGTTGTGGGATGCGCTGGTCCAAACGGCCGAGAGCGCCCGCCTGGGAAGCGGCATTATTCGGCTGCCACGATTGCTGGGCGACCTTTCTAAGCGTTTCGGTTTGAAGGCTCACCCCAGCATATCGGCGTCCTGGCGCTCGCTCCACAATCTGTCGAGTGATCAGCGCGGCACCATCGAAGTCGCGCTTCCCAACGGGCATGTCGTTGATCGACGGCGTGAGGCTGCGGAACTTTCGCAACGGTTGCGCAGATCAAGAGCCTGCGTCGTCATAGGCGAATCCGGCGTCGGCAAGTCGGCTTTGGTGGCCCGTCTTCTCGATCAGGAATTCGCCGATGCAACCCAGATCTGGCTTGGGCCAGAAATGCTGTGGGTCGCCCTGAGCGCGGCGGGTCGTTCGGCGATCGGACTGGACCAGGAGCTTGGTACTGTCCTCGACAGAAGCCCCGGCGATGACAAGATCCTCGTCCTCGATTCCCTCGAACGTCTCGAAGGAGCCAGACTCGGCAAGCTCACAGCCTTGCTAACGCTTCTCGCCACGAATAGCGCTTGGCGTGTCGTCCTTATTACGCAGTCGGGGTTTGAAGATCAGCTTCGCAAAGCTGCTTCTATTGCGGACGCGTCCGTTCAGGTTGTGCCGGTCCTTTCAGCCGCCGCGATCCGGGCGGGACTGCGCAGCGCTCCGCAACTCGCCTGGATTGCCAATGATCCGGCCATCCTGCCGCTCTTTGCTAATCTCAAGACACTTGGCTGGGTGGTCACTGCCGAATCCTCGTTTCGCGAGGACGCCACCGACGCTCCGACCTCCACCGCCGAAATCGCCGATCGGCTGTGGGCGCGCTGGACGACCGGTGTCGCCACAAGGCAGCTCCAGCGGCTCCTGATCCAACTGGCGATTCGCGACGCAGCGTTCGAACGAAGCTTCGCGATCAGCGACCTCGAGGCGGGCGATCTCGCCGCCTTCGATCAGCGCTCCAATGAACTGCCCCTTCATATCAATGCGCGCAATCGTGTGGAATTTGGTCATGACCTTGCCTCGGACTGGGCACGCTACCAACGCTTGAAGGAAATCGCCGACGATGTGGGGAAATGGGTTGCGCTGGCACCTCAGCCCCTCTGGATTCCGGCGTTGCGCTTGCTGGGTCAGTTTCTGCTGTCCCAGCCTGACCAAGCTCGTGACGGGTGGGACCGTGCGTTCGAACAGATAACTGCAGGAGGCCATGTCGAGGCGAGCGACATTCTTCTCGATGCATTGTGCCTTGATGCCCGCCTCGATCGCCACCTTGAAGACCGGCTCGAGCTGCTATTTGCCAATGAAGGGGCATTGTTGAAGCGACTTCTGCACCGGTTCCTGCACGTCGCGACTGTCCCCAGCATACCCCGCAACATCGCGGTGGAAAGCGGCCTGCGGATCTATCTTGAAGCCGACATGCGCTTCCCGATCCCCGAGCGCTGGGGACCGATGGGCCGCTTCCTGCACGCTCATGCCCAGCGTGTCGGAGCGCTCGGCGCGCCGATTGTGGCGCGCGTCTGCAAGACTTGGCTTGAATCTTTGCCCACGATGCTGGGCGATCAGCCAATGCCGCTCCGGGACGTCATGGCCACTGTCGCGCTGGAGACGGCGCGTACTGAGCAGATCAGCAGCACGGCACGCCGCTTTCATGGAGGCGGCGATGACAGCAAACTCATATACCGCACCGCGCTACTTGGCGCGCCGGACTTCCCGCATGATGTCGCTGCCTTCGCCCTTGAAATGGCCCACCGTCGTCCAATGGCGGAGGCAGCGCAGGCGCGGGTCGATAGTATGCGCGCCGCGGATCGCGCCGAGCGTATGGCACGGGAGAAGGCAAACCAGCCGCGACGGCGTGAATCGCCGCCCTCGACCTTCATATCAGGCCGGCGGGAATTGCCGCCTTGGCCGCTTGGCCCCGCTGCGCGATTGATTGATACCTTTCGCAATGCAGTGCTCCACGCCAACGGCCTGGTGCCGCTGATGACGACCGACACGGCGGTCGCAACAGAGGTGCTGCTCGCCTGCTTGATCGAGGATCAGCCGCATACGGAATATGGCCAGTCGCTCCGTATCGATGAGTCGTACGGGCTGGAGTATGATAGTGACAGCTACCCAACCGCCTTTTGGAAGAGTCCGTTTTTTCCATATCTGACGGCGCAGCCCGAGGCAGCGTTGGCAGCGCTCAAGCAGCTCCTCGACTTCGTCGTGGCCCGCTGGTTTTCAGAGGCGCCCGAAGATGCCGAGATGCCAGCACTTACGGTTCCGATCTCGGCGTCGGTCGTTCGCACATTTCCCGGCACTTGGTCGCATTTCGGGTGGTCGCAACATAATTCGAACCACAACGGGCAGCTCTTCAGCGCGCTCGATGCGCTTGAGCGGTGGCTGGTCCTCAAGATGGATGCCGGCGAGGATATCAGCCCGTGGTGCGAGCGGCTGCTCGAGATGGAAGGATCGACTGCGATTGTCGGCGTGCTCGTGAATGCAGGCAAGCATCAGCCGAACCTGTTCCGAGGGGCATTGCGGCCGTTGATCGGCCTGGAGGATCTGTATTGGTGGGATCATGGACGGGTCAAAAATGTCGGTTTCAACTTCGACACCTTCTCTTGGTTCCGGAACGGTGACGCGATGTTCAACATGGCGCGGGACTGGGTCTTGGCACCGCACAGGAAGGTGGATCTGCGAACGGTAATCGGAGATCTAGCGGTTCAGGACGCGGAATTCGCGGCAGACCTGGGTTCGCGCATGGCCGCGTGGCCCGCTCCCGACAATGAAAAGGAGCGGCTCGAACAGCGTATCTTACTGAGCGAATTCGATCCGGCCAACCGCAAACAGGTTTTAGATGAGACAACCGGCGAACTGGTGTTGCGGGTCATCTATCCGGACGATTTGCAAGCCGACCTGACGGCCTATCAGGTCGAGGCCAATGCAGAATTGCTGCCGCTCACCCTGCCATACCAGTGTCGCAAGATTCTGGCACAATCCGGCGCGCTGGCGGAAGCCGACTGCGACTATCTCGCTGGCCTTTTGCCAGAGCAGATCGATGATCCGGTGGTCGCTAAGAAACAACCGCGGACCATGATCGCCGCCGCGGCTGCGACGTTGGTGTCCAGTGGCGGTGAGTGGCTCGAAAAACACGAGCCCGCGAAGGCGCGCGCGCTAAATTTCATCAGGCACATTATCGAGATCGCCCACTGTGAGCAGCGAGATCATAACTCCGGCGACGATGCGCTGAGCTTTGCCGCTATAGGAGCATTGAGCGCAGCGCTGGCAACAGATAAGCCCCGCGACTGGGATGCGACTCTCGTTCAAATCCTGTCGAGCCGAGACCGCGGTGCGATCAACACGCTGATGGCGAAAGCTTCCCGACATCGGGAGGAGTTGGGACCGGCCTGGTATCGGCTGAACTTCGTACTGTTGCTTGTCGCTGCACTCGATCGTCTGATGCCGCGATACGACGAGGATGATCGGACAGCGATCTGGCAGCGTTGGCTAGCTCGGCTGCGATTGCAGCCCATTTTTGGGACTGATGCCACGATTGCAGTCGCCAATCCCACAAATATCGCTCGGCGTGCGGAACGCTTGCTGGAGCGTCGACGCGAACGCCTAAATCCTCATCGACCTGCCCGCCTCGGTGGCAAGTCGCGACGATTTGCCGGTTTGAGCACCCATATTCTCGAGATCGGATATGCGTGGCTGCTCGACCCTGAGGATGACGGCTCGCTCGCGCTTGATCCGGAGAATCATCGGTTGCTCGAAAATCTGTGGGCTTTTGAGGCATGGCGCATGGAGGGTGAACGCGGCGGTGACGCCGACGATGATGACGATGGCGACGAAGAATATGATCTGCCCAGTGGTCTCGGATATGCGATCCTGCGTATCGCGCCGAGATTTGTGATGACCCGAGCCTCTGAGGATGCAAAGCCCTTGTGGCAGGCGATCCTGGCGATCGGAACGAATGGGTATCATGCGACTGAGCAATTCGCGGCTAGCTGGTTCCTGCTCCCTTTCAAACCACAGGATGCCGATCGCTTCATGGCGATCTGGAAAGCCATGCTCGATACGGCCTTTGCTGCGAACTGGTCATCAGGCCGCCGGTGGTATCGCGGTCGTCAGATGATCGTAAAGCTCTTGGGGCTCCATTCCCACGCAGCGCTCAGCCAAGCGAATGAGATCCGCGCGCGCCTTCCCGAGCTCGTCGATTATTACCGGCGTTGGGCTGAAAGCGATATGGCCCGTGATGAAGACGATCTCGGGACATTCTGCCACTTTCTGACGACCGAAGCGGGACGGCATATGCGCCTTGAAGGCGTTTGCTGGGTCCGCGACGCTATGAACACGTCCGATCGTTTCTATCGAACGGGCACTGCCAACACAGTCGCTGAGCTGGTGGATTGCGTCCTCGCCCAGAACGGCGACGATCTGTTGAGGCTCCAGTCGGTGCGTGACGCTGCTATCGACATCGTGGCCAGGCTAGTGGCGGCCGAGGTGCCAACTGCGATGGGACTGCAGGCGAGACTAGCTGCCCTTAAATGATTGAGACGTCGACTTCCTAAACACATGTCAAAACAGCAGCGGAAGAAATTTCAAGGCGATTGCCTCAGTGACGGACTGTCGCAAATGGGCAACGAAAATTCGAACTCGGGCGACCGACATGGGACGCTCCCGGATGCGGACACCGAAGCATTTGAACGTCGGCTTTCTCGTTTCCACGTTTCGAAGCCACCGTTTAGGAGCGCCCAACATCACCGCCGTTCATTCGCCAATCCGTTTATGTCTGCTTTCGGGCCCGTCAATCAGGTCGCTGAATGACTGGGCATGGGGGCGCAAAGCGGAAATAATTTCCGCTTCGGGGCCGTTTGCCGTCCGGCAGGTTCTGGCGAGCGGGAATGGTACAGCGGTCGTTCAGTTGGCCCGCCTAAGGTGAGGGTGTCGAGCATTGCCCGTGATTCCCGCGTCGATCAGCGAACGGCCGTTTGTGACGAAACCTTTCACGGCTTCACGAAGCGATAGGCGAAGCGATCGGTCTCGCCCTTGATCGAGGGATCGAACACCTTGATCGAGTGCGGATCGTCCTTGTTCGCGAGCATGCTGCTTTCAGCCTCCAGCACGAAGCCGGCCGCCTCCACCTCCTCGCGGACGGATGCAGGGTCGATCCGGTGCAGCGACTGGGCGTGGCTTGTGCCCGCCCCCGCGGCGGCGGCGTGGTCGACGATGACGTAATGCCCACCGGATTTCAGCCGCTCGTAGACGGCTCGATTGAAGTCGGCCGCCGTCGCGCCCTTCTTCTGGATCAGGGCGGTGTGGAGATGGTGGTAGAACAGGTGCAGCCACAGCACATCAGCTGGCTGCGTTACCTCCGGCATCGCCACGAGGTCTGCCGAGACGGCTTCGACATTGTCCCGGCCCGGCTCCTTCGCGAGCGCCACCATGTGGCCGACCGGATCCTTCGTGAAGTGGGCGACTTCGGCCGGCACGAAACTGGTGACCCGTCCTTCGGGTCCTACAGTGTCGGAGAAGAGACGGGTCCAGTCCCCGTCGCCTGGGTACACGTCGATGACGCTGGAGCCTGCATCGAGCCGTGCGAATCGGATCAACTCGGATAGCTTGGATTGGTCGTACATTGGGATCTCCTTTTTGATAGGGTATTCGACGGAAGCAGGATGTGCGGGGCGGCTCGTTAACTGTTTGCCCTGGAACCATCGCCACAGTCGGCAAGCGCTATGGAGGCCCGTACCCGGCCATCTGCGAGGCTAAGGCCAGTGGCTCTCTCCCCGCGAAACCCTTGGGACGGATCGTGTCCGATCTACTCCCTAGCTAAGCCCAGCGACCAGCGTCCTCAAAACCAAGGCGAGGATTGCGCGGAAATACGGAAGCTGCATCGCCGTAGCCGATGCTGCAGATAAAGTTCGACTGTATCCGCGTGGCGGAAAAAAAGGCCTTGTCCACGCCGGCGTTGTCGAAGCCCGACATTGGACCGCAGTCCAATCCCAACGCACGTGCAGCGACGATAAGGTAAGCACCTTGCAGCGTTCCGTCTCGCATTGCCGTCACCTCGGCCACGCCTGGTGCCGCAAAGTACTTCTGCATGACCTCGGCATTGTGAGGCATAAGCTTTGGCAGTTCGCCGGCGAAATCCAAATCATGGCCGACAATGACCGTAACGGGAGCCTTGAGAATTTTCGGCCTGTTCGGTTCCGCGGCAAGCCCAGCGAGCGTCGCCTTTGCGTCGGCATTACGCACCCAGACGAACCGCGCCGGGCTGCTATTTGCCGAAGTTGGGGCCCATTTCAAAAGCTCATAAAGGTTTCGGACTATGGCTTCTTCGATAGGGGTGTCGGTCCACCCTTGGCAGGTCCAGGCGGACCGAAAGATCTGGTCAAGTGCATCGCCCGATATAGCGTTTCTCATTTTTGGCTCTCTTCTTCCGGTGTTCGTTGGAGGTTTGGCTAGGCGACGAAGCGGACCACACCGCCTTCCACGCGCAGCGCCGCACCAGTCGTCGCGGAGGCCTGCTCCGAGCAGGCATAGACGATCATGTTGGCGACCTCGTCGGTCGTCGCGAAGCGCTGGATGAGCGTGGTCGGGCGCATCGCCTTCAGGAAGCCCTGCTCGGCTTCCTCCTGCGAGACTCCGTTCGCCTCGGCCTGCTTCGCCATGAAGTCGCCCAGGATTTCGGACCGAGTCGGTCCCGGCAGAACGGCGTTAACAGTGACGCCCGTGCCCGCGACCGCCTCGGCAAGCCCACGCGAGACCGCGAGCTGCGCGGTCTTGGTCATGCCGTAGTCGAGCATCTCCTTGGGGATGTTGACTGCGGACTCGCTGCTGACGAACACGACGCGGCCCCAGCCTTTCCTCACCATGCGCGGCAGGTAGTGGCGCGCCATGCGCACGCCGCTCATCACGTTCAACTGGAACAGCCCGAGCCAGTCCTCGTCGGGGATCTTTGCGATGCTCTCGATGCCGTTGTAGTCGCGGAGGTGCGCCGTCCCCACGTTGTTCACGAGGATGTCGGCGTCGGGAGCCTGCGCGAAGACAGCTTCTGCACCCTCTATCGTCGAGAGATCAGCAGCGATGCCCGTGATGTCGCTCGCCGGAAAGGTCTCCCGCATCTGCCGCACCGCTTCATCGACGCGGGCGCTTCCACGGCCGTTGATGACGACCGATGCGCCGGCACGCGCCAGTCCTTCGGCGGTGGTGCGGCCGATGCCCGCCGTTGAGCCCGTAACGATTGCCTTGCGGCCCGTGAGTTCGATATTCATGTGATTCATCTCCGATTGTAATTTGGGCGCGTAACCCTGGCGTCAGAACAGGGGCGTTACCCTGCCTTCTGTGCGACTTCCGCCTGCGCAGCGCGAGCAAGGCTTTCGACCCATAACTGTTGATAGCGGTAGAGCGCGCCGGGATGCTTGCGCCCGAGCTCCTCAAAGAACCAGGGACCCTGCTGCGTCTCCTCGGTCAGCACATGACGGCCGTCGGCCGTGGGCGTAATCACCCAGCCGTGGTAGGCGCTCGACCCTGTCTCCTCGCCGTCGACGGTCGTCGCCCAGGCGAGCCTGCGGTCTGGCACACATTCCGTCACGACAACGCTCATCGGAAAGCCGACCGTCACCCGGCTGTATCGCGTCCCGAGCGCCAGTTCCCGCCCGCCACTTAAGATTTTGACCTGATCTTCGGCAGGAAAATAACGCGACCAGTTCTCGGCATCGACGAGCAGCTTCCAGACCACTTCGGGCGGAGCTTTCACGTCGATGTCATTGAGCGCGTAGATGGCCGAGATTTTCGGGTCGTACCGCTCGGGCCAGATTACATGGTCATACATTGTTCACGACGCCTTCTTGAACAGATCCTTGAAGATCAGCCGGCCCCAGCTGTTCCCGTGCGCCTGAACGAGCAGTCCGCCATCGGAAAGCCCGCCAAGTTTGATCGGCGCGAAGCCAAGATTTTCCGCGAGCGTCCCGATTTCCGACGCCGCGTCGTCGTCGTCGCTCGCCAGGAACACCACTCTCCGGCCACCATTCACCGCCGGATCCTGTTCGAGGACGCGCGCCACCAGATGGTTGAAGCCCTTGACCACCCTTGCGCCCGTGAAGGCCCGCGCGACGACCCTTGCCGAAGGCTGTCCGCCCAGATCGTCATCAGGCACGCCGTAGGCATTGGTCACGTCAACGATGATCTTCCCCTGCCAGGAGGGGAGCGCCTTCGCGACATCCGGGTGCTGCTCGAAACGGACAGCCAGGAAGATGACGTCCGCCTTTGCCGCTTCCGCGAGCGTCCTGGCCGTGACTTCGGGTCCGATCGCGGCCGCATCGGATGCGAAGCTTTTCGGGTCGCGCGTGGTCGCCACGGAAACGTTGATGCCGCTCCGGGCAAATGCCCTGGCGAGAGTCTGGCCAATCTCGCCGAAGCCGATAATTGCGTAGGTCATAATAGTTCTCCGTTCTGGTGCTAAAGTTGGGGGTCAGACCTGCGCCCAGCCGCCATCGACGGCGAGATCTATACCGGTGACGTAGGAGCTTTCGTCGGAGGCGAGGAACGTGAGGGCGGCCGCGATTTCCTCTGGCTTACCCCTGCGACCCATCGGGATCTGCGCAGCGAACTGGGCGACCGCCTGTTCGGCTTGCTCAGCGGTAAGGCCGGTCGTTGTCGCCAAGGCGGGAGTCTCGATCGCGCCAGGACTCATCGTATTGACGCGGATCTTGCGGTCCTTCAACTCCTGAGTCCAAGACCGCGAGAAGCTTCGAACAGCCGCCTTGCTTGCTGCGTAGGCGCTGAAAGCCGGCAGCCCCATCACATTCGAGACCGAAGAGTTCAGAATGATTGAACCGCCGTCTTTGAAGATGGGAAGGGCCTTCTGCACCGTGAAAAACAACCCCTTCACATTCACATCGAAGGTCTGGTCAAAATGGGCCTCGGTAGCTGCCGCTAGCGGCGCGACTGTCCCTGCGCCCGCGTTTGCGAAGAGAATGTCGATGTGACTATGTTTCTCTTTCACGGTGGCGTAGAGCCGGTCCAGATCTTCCAGGCGCGAGACGTCGCCCACCACTGTTGTGACGTTTCTCCCGATAAGGGCTGCAGCCTCTTGCAGGACTTTCTCGCGTCGCCCGAAGATTACGACCTGCGCACCTTCTTCGACGAAACGCTTGGCTGTGGCCAAGCCAATACCGCTGCTTCCGCCTGTAATGACTGCAATTTTGCCTTCAAGTTTTTTCATGATCTTCTGTCCTTCGTTGTGTGGTTTAGACGCGGCATCGCGCCCGGGTCAGAGTTGTGCCAGGCCGCCGTCGACGGCGACTTCGCTGGCGGTCATGAAGCTGCTGTCCGACGACGCGAGGAAAGCGGCCGCGGCTCCGATCTCGACCGGATCGGCCATGCGCTGGAGCGGAGTCATCGCGGCGTAGACCTTCTGGCCTTCCTCGCCGAGCGCCGCCTTCGCCAGTTCGGTCGCCGTCGCCCCGGGCGACAAGACGTTTACCCGGATGCCGGTGCCCTTCAGATCCTCCGCCCAGGTCCGCGCGAGGTTGCGTACTGCCGCCTTGCTTGCACTGTAGGCCGTCATTCCCGGGGCCCCCGTGGTGCCGGCGCTCGATCCGGTCAGGATGATCGAACCGCCCTTGCCCATCAGCGGCAGGGCCTTCTGGACCGTGAAGATCGTACCCTTCACATTGGTGTCGAAGGTCTCATCAATGTGCTCGGCGGTGATCTTGCCGAGCGCAAGCGGGCTTCCCGCCCCGGCATTGGCGAAGACGACGTCCAGCGCTCCGCGCTCGGCCTTCACGGCGGCATAGAGTCGGTCGAGGTCGGCTTCATCCGAGACCGAGCCCTTCACCGCACGGACATTGGGTCCGAGGTCGGCCACAGCGGCGTCAAGCGCTTCCTGTCGGCGGCCAAAGATGAAGACGAATGCGCCCTCGTCGATGAAGCGCTTTGCTGCGGCGCGGCCGATGCCGGTAGCTCCGCCGGTGATCACAGCGGTCTTTCCATTCAGTCTGTTCATGTCATGTATCCTTCGTTCGCCGTCACGAGTGGTTGGCTGAGCGGGGAAGTCCCCCGAGAGCACCGATATGGGTTCGACGAAGCCGAGTTCTGAGTGCGCAATCGCGCACATCGGCGGTGCAAGAACGATCCGGATAGGCGATCGAGCACCGCGATGATCGCGCGCATTGCGGTTTGGTGTGCTAGGCTGCGTTTCGGAAGACGCAATCACCGGCGCGGAAATGCACCATGATCGACTGGGACGACGTTCGCTACTTTCTTGCCGCCGCGCGCGAAGGCTCGGTGCGGGCCGCCGCCAAGCGCCTCGGGGTGAACCACGCGACCGTGCTGCGACGCATCGCCCAGCTCGAGGAACGCCTCGGGGCGCAGATGTTCGAAAAGCTGCCTTCAGGCTACCGCCTGACGGCCGCGGGCGAAGAGGTGCTCGAGCTCGCGAACGAGATGGAAGCGTCATCAAACCAGCTGGAAACGCGCGTCCTCGGGCGCGACCAGAGTGTGCGCGGGCTTCTGCGGGTGACGTTGACACCGATCCTCGCGACACACTTGCTCATACCGGACTTCGCCGATTTCGCCCGTCTGTATCCGGACATCGAGATGGAAATCCTGTCGTCCGGTGAGCTGGCAAACCTGACCAAACGAGAGGCCGACGTGGCGATCCGCGTCGTCTACGACCGCAAGACCCTGCCGCTCAATCTTCACGGACTGAAGGGACCGGAGCTGTTCGGCGGCGTCTACATGTCTCGTGACCGACTGGCCGCTTGGCGCGCCGGCGCGGCCGATCCCATCCGGTGGATCGTAATAAACATGCATGGTATTCCGGAGTGGGCCAGCGAGGGTGAGGTTCGCACAACGGGGGTTCCATTCAGGGTCACCGATGCCGCGGCGGAGATCTCGGCGGTACGGCAAGGGCTCGGGATCACGACCCTGCCGTGTTTTGTGGGCGATGCCGATCCCCTGCTGGTGAGGGTGCCTGGCACCGATCTGCACATGTACGGAACGCTGTGGCTTCTCACGCAGGGAGAGACACGCAAGACGAAGCGCGTCCGGCTTTTCACCGAGTTCGTATCCCGCAGGCTCGCCGCTTACACTCCGCTTCTCGCGGGTCTGTCGATATCGAGCGACTAACGCCCGGCAGGTCGCCGGGGCAAGATAATCGGGTAAACGACCGCCAAAGCACGCTTGACCCAAACCCGTCGGACCTCAGAGGTCACTTCGTTTCCCTTCAGTCTCGGTAGGCGCGCAAGTCATCCAGAGATAGCGCTGACGTTGGGTCGATGGGCTCAGTTTATCCCGGTTTCGACCGACGCAAGGTTCAGCGGGCCAGGTGAACGAATGACAGGTTCTGGGAGAGACCGGTCTGACCCGGAACGACCGAGATGGGGGCGCAAACCGGACGACTTGTTCTTCGGCAAGTTTTGATCGTACTTCCGCCGCAAGCTGCGTCGGGCGTACACCTGATTGGAAAGGTCGTTGCTCGCGCCGGTACTGATGCGTATTGTGCGCCGGCCACGCCGCAATCGGATCGGAATACAATGACTTCGCAACTCGATTTCTTTGCAGCTCCTGTTTTGTCGGCCACCACAAAAGTGACCAATCCGCAGGCTGTTGCCGGAAGGGGGCAGGGCGGTTCCCGTTCTGATGACGAGGCCATGGCCTGCCATCTGGAAGCGACCGGCAAATACCGCATCCTGCGAAGGCTGTCGCCTCGATCTGTTGTCGAGCATCCTCGGCCCGAATTTCGACGGCGGGGTGTTATCCTCGACACTGAAACCACTGGCTTGAATAATCGATCCGATGAAATCATCGAAATTGGCGTAGTCGCTTTCAGCTTCAATGACGAAGGCGAGATTGGCGATGTCACTGGCGTCTTTGGCGGACTTCAGCAGCCGACCGTTCCTATCCCTGCCAACATCACACGGTTGACCGGTATTACCGACGACATGGTCGCTTCTCAGGTGATCGACGTTGCGCGCCTCAATTCACTCATAGAGCCGGCTGACATTATCATTGCTCACAACGCCGGTTTCGATCGGCCCTTTTGTGAAGCATTCTCGTCGATCTTTGCGCATAAGGCGTGGGCCTGTTCGGTCTCTGAGATCGACTGGTCGGCGCGCGGCTTCGAGGGAAGCAAGCTTGGGTACCTGATCGGCCAGTCGGGATATTTTCACGATGGACACCGCGCGGTTGATGATTGTTTCGCGCTGTTGGAAATGCTCGGGCAGACACGGCCCAACTCGAAGTCCACGCCATTTGCGGAACTTCATAAAGCCAGCCAGCTGTCACGGACCCGCATCTATGCGGTGAATTCCCCGTTCGACATGAAGGATCAGCTCAAGGCGCGCGGCTACCGTTGGTCGGACGGCTCTGACGGGCGCCCAAAATCTTGGTGGGTTGAACTTCCGGAAGAGAAGCTCGATGAAGAACTGCATTTTCTGCGGGCGGAGATCTATCGCTGGGATGCCGATCCGCCGATCCAGTACTTGACGGCGTTCGATCGCTTCCGGGCGGTTTGATCACTCCAAACGGCTTCGAACTTCCCGAGACGATGGGGCAGGGCTGTCCGCTTGATTATCTCACCCTGACCGGATAGCGCGTACGCAATACTCAACGCGCCATTCAACTATGGTGCTAACAACTGAAAATTTCCTCAACGAGACAGGAACAAGCATGGAAACCACCACGATTGAATCGCGCAGCGACTTTGCCCAATGGGCCATTGAACGCGCCCGCGCAATCGTCGCTGACCAGGCAGGCGATCTGGCGGTCGCTGCCCGAGATGGCAATGAAGAGGAGATCGCCAGAACCGCGAATGCGCTTGGCCAGGCTATCACCGGAGCTCTTATCGAGGTGTTCGATGGCCTAATTCCTGACGAGTGATTGTATTTTGAACAGATACGAGTGGACCCATTCAAACGGCAGACTTAGTCAATATCCGCATTATTCTCACAGAACTTGTGATGAGCGGCTCAGCAGGCCATCCTACCAGCCTCCGATCATCCGTTGCCCTTTCGTGCATACTGGCAGGCGCGATAGGGGATGAGCAGGGCTTCACGCCGCGCACCAGGATCGGCGATATGCCACCATTCTCGAAATGAATGGCGACAGCTGTCGTTACGCTCAAAGCGGTGAACGAAAGAACAGTCACTGCGCGTCAGCAGTCTGAGCGCGCCGGTCACGAAGGCCATGGTGAGTGCTCAACGCTGGCTGTGCTTGGACCCATACGGGTTTCCAGCGCCGCAATCGGGCATCCTCGAATCTGCGATTCACAATTCGAAAGAATCGATTCGATTTCATGGAGTAACGGGGGGAATACAGGATATGAACAACAACTTGGGCCGCATGGCAATCGACGCCAACACGCTGACCCAGGCGACAAAGGCCAAAGCGCCGATGGTGGAGTTCTTTGCACTCGTAACCTGTGCCAAGGCCGCCAGCATGTTCGGTTTCGCAGCCATCGCAGCCTTGGTATCGAAACTCACGGCGATCTCGTTGCGCGCCTTGTCACGATGTTCCTTCCGACGCATCGTCTGATTGGTCGATGTCTCCCTGAAGGCATTCTGGCCTTCGCTCGTCTCGCGTATGGTGGTGATCAGCACCCCACCATGAAGTCATGCTTGCAGCGTTTCAGCAAACGCCGCTTCCAGAAGAATCGCGGATTGCTCATGTTGAATCGAATTTCGCGCAATCGGAATCGCGGCAGCGTAAATTGAGATAATGTGCGTTAAATTGCCTGCAACTCGATCCGATGTGGCACCAATCAAGTCAATGTGGATCGCCTTGTAAGCAAGTTGTTCCCAATCATATCGCTTCGCCAGCACGGTACATCCAGTTTCTCATCAATTTTGCTTCGCTGGCGGGCGCGAGGTCGGTCGTTAAAATCTAGACGGCCACAGACTGGAAGTGCGTGGTTAGCCTCGGAGCCAAGCGCAACCACCGTTCGCACAGGAACGAGTAATTGAGTCTTCAGAATCGATAATCTCTGATGCCGAATCGAAAAAGACGGATTCAGAATCGCGGAATCCTGGATCCGAATCGACGTGGCCAAGTTCCGAATCGCGGCAACATAAATTGAGATGATGTGTTTCGAGTTTTCGGTACATCGTTTTGCCGCGTGTTGACTGCCAGGCACATCGAAACCTACCGCCAGCAATTTGTTTTGACGCATCTTGATTTGCTTTCCCGCAAAATGAGTTGCCCATGATGCAGACATCGACCATCAACCGCTTCTATGGGAGCGTTACACTTATCCGAGGAGGTTTCGGGGTAGGGCAGGCGGCTATTTTGGCCAAAAGCCGGTGGATCTGCTATGATGAACGACAACCATCTTGGCCCTCGCCCAGGCTCGGCCCGTCTTAAGAGGCTGCTTGCTCGACGGGCGTACATACCTCTGTGTTGACAACAGCGTTTCCCAGAGAACCGCGAAGGCCGAAAGGGGAAACGGCAAAGCCGATATTGGCAACCGTTCTGTTCAGGCAGGAATCGCCGAAGCTGAATTCAGCAACGCGAATGCGAAGTTCCGCAACGGCAAATCCTCGATTGGAAACGCCGTCTCAGGGTTGTGAATCGGTACATCATGGATCGGCAACGCGTGCGAAGGGGTCCGAATCGGAAGAGCCGGATCTGGCAACGCGGGAGCAGATTTCTGAATCGCCGTTTCAGGGCGCCTGGTTCTTTGGATTCTCCGATGCAGCGGTCGAGCCTGCACTGATCACCGATCTCACTTCGTCGCCATCAAGTACCTTTCGCTCGGCAGCACGGCTTGCCAACGCTTCCAGCTGAGTGCGATGATTTGACAGAAGGTTTTTGGCCATCTCCTCCGCAGCCTCAAGCCGGACTTTCACCTGTTGTACGAGCTGTCGATAAAGCGACAGCAGCGACGGATGCTCATGGGCAGATCGATAGAGCAGGGCGGTTGTAGACCCACATCCCGGGCTGGTTTCAGCATCCACCGAGGCGGCGGCATTGCTCATTCGCCTGCGGGATGATTAGAGCAGAATCCGGATCTTACGCGGCATACACAGGAAGGTAGCTGTTGACGGCCTTCAGATCAGAAGGGCAACTGTAATCGCGGACGCCTGCCACGCAGGCGACTGCCCGCCGATGGCGGCTGGATGCTCTGTTGGTCAAAATTCATCAGCCAAACTTCGGCGCCGAATGAACGACCGGTGCGCTCCACTCGCATTCAAACGGATTTGCCCAAGGGACGTCTCGGTCGATAGCCTCGCTTTCGCTTCTGGCGCATCAGATCCAGAAACAGATCTACCGCTTCACTCTCTGTCTCGAATTGTTGCAGCCTGCTCTGACCGCGACTGCCGATGCGCCCCCAGGTTCGTGTCAGGCAGGCCTCACCAAACAATGTTTCCGAGATCTCCATGGCGTAATAGCGGGCCATGTTTTTCGCGGCTTCGGTGCGTTCGACATAGATGAAGTAAGGCTGTGAGATCATAGCGACAGATTCGGAATTTTCGATGCCGGCGTCCAATGAATTTGGTGAATCGATGGCACCGGATTGATTCACATTCCTGCTGGGTCTCGCTTGTCGACCCTGAAGGGCCTCGCACTGAACATATACGTCCGGTTCGCTTTATTGCCGCGGATTTTTAGTGATCGAGAACCAAGGAGAATTGCCGATGCGGGGCCGCCGGTTGGGCCTGTATTCAAACAACTCCGCCACACTGAATCTTTGATCCCATGGAATTTTTCCGGCGGCATAGGGAGAACCTAAAATGGAGGTATATCTATGTTCGGAGCAATCGGATCATCAAGGCAGTTGCACATGAACTGGCGCTGCTCGAGCAGTCCACATGAAGCTGTTTTCCAAAGTGGATCGCCGAGAGCCCGTTCAACAATTTTTGCGGCAACATCGATCAGCGGATCGGCAAGGCCGGTATTGAAAAACTCTGTGAGATGCGAATGGAGCCGGTCTACCATACCCAGCCGCTCCATACCAAGTTCCAGCATGTTCTTGACCATCTCTGGGCCCGGCTGATCGGCTCGGCGTCTGTAAAACTCATTGCTGAAAATCTTCGCGAAAACTGCCGCGTTCAACGCCAGGCAGTCAAGATCGAACAGGCTCGTATCGTGCACGACAAGCACATCACGAGGGTTCGTCGATGTCGAGCCACCGCCAGCCTTGCCCAATTGCGTCGCGCGATTGCGAGCCTGTTCAAAATCAGCCGGAGAGTAGACGCCGATGGGCCCTTCATTTCTGCCGACCCGAATAACGACCTCGTCCATGCTTCCCACCACACAAAGGTAGGCCGGCCGTGAGAAGGTTTGCGGCTTGAAGAGAACCAGCACAGGCTGATCGACAGGGCAATAGATGATTTCGCCGACCGTCATCAGTGTAGGGGCAAGCTCGTCGAATTCTGCAAGCTGTTTTTCTACGAGCGCCATCTCCATGTCCTTGACAGAGGCTGGCGGCAGGAGAGGGAGGTTGTCAAACACCCTCCCGATCGCGGAGGCCAGATCAACAATCCGATTTTCGCCGATTTCGTTCACCAGCTTATTGTGGAGCGCGCGATAGGACAGACGTCCAACCAATGGGCTGGATGAACTGAACCAATCCATACGGCAATTATTTCGCGGGCCGTGGCATTGACCTGCCCGCCGAAAAAACTGACCTTCATTGAACCGGTATTCTCCGAGTCCGCAAGTCAGTGCGATAGGCGCATCCCGCTCCTCGAATTCTTGAATGTCGACATGGCGGATGACTTTTGTCTCAATGATCTGCAGCTTGCGGGCACCACTCGTGCGACCGGTTGTGACGATTGGAACCTCAACCTGGGCGCAGACTGACATATTTGCTCCATTGTAGATGAATCTGTTTGAGCCTGAAGCTCGGTCGGCGTGCTATCCGCGTATGTCACACCGGTTTCCTGGCTGGGCGGTCAAGCGGCATGCAAATCATTGACGCCCATTCATTAATTGTTGGCAAATCGATGGAGGAATTGTGAATCGATGGCATATCCCAGTTGCATCACGATTGGGCACTGCCCATCCAAATTTCCGATTCCTCTGCAAACGACGTTATAGGGAGTAATGGGGGAATACGGGGTTGGAACCTCAACGTGGTTTGCACAATGCGCAGTGTTGCAAGCCAAGTTAACAGCCAAGGCATCACGTTTCGTGACTGGTCAACTGAGCGGATGAAACCACCGCTGCAGTAAAGAGGGAAACGGTGGCAAAAGGTTGAGGCGGTCTGCCAAGGACAGACCCCAGGCTTCCAGACTTACAACTCGGCATCCTATTCCATACCCGAGCCGCCAGTATCCTTTTGCAGATGCCTCTTTGGGCGAAATGGATAAGGTCCCTTTTCGTATTTGATCACCAGTTCCTCGAATGCGTCCTCACTTTCGCGGCCATCAAATCCCTGCCGCTCCAGGCCCTCAACGATCTCGTCGCGGAGCCGATCCAGAACCTTTCGGCGATCGGCACGGTTCTCGCTGACGCCAGTGACCATCTGCCAGAGCAGCAGGCGCGCAATGTCATCACGCGACGGCCGCCGCTTGTCCCGCATTCTGTCACGGAGGTCCTTCTGGCGTACCACCTGCTGGTCCGCCCTTTGCTTCGCTGTCATCCTGGCCATCGCTCACCCTCACACATCGGTCCCCCGCCATCCCTAGCACGCCGTCGTTACCGCAGGCTTTCCGCAAACGGCGTTTGTTGAGGAATCGCCGATTGTTCGTCGGGAATCGAATTTCGGGTAGTCAGAATCGCGGCAGCGTAAATTGAGATGATTTTTGCTGATTTACATTGATTTGCCCGCAACTCGATCCGACGCGCATGCAATCAAGGCAAATCGAGTTGCCGGGCGGGCACCTTGGCTCCATTCAGATAAAATCATCCGCGACGTGCACCAACCCGCCCGACCGATTTTGCGTAATGCGCCATGCCAGCAGCCAGATTGGGGTGCCGCCATGACTTGACTGACCGACCGATGCCAGCACAAAACGCCGTTTACGGTGGAAACGACAAATCATTGATCGGAATCGGAGCGGCGTCAGAAGGAATCGTCGTTTCAGAGCCGCCGTTCACCGTGATCATCGCAGCCATCCCCACACTTGCCCATCAGATGCCGCACTTCATCTCCCGACAGAACACTGCCCGTTATGCATCATCGTGAATGAAGCTTGACGCGCGCCATCAGCTTTCCATTTCTAATAGCCTGCGCATTTCATCGCCTGACATGACGCCAACTTGGTTGAGACCGGTGGCGATTTCCATCAGTTTCAACCGATGCTCTTCCAGTAAACGGCGAGCCATGGTCTCTGCGTTCAACAGTCTCGCATTGACCCTGTCCGCCAATTCACGATCCAATGTCAGCATATCGAAGCCGCGGGTTGCGGGGCGATAAAGCAGCGGTTGATGCTCCGCGAATCCGAGACTTGTCTCTGCGCCCAGCGCGATACCGGTTGCCTTGGCGAGATCGCTGTCCTCGCCTCCACCCGATCCCGCCAAGACTTCACCGAAGACGATCTGTTCGGCAACACGCCCGGCGAGTGCTGCTGCCATCGTTCTCGCAAGCCAGTTTTCGGTTTGCGCCAGATGCGTGAACCGAAGGACCATCACTTGGCCGATATCCTGGATGCCAATGGTGATCGATTCGACCTCGCCGATGCGCAGCAATGTCCATGCAATCGCATGACCGGTTTCATGGACAGACGCGCGCCATCGGAGATCGGCGGACATGACCATTCGTTGATCGCCAAGTGCCTGCTCGATATCTGCCCATGTCATTTCACGCTTTTCGCGCCGTGCCCGCTGGCGGACTTCGCGGACCAGCCGTTCGATATCGGCACCGGTTCGGCCGAGAGCTTGGAGCGCAAGAGGCTGAAGTGCGGACTGAGGGGAAAGACCCGGATTGATGTCAGACATGGGCGCGCCCTTTCTTCGGCGATGGATCGGGATAGGTCGAAGCCTCGGCTACGGTTCTGGGGTTCACGTCGGCCATCGGTGACGGTTCCATAGGCAATGCGCGGTGGTCAGGAGCAGAGGACAGCACTGCTGCCAGATCAGTGCCGAGATGGTGCGCCAGAATCCCTGCCAGGGCCTCGGCGTCGGGCGGTGGAATAACGACATGTTTTTCAAGCCTGCCTGATCGCACGAGTGCCGGATCAATCTTCTGTGGCAAGTTGGTTGCGGCAACGACGATGACGCCCTCAGATTTCAGAGCCCCGTCGAGCAGTTCAAGGAGCTTGGTGATGAGTGACGTCCAATAGTCGTCATGAGCCTTTTCTCTGCCATGCACGCGGCTCCCAATCGTATCGATCTCGTCGATGAACAGGATGCAGGGTGCTGCCTCTCGCGCTGCCTTGAAGACCGCTGCCATGCGTTGAAGCACGTCTCCGAGGTGACCGCACTCCAGCCACTCCGCCACGGAGCTCACAATCAGCGGAATTTGCAGACTGTTGCAGAGGGCCTTGGCGTAAGTTGTCTTGCCGGTTCCCGGTGGACCGGACAGCAAGAGCTTGGTGCTCATCTCATCCCAACCCAACATGCCCTCGCGCCAGAGCGGGAGGTCGCCTTTCAGATCAAGCGCCCATTGTCGGGCCTCGCCGTAGCCGGCCAAGGTTTCAACGCGGAGGGAACGCACATGATGTGTCGATGATGCAGCCTCACCTGCTGCCCCTGAGCTGGCTGACTTCGGCTTGTCCGCATCTGCCTTTGTAGATGGTTCAACGTCCGGCAGGATCATATCGATCGGATTGGCTTTTGGCTTGGCCCGCGACGCCGACAGGGGATGTGATGAGCGCCCTTTGCGGGTCATGTTGTCATCATTCTCGTTCTGATCATTGTCGACAGCTTCCGCGAGGGTCGCCAGCAAGTTCAGCACTGTCACGGCGGTGCGCCCTGGCCGCACCGCCAGCGCCAGATCATCCAAGCCCAGGCGGCTGAGATCGAGCGCCATCCCTTTCATACTGGCAAGAGATTCACTCGTGGGAATGCCAAGACAGACATCAAGCAGATCGGCGATCAGCTCCCTGTCGATGCCCTTGGATTCAAGGATGATGTCGGCGGCGGCCGTGACTTCCTGGCGGGCAGGTGCTGATGTCTCGTCAGCGATCACAAGCGGTGCCGCGTCACCCAGAATGGCTTTGCCCAAGCGTCGCTTCAGGTTCTGCTGAGTCAAATCCGCGACATTGCGTCCCGATCCTGTAACTACCTTCCGCTGACGCATCTCTGGCCGTGCTTCCCCAAACCGCCCCGAGAGCGGCCGATCGCCAATGATATCATTCAGTTCTGCATAGAAAGGGAAGAGCAATGCTTCTTCCAGCATCACACCGAATTGGGTCTCAAATCCCGTGACCGGGATTTTGAGCAAGATTACCGGGTTTCTCCGCATCAGAACTTCGCGAAGGGCACTGAGATCAGCGACGCTTTGGCCCACCGCACGAGCGATCAGCAGAGCGATCGCCACCTGCATCGGATTGGGCAGCGGCAGGAATTCCCGCAACAAGCCGAACATCGTTGGGGAATCCAGTGCCTTGGGACTGTTGGAATAGGATGTGGTCGACTGGACCTTCTTGCGTCTTACCGACTTCGAGCCAGCGTCAACGGGTTTCGGCCGAACCTCGTACAACGGTCTACGGCCAGACGAGCAAATGGACTCCCGATTGATTGGTTCCCTGCCGTCAAGATCAACAAAGCCGTCATTCATCGTAGTAGGTGCCCGCTTCAGCCCCCGGCCAACAAGGCGTCGGGCACGGTTTATGTCGCCGGCCAGCGCGGATGCCGCAGGTCCGGAGACTTGCCATGCAATGCCCTGCTTCATCTCACCGAACGGGAAATTCATGTCGAGCAGCCCGACGTTGGAGGCGCTCTGGTATAGATCAAGAAGTGCGAGTCTACGGATGCGTCGGAGAAGATGGCGTGAGATGCGCTCAGTGATCGGGTTCATTGCGCGTCCTCCTGGGTTCCGATTGGCGAAGCCGCCACCACCCCGTCCAGCTCGCTGGGAAGATGTTTCTTAGAACCGGTCAGCCAGTCGTGGATAACCATGGCGGTCGGATCACCCGCATCACAGAGGTCGAGAAGCCAGCGACGTGGGATTGGCAGCAGGCTCTCCAGACGCACGCCCCTTCGTTTGGCCGATCGGACGGCAATTCGCACGACCATGGCGACCTGGGCGGCATGGTCGTCCGCAGTCCACGGCTGCGGCAATCCTACCATTGCCTTTGCCTTGTCATTGGCGGCGGCAATCTGTTCAGGCGTCAATGGCTGACCGCGTTGCCTCATGATCTGATCACGTCGTGACTGACGGCTGACGGGCTTCCGTACCGGTGACGGAATTGGTTTGGGGAAGGGAACAATTGTTGATGTCATGACAAGGGTCTCCGTGCGCCGACCGGTCACGGTCAGCGTGCTTGATTTGGGAAGGGTTGGTGGGTCGTTCGAACCGAGATCGCGCTAATGGCGCGCGGGCACTTGAGCGAAGCCCAATTTTATCAATCGCGGTGCATCGCTGATCTCGGCGGCAGCATCCTCGCCAAGGGACTGGATGTCGTCATTATCAGGCTCGTCCTCTTCCGCCTCTGCATGTAGAGGCATTACCTGGCCGCCTCGCTGATCGGATGTCCGAATGAATGTGCGGCGGGCCAGTTCCCAATTCGACTTGATGCGGGAGCGGAAATTCTGCTGAAGCGAGCCAATGGCTTCGCCAGCGCCGGCCACTTCGACGAGATGATCGAGGTGTGACATGGGCCAGATGCCAGCGTCGATGTCGGTCTTCCGGTTCTCGGCATTGAGGATGACGATCCTCACCTCCTCGGCGACCAGACGATGATGTTGCTTGTAGAGGAGGTCTGGAACCACCAGGGCGGCAGCGAGCATGCGCTGCTTCAACTCGTCGATGCGCGTGCTCTCGTAGGAAATAAGACTTCGTTTCGCATCAACGACATGCGCAACTTTGGTCTGAGTGTTCACGATCAGAAGATCGGGCGTGTAGGTCCTGCGGCCACCATGATCGGCGTCGAGCGTCAATGCGCGGTAGTGCCGCGGGTCATTCATGCCGACCAGTTGCAGCGCCGCCGGTGTGACTGGCAGACGCAGATTCTGGGTGAGCACGACCAGGTGGGGATTGCACCTGGCAACGAGCGCGATCCCGCGCTCAATCAGCCGCCCCTCCTGGCCCGAGATGGACCGCAGGATGGTGGTGACCTCTTCGATGCCGTCGCTGAGCGACCGGGCGAGGAAGTCAACCGTAAGGCTGGGAGCGATGAACTCATTAACGAGTTCGTCGAGTCTCTGTCGCAGTTCGGCGCAATCCGTGGAGTGCGGATAGGGCGGCAAATTGGTCAGGTGTGGTGCCATGGGAAGTCTCCTGTTGAGGAGCGACGACGTCAAAATCCGGCCAGACATGGTGGGTCACATGCGGAAATTATTTCCGCATTGGCTGCCGAGAATGGGCAGTCAAACCGTCGATGTCGGCGAGGAACTGGGCGTGATCGCCGTTGGTGAAAACGATCAGCGGCGTGAAAGCAATGCGGCTGCTGGCCACGGGTTGCCAGTTAGCCGACGAGGCTGCCACGATCGTGTTTCAACAGGAGAGCACAGTGATTGGTCTTTCCCCGTGGGGAAGATAGCGGTAAAGGTCAACATAGCCCAAGTCCTTCTAATCCAAGGTTGCGGGTCAGGCCTCTGTCGGTGTTTCGAGCGCCGACGGGGGCCGCTAAGTGCCTGCAGAAAAAGCGATTTCTGTAGACGAATGAGAGATAACCCGAGTTTGCGTCTCCGGCAAGCAAGAAGAACGCATCCGGAACAAAGAGCACGATAATGGTTAACAGGTGACGCGGTCCCATCTCTTCATCCGACCAAGTGAACACGCGCAGAAACCTCGACAACTCGAATGGTCCTCAGGTTGCTGCCAATTTTCTGCTGAATACGAAGATGATGTCGTTCTCCAACAAACAATGTTTGAGGGCAGGGGAAATCATTCCCCTGTTTTTCTTGAGAAGCTGCCCGAGTCCTCAATCTCTTTGCGGCAGCCACGCGACCACAAAATCATCGGACCGTCAGCAACCGGTCGGCTCGCCCTGGGTCGCTCGTCGCAACGCCTCTACGCCATTTGAAGAAAGACTGCCGCGCTCGTCCTTAAAGTCTAATATAAAGTACTTCATATTTTGAACTCCTGTATGATTATTAAAATTACTATATCACGATTATTCGATAATATCAATAGAATATTTTTCTATTGGTGAATGTATAATAATATAGATTAATTATGAATATCTATATTGACCAATCTTAAAATCTATATTATTGTATAAGGACAGTAACGGGAGTTAGTACTATATTTAAATCTGAGTTTCATCACTTCATCAAGCATTTCGACGCAGCCGCGAAAGCGGGCAATGTCGCAAGTTGGGTCTATGGCGGGCGCCTTTTGCTGCCCGGCGAAGACGCATCAATCGTGGCAACCAAGTCGTGCATGACAGTTATGATCGACAATGTGCCTGCGCCAAAAGCGCATCCGATCAATGAATTTGTCGCCGATCATGAAGCCAAGATCCGCGAGGTGACAGCAGAGGATCTCGGCTCACATCGAGAAATCGTTATCGCCGGCCGCTGGCATGATAACGGGGACGAGACTCAGTCTTTCGAGCCGTATCTGACCCGGAAGATCACAAACGAAGGCACCGCCAAAACCGCACGATACGACTATGAATTCTTTGGTGTTGGCGGCTTCCGATTCAGCCTTGATTTCCATCCAGGCGTCGATGGCGAGTTGGCGTTTGAGACCATGACAGCCGCGACGGCCCATCACACTGATTACAGCCATCTGCGCCCGGGGCTGGCCGAAGCTGTCGGACTTCCTACCGGTGTGGTTTGGTATCCGGTTGTCCCCTCCGAGCTTCCTTTTCTTGTCGTGGAACACGCGAACAAGATCTTTAAGCGGCGTTCAGCGTGAGGCCAGAGAACGCGCATGGCAAAATCAGGGAAGAGCCGGATCGACAGAAAATGCGGCCTCAGGTCTGTGGCTCCGAATGCCTCTCCAATGAACGACCCACTGAAGGATATTTAAATGCCAAAAATTCCAGGAATTGACAGCTTTTCTCGAATGCAGCGGGCTCTCCAGAGCAGCCCGATCCCCGACATGATCGCCGACCTTGCCGCCGGCAACATCAAACCGGTCAGTTCAACGAGAGAGCTTCGGATGCGCTATCGCAAAGACCGGATTTCCGAGGCGGACGCCAAGACTTGCATGACTCACGCGTGTCGTGCCCATGCTGCTGCGGTTGGATCGGTGCTCGTCGTGACAGATGAACTTGGGAAAATCTGTTTCGGTTTTGTTCCTGATCCTGGTCTTGAAACGGATGATCCGAAGATGGCGCCGGTTTTCCGAACACTGGCAAAAATGATCGAGACCGACCATGCCGCCAACATCATCGCCGCCCGACCAACATCCGATTCCCGCACATCGGTTGAGTATCCCATTTTTGTGATGCCCGCATTTAAATACGACCGCGGACACGGCCACGCTGTCGAAGCGTTTGGGAACTACTTGACGAGCTTTCAGGTTGCGGCGCCGCGTCCGCATCCCGCACCTGTCTATTGACGACGTGCTGGCTTTACGGCGATGTCACGATAACGCCTTCTGAATATTGGCTGCGATAAACGCAGCAGGTACATGAGCCCCTTCGTTAGTCAGCTACAAGCGCCATCGCTTTGGTCACAGCGACGCGCCTATGACCGGGGTGTAATAGGATCATCGCTACGAACGAAAGCCGCTCCGGGGCCTCAAAGCGCGAAGGAGCGATCAGCCGAGAAAGGCCTTTAGCCGGTCGGCTAATGCGGTCTGGTCGCGCAGGCCGCATTCCCACACAATCAGCGTTGCCCATTTGGCGTTCGCGAGCTGAACGACTGTCTCGTGATCCCGCTCTATATTGCGCGCGATCTTGGCTGTCCAATACGCAGTATTGCTGGCCGGGGTGCGCGCGCCGCGCGGGCAATCATGACCGTGCCAGAAGCAGCCATGCACAAAAATCACCTTCCTGCGGCCTGCAAATACGATATCAGGCTTGCCGGGAAGGTCGGAGCGGTGAATCCGGTATCTATATCCCATCCTGTGCAATAGGCGCCGGACGGCCATTTCCGGTTTTGTGTCGCGAGACTTAACCGCTCGCATGATCCGGCTGCGCTGCTGCGCCGTCTCGCTCATTGCTTGAAGTCGATTTTCATGCTTGGATCGGTTTCGACGTCTTCAACAATCTCGTTGTAACGGTTCACCAGATCGGCGACGGCAACACGCCGGCCTTCGGCCGCGAACTTGCCTAACTCGTAAAGATTGAGCGCTATGAATTGCTCGACCTCGAAAACGTCGATCCGATCCGCAATGCCAGCATTGTCTGCGAGCGCTTCCGCTACAGTCAGCCCGCGCTGCATCGTCACTAGAACCGGACGAAACCCATCATTCAGATTGTCGCGGCAACGCTCTATCACCGCTTCGCCCGGCGAAGTGGTGACGTGAATTGCTACGTCGCCCACGAAAAAGTCACCGGCGCGGCCGGTCTGGGCATCCGAAGTTGAAAAGCTGTTGTGCTCGAATTGCCCGGCTCCGAGGGCGCAATCGAGCTTCGCACCGATCAGGTGCTGCATGACGCCGCCGACATAATACATGCCGGGCGTGTTTTTCTGCCGCTCCTCGGCCTGCAAGAGCACGTCACGAACAACGGTGCGCAGGCTCCGCGAAGCGTCGAGCCGGATTTTAAATGGCTTTGCCGCGAAGAACTCATGAACCCGCGCTATCCAGAAACTTTCGACCGCATCGAGATCAACAACGCCAGTATCCGTCAGGCTGTTCAGAAAGCCGACATACTCCCGCATGTTGCCGATGCTGCCCCGGCTGGTTCGGCCCCCTTCCGCGGCCAAAACGCGCGCAATGCCGTGACGGTTTAGCACCGCCTGGACGGCACCTTTGCCAAGACCGAGCACTTGACCGCCCTGTTCAGTCAGCAAGTTCGCAGGATCGAGCGGAAGCCCCGACGCTTTCGCTTGCTGTGTCAAGACAATCGCTACGCAGAGCGGGCCTTTGCGCGCAAACTTATTTTCTCTAGTGAAGGCAGCCAACGCCTTGTTCAGCTCTTCAGTTGTCACTCACGCGGCCTCTTTGTTGGCCGCGTTCCCCAATGACAAAATCGGTTCAAGAATATTGGCGGCCAGAAACCGAACCACCGGCACCGCTACACCGTCGCCGGAAAGGTGGTAGGCCTCATTATAGTTGTTGGGCAGGCGGTATTCATCCGGCAGCCCCATAAGCCGCGCCGCTTCGCGGGGCGAAAGTAGCCGCGAGCGCAACTTCGATCCGTCGATCAGCATGATAACTTGACGGCTCGATCCGCCAGCTGGCGTACGCAGGCAACCGGCGATATCGTCAAAGCGGATTTCCGCACGCTGGACTTTCTCGCCCGCGCCATCCAACCGGGTCCGCTTATAGATAGCACCGACCATGCGGCGTCCGGCTGTCTTCGCGGCGGCGACCTTCGCGCGGTTCACCGCGCTCATCATATCGAGCAGCTTGCACGTTTGCTCGCGCGAGTGCCATGCCACGCCTTGCGGATTTTCTTCGATCAGATCGGCAAAAACTGTGTTACGCGCCGGCGGCGCTGGCAACTTCCACCAGATCCACGCATCGCGGCATCGCTTTGCGAGACCGTCATAGGCTTCGATTAGGGCAGGGGAGTGCCATTCAGGATCAGGAACGGGCCCCGTCAGGTTGTGCGGAATGGGAACTGATATATGCACGCCGACAATGAACAGGCGCGGCCGTGATTGCGGTATGAAATCCACGGCGTCTATGACAACGGCGCCGTATCTATATCCAGCTCCGGTCAGGGCGGCGCCGATTGCCGCAAAATCCTTTCCGCCATGCGAGGTGAGGGCGCCGCAGACGTTCTCGAGCGCGATCAGACGAGGGGCGCGGCCTTCCGTGCCAAGCGTCTTCATCAGCTTCCAAAAGGGCCAGAACGTCCCCGACCGTGCGCCCTGAAGGCCGGCGCCGGCGCCGGCAAGGGATAAATCCTGACAGGGGAACGAAGCCCATGCCAAATCAGCGTTGCCGGGCAATTCAGTCGTGGTGATGGCGGCTACGTCCCCAACCTTGAGGTGATCGTCACCCCAGTTAAGTGCGTAACTCGCGGCTTTCTTCGTGTCGAAATCATTGGCGAATACGCAAGTCCAGTCGGTGCCGAGACCAGCGCGCGCCATGCCGCCGCCTGCAAAAAACTCGTAAAACGTAGCCATTCTCATTCACCCGGCGCTTGTTGTTGTTCGTTGTCGACTTCCCGGACCAGCTTTTCCTGAATTGCTTCCGTGATCCATGTGTTCCGCGATACGCTTCCTGCCCGGCGTCAACGCGCCGCGTCAATCGCCTCGAACATATCGGGCGGTATCCGCAGATTGATCCTGTCGAGCGTGCGGGGCGAATCATTACCAACGAGTTTCATAGGCACTATCATGGCGCCATCCTGGCACAAGACAATAAGGTTCTCAATATGTTCTTATTTGTAGCGTGGGAGAACCCTTACCCGGTTGGTTCGCAGGAGGAATTATCACCCAGTGTTTCGCCGGCCTGTCGCAGCTACAAAGCAGCGGAATGAAAATAGGTGCTTCCTCACTTTATGTGGAGCGGTGGTAGCATTCGTGCCCTCAGCAGTTCTGGACCTGCCCGACCATACATTGCGCGCTTGAGGGTCTTGAGGCGGTTGATCTGGCCTTCGGCCTGTCCATTGCTCCACGGCAGCTCGATGGCATTACTGACGGCATTGATGTCTCTGCGCAGGACGCGAGCGAACCGCATGATCGGAATGAGTTCGGAGTCGATCGCATCGTCGATCCACGCATCCAGTAGTGCCGATGTCTTGCCGCGAAGAATGCCGTTGAAGCGCACCGCCAGGCGTCGCATCTCGGCGAACGCATCAGATCCCTGCTTCAGGGCATCGACCTTCTTTGCCTGCCGCTCTGTCAGCAGGCTTCGCGGCTTGATGCACAGTGCCGCGGCAACCACTGGCGAGATCGCATGACCGGTTTCCGGATCTCGAACCGGCTCCGACTCTAACGTGGGCGGCACTTCTTCGACCTGCTCCCTTTCGGCCCGCCGCCAAGCTCCCAGCAGGCGCTCGAGATTGGCGAAGCTGCCGGTGTAACCGCGCTGTTTGACGTGATGAAACAAATGCCGCCAGCAGCGGTTTCCGTCTTTCCAGCATTGGGTGAGGAAGGTTTCAAAGTACCATGGTGATGTGGGATTTGGCGCTGCTCGCCGCCTGTCTGGCGGAACCTCGAACTTGAGCCACTTCGTTACACTGCGACGTTCGTAGCCGGTCCGTCGTGCGATCTCGCTGTAGGACAGCCCGTCCCGACGCAAAGCGTGGAGCATGGCGAATATCTCCTGGCGGATTGCCTATGCGCAAGACGGGCGCGACGGCGATGTGTGGCAGCGTCAACAATTGCGTCCTCCGGCAGAATAGCCCTGCCGGTGGCGCGTCCGGAAAGGCTCATCTGTTCTTCGATGGCCGAGCGAAGGTTCTGGACCAGATGAAACCGATCGGCGACCTGTTGGGCCTGCGGTGCGCCTTCACGAGTCGCCTGCGCATACAGGCCGCAGCGGTCCCGACTGACATCTTCGATGGAAGGATGGTCACGCAGCCACTTGGCCGCACTCTCGACGCTACGGTCATCCAGTATGTCGACAACCGAACGGCGCTCGAGGTTGGGCGATGCGCACCCGTAGCGCCTGAACCAGCAGGTCATGAGCCCGCAGACTGGCCGACATCTTCTCATTTTCCGCCTGCAAAGCAGCGATCATCGCCTTGAGAAAGGCGGGGTCATGGGGAAGATTTTCGACATCACTCGACATGCCATTGACTACCACAAGGCAGCCGATAACTCCATAAAAACAATCGACTGGTAGGTTAAAAAGTCAGCCGACACGCGCGGGTGGAGCGCCCCAATCCGGACGCCGCCAGTCAATTCCTTCCCATAACATCGCCAGCTGTGCGGACGTCAGACGCGCCGCACCCGTCGTCGCCGTCGGCCATGGAAACCGGCCCCGCTGAAGCACCTTGTAATAGAGGCAGAACCCCTGGCCATCCCAATAAAGCAGTTTCAATCTGTCGCCACGGCGGCCCCGGAAGGCAAACACCGCGCCACCTGTCGGCTTCTGCCGCAGCACGTCCTGCGCGAGCGCCGCAAGGCCGTCGATTCCCTTGCGCATATCCGTGACACCGCAGGCCAGATAAACACGAACGCCAGTGCCTGGGCCAATCATGCCGCCTCCACCGCCCGGATCAGCCGTGTCAGTATGGCTCCATTGATGGCTCCGTCAAAGCGCAGGCAGCGTCCATTATCCAAACATAACTCGATGGGCAGGTCGACCGGCAAGACCGCAGATGGAACGGCTTCGTGCGCAACAGAGGCACAGGACGGGATCGGCATGTCCAGCGGAAGAAACACCGCACCCGTCGCAGGCTGCAGCAGGCCCGTTTTCTTCAACGCGTGCCGCCAAGTGTAAATCTGCTGCCGCGTGATGTCGTGGCGCTGCGCCACTTGAGTAACCGTCGCCCCATCAACCCCGACAGACAAGACAATCTCGAGCTTGTCTTCATTGGTCCAACGCCGTCGCCGCTCCTGCCCCAAAATATCCCCACGCATCGCCACCTCCCGCACAAGACACGTCGCTAAGGACGTCGTTATGCACGTGTCTTAGACCATGACGAAAATATCTGGCAGGCGGTGCCAATCGAGCGCTTACGTTATATCGCACCCAATTTGATCCATGCAACATCGCCCTGCGCAAGGCGTTGGACATCTCGGAAAAACTCGCAACCAGCTCTCTGGTCGAAAGCAAGTGCATCCTGCAGCCCAAGGCTTCGGTCAACATTTGGTTATTGACAAAATGTCTCATTGTGACATAACGTCAGAAACTGATAGGCATATCGTTTATCGTCATCCGTTCTAGGATTTCTGTCGGCTGGCGTGAGCGTGGACGTTTTCATTGAGAAAAGGGAAAGAAAATGAAATTGAATCTGCCTTTGGTTGTTACAGCATTTTCGATTGCGTCGACGGCGGCCTTTGCCCAGACATCGCGATTGGAACAAATTAAAGAAACTGGTGTGATAAATATTGGTCATCGGGAAACTGCAGCGCCAATGTCATTCATCACCATCGCTGGTGAGGTTCAGGGCTATAGCGTTGATGTCTGCGGTGAAGTGGTGAAGGATCTGGCTGCCCAGCTGTCGATCCCGAAGCTGGAGATTCGCTACGTCACGATCACGCCGCAAACACGGATTCCGCTGATGGCTAGCGGTACGGTCGACATCGTATGCGGCAACACTGCTAAGACGATTTCCCGGCTCGGCCAAGTCGGCTTCTCGATGCCCATTTTCGTGGACGCCACGCGCGTTGCGGTGGCGCTGGACGCGGCCGATATCAACAGCCTCGGCGATCTTGCCGGAAAGTCGGTTGGGGTAAGTCAGGGTGCCCTTGTCGAAAAGGTGCTGCGCCAGCGCCTCCAGGATGAGAATATTGCCGGTGTCGAGCTTGCCCTGCTACCCAACGAGGGCGAGGGGCTGATGGCCCTGGGTACGGGCCGAATTGACGCGTTTATCTCCAATACGTCGGTTATTGCTGCCGAGCTTGAGAAATCCCGCTACAAGGATCAGCTGCGTGTCACGGGCGACAACCTGCAACTTCAGCTTGGGCAGGCCGCGATCATGCTGCCGCGTGGCGATGCGGACTTGGAACTGGCTGTCAACACTACACTAGCCCGGCTGTTCCGTTCCGGGGAGATGGATGAGCTGTTCGACAAGTGGTTCTCGCCGGTCGGCATCAGCATGGACCCGATCAATCAGGCGGCATTCAAACTCGGCGCGGTGGCCGAATAGAAGGGGACTTGATTTTTCTTCAAGTCTTCATGTTCTAACACTCTGTTGAAGCATGATCGGGATGTGCATCTAACTTGTCTCGATCATGCTCTGGTATTCTGGCAAATGAACTATTCTTGGAACTGGGGCATTCTGTTTGAAGCCCCCTATGCGGAGTGGCTGCTGTCGGGAGTCGCTTGGACTATCGGCCTTTTTGCCGCGAGCATGGTCGTCGGCTTCGGGGTCGGAACGGGCATAGGTTTGATGCGCATCGCTCCAATACGATGGCTGCGGATCATTTCTGGCATCTATGTCGAGATGTTCCGAAATGTGCCTTTGCTGGTGCAGATTTTTATCTGGTTCTATGTCATGCCGGAATTGTTGCCGTCTGATGTCGGGCAATGGCTGAAGCGAGACCTGCCCATGCCGGCATTCTGGACATCGGTCGTAGCTATTGGATTTTACACGGCCGCTCGTGTGGCCGAACACATCCGCGCGGGGTTCCTGGCTATCCCGGCCGCCCAAATGCAGGCTGCTTTGGCAACCGGACTAAATTTGAGGCAAGTCTATCGCTACGTGCTGCTGCCACGCGCATTCCGCATCGTTACCCCGGCGCTAACTTCCGAGGCTATCTCGGTCATGAAAAACACTTCGTTGGCTTTGACAATCGGCGTTCTCGAACTGATGGCCCAAAGCCGGCAAATTGAATCCTATACGTTCCAGAGCTTTGAGGCCTTCACGGCAGGTACGGCGATTTATATAGCGCTCTGCGCTGCCGTCGTCTTCGTCGCCCGGCATATCGAAGCGCGCTACGCTATTCCTGGCATGATTCAGAGCAGATGAGGGGCTTGGAGTGACGTTAGATTTCTCAATCATTCTCGAGGCATGGCCAGCGTTTTTGTCTGGTATGGGGCTGACGCTGAAGTTGCTGGTCCTCTCGCTGATCGGTGCCATTGCACTCGGAACGGGCTTGGCAGCGATGCGCCTGTCGCCAAACTGGTTCGTATCGACATTTGCCAGTTCCTATGTGAATTTGTTCCGCACGGTGCCGCTTATCATGGCCATCTTCTGGTTTTACTTCCTTATTCCATTATTGATTGGAAGACCCGTCGGCGCGCTCACCTCGGCGCTGGTTGCGTTGATATTCTTTGAGGGCGCTTTCTTCTCCGAGATCATACGCAGCGGGATCCAGGCGGTGCCGCGCGGACAATTCGCGGCAGGACTCGCGACCGGCCTTCGCCCACGCATGGTGATGCAGAGTATCGTTTTGCCCCAGGCGTTCCGAGCCATGATCCCGGGCCTTTTGACCCAGTCGATCATTGTGTTTCAGGCAACATCGCTTGTTTATGTGGTCGGGCTCTCCGACTTTATGACAACCACTGTCCGCATTGCCAATGGTTCAGGGCGTATCGTCGAAGTCTATTTGTTCTGCGCGGCTACATATTTTGTCCTTAGCTACGGCGCGTCTGTCGTAGCACGATATTTGGAACGGAGGCTGAACCGATGATTGCGTTGCAGAATGTATCGAAATGGTATGGTCCGACCCAGGTCCTGCGCGAGTGCACACTATCGGTCGCCCGCGGTGAAGTGGTCGTGGTATGCGGCCCGTCTGGCTCCGGCAAAAGCACGCTTATCAAGACAATGAACGGACTGGAGCCTATTCAGCATGGCGAGATCGTCGTGGATGGAGTCAAGGTGAACGATCCCAAGACCGACATTTGTGCGCTGCGCGCGCATATCGGTATGGTGTTTCAAAGCTTTGAGCTGTATCCGCACATGAGCGTGCGCAACAATATCGCCCTCGCCCCTATCAAGGTACTGCGGCGCAGCGAAACCGAGGCCTACAAGCGAACCGAAGCGCTGCTGAAGCGGGTCGGGCTTGAGGGACATGCAGACAAATATCCTGCGCAATTGTCAGGCGGGCAGCAGCAGCGCGTGGCCATCGCGCGATCGCTCGCTATGGATCCTAAGGCCATCCTATTCGACGAACCAACGTCGGCCCTCGACCCGGAGATGATCAATGAGGTTCTCGAGGTGATGACCCAACTCGCCGGCGAGGGGATGACGATGGTCGTAGTCAGCCATGAGATGGGCTTTGCCAAGAGTGTGGCCAATCGCGTGATTTTCATGGACGCCGGCGAGATTGTCGAGGATCGCCCTTCGGGCGAGTTCTTCTCCGCGCCGCAAACCGACCGCGCTCAGCAGTTCCTCGCAAAAGTGCTGCATCACTGACAGTGCCGCGAACATCCGGGGCACGATGCGTTGCTGGTGCCGCCATTGCCATCTGACAACCTCTTTGTAAAGGTAATCCAAATGTCACGCAGCTACACGACGGTCGAACTGCTCAGCGAACTGGTCTCGTTCGATACGACCAGTCGCAATTCCAATCTCGACTTAGTGCATTTCATCGGTGATTACCTGAACGACTACGGGGTTTTCTGCCGGCTTATTCCCGATGAATCCGGGAAAAAAGCAAATCTGCATGCCATTCTAGGACCGCGACAAGCAGGTGGGATCGGGCTGTCCGGCCATATGGACACCGTGCCCGTCGATGGACAGACCTGGAGCGCCGACCCATTCAAACTACGCGAGGAGAACGGCCTACTGTATGCGCGTGGCGCGACTGACATGAAGGGTTTTGTCGCCAGTGCTCTAGCCGCCATACCGGCGGTGGCGCAGTTGGACGTGCGGCAACCACTGCACCTGTTGTTAACCTATGACGAAGAGCTCGGCTCGCTTGGTGCCCCCCGGCTGATCGCGGACCTGCGCGACACTGGCCTCGTCCCGAACGTGTGTGTGGTGGGCGAGCCCAGCGAAATGAAAGCACTGGTCGGGCACAAGGGCAAGCTTGCTGTGCGGGTGAAGGTGCGTGGACGCCCGGGGCATTCGAGCCAGCCGGCTTTAGGTGTAAACGCCATTTACGCAGCCTCGGAGGCCATCGCCTTCGTGGCTGCGGAGGGACGGCGATTCGCCCTCGAAGGGCCGTTTGAGGACGGTTACGATCCGCCTCATACAACCACGCATGTTGGCCTTGTCAGCGGTGGTACCAGCCTGAATATGATCCCCGACCAGGCGGCGTTCGTCATGGAATGGCGCGTCATCGCCGCCAATGACCCAAAGGTCGAACTGGAGCGGCTAAAGGCTTACGTCGCCGAGGTCATTGAACCAGCCATGAAGCGGGTCGATCCGGAGTCCGGTTTTTCGTTCGAGGTTACCACCCAATATCCTGGGTTCCTGCTTGATCCCGACCATGATCTTGCGATCACGGTGAAGGATATTGTGGGGTCCAACGACACGATCAAGGTCAGCTTCGGCACGGAAGCGGGGCTATATCAGCAGGCTGGCATCACGAGCATCGTCTGCGGGCCCGGCAATGTCGCCCAAGCCCATCAGCCGGACGAATGGATTGCACGCAGCGAGCTTGACGCCTGCGACCGGTTCATCCTTGGGCTTGCCCAGCAGTTGATCTGATCGGGCTCGATACCATCCAAAAAAAGATGTCCCTCCGCGGGAGTGACGTATCTACCCACGCGAGGCAGCTATGACGGTGTTCATTTCCGAAGAGATATCCGGTCTACTTATCGACAGGCAACTGGCATTCGAGGGTGTCAAGGCCGCGCTGATTGCCGCAGTCGACGGATCGGCGACGAGCTTTCCCCCGGTTCAGGGCCATGGCACCGAGGTCCGCAATCGGTTCTCCGTAAAGTCCGCCGCAGCCCTTGGCCTTGGCATCACTGGGATCAAGATCGGCTCCTACTGGCCCGACAACGCCCGTCGGCATGAGCCGCGGCATAATTCCTGCGTGCTGTTCTTCGATGAAGAGTGCGGCCGGATCGTCGCGGTCGTAGAGGCCGGCATCGTCAACGGCTATCGCACGGCGGCCGCCAACGCCGTTGCGGCCGCCTGCTTGGCGCGGCCGGGTTCCGAAACGCTGGCTGTCTTTGGAGCCGGCAATCAGGCGCGGTTCGAAGTGGCGGCAGTTCGCGACGTGCTCCCCATCAGAACGGTTCTCATTGTCAATCGCGATGCCGACAGCGCCGTGCGGTTCGCCGCGGAATTGTCCGCCGAGGGGTTGGATGCGCGCCCATCATGCGCCAAAGACGCCTGCCTGTCTGCCAATATGATTATCACCGCAACGGCAGCGCGCGCGCCTTTGTTCGATGCGCATTGGGTCCGGGCCGGTACGCATCTGGCCTGCATGGGTGCCGATGCGGTGGGCAAGCAGGAACTGCCACCGGAGCTGCTCGCCAAGGCCAGCCTTTATGCTGATCTGCCGTCCCAATCCGTTAGGATTGGTGAATTCCAGCATGTGGCCAGATTGGTGGAAGAAGGCCATAAAAAGATCGTCGCTATCGGGGATGCATTGCGCGGCCAGGCCGCCGCCCGTCAATCCGACGACGAGATCACCGTTTTCGACAGTTCCGGCATCGCCCTGCAAGACATTTTCGTGGTCGAGCGTATTCTTGCCCGCGCGATCGCTGAGGGCTCGGCGGTGTCGCTGCCGGGCACTGCATGACGAGACATGACCTGTTCAAAAAACCGCTTTCCGCATTTCCCGATCACGCTTTCGAGAATCGTCTCAGACAGTTTCCTCGATCCACTGCCCGCCGATGACCAGCCCGCGCGAGACTAGGCGCTTGTCGCCATTCATACTCTCGCCAGTGCTGTCCTGATAGGGAAACGATCCCGCCTCGATTTCGAGGATGGAGGCGTCGGCCGGTGCGCCTATTTGCAGAGTTCCAAGCTCCAGGCGGCCGATGGCGCGCGCCGCAGCAGAAGTGACCCGTGTCAGCACATCCGGCAGCGGCATACCCAGGCAGAGGAATTTCGACATAGTGACCAGTAGATTGTGGACCGGTCCGTTAATGTTGCCAAAATGGATATCGGTGGAGATGACATCGGGCGGAAAGCCCGCTGCCAGCATCTGATTGGCAACGTCGAAATTGAACGAGCTACGGCCGTGGCCAAGATCGAACAGGACGCCCCTTTCGCGGGCATGCAGCACCTCTTGCTTGACATGTCCGAGGCCGTCCACCGCCGCGTTGGGACGTGGCCTGTAGCAGTGAGTGAGAATGTCGCCTTCACGCAGGCGGTCCAAGATGTTCCCCAGTCGCGGTGGCGGCAGCTCCACATGCGCCATCACCGGCAGCTGTGCCCAATCGGCAGCTTCCAGGGCGACGTCGAGAGCCCCTAGAGCGAGCGCACCCGATTCGGTGGCACCAAGCCGAACCTTGATGCCGACAATGACGTCCCGGTTCTTATCGGCAATTTCGAAGGCCGCCTTGGCGCTCAGCAGACGGTAGTCGGCGGCCTCTTCTACCATCATGTTGATCCCGTAGTTGAACAGGCCCGGCTGCGAGATGTTGAGAAAAGCCAGGACACGTGGTCGCGCCTGTTCGATGATGAACCGGCGAAAACCGGCAAAATTGCCGGCGCCGCTGGAGCCCGCATCAACCAAAGTCGCCGTTGCGCCGGCTCGGGCTACCGTGTCGGCTTCGACGCCGAGATAGGTCGCGCCCCAGTAGACATGGGTGTGGATGTCGATAAGGCCGGGCGCGATGATCGCCCCTTTGACATCCACCGATTGCCGGCCTTCAAGGCTGCATTCTGCGGGGACCAGTGCGGCTACGCGTCCGTCCTTGAACGCCACATGGCCATTGAAATCAATGCCGTTCGGCGGATCGAGAACATGCCCGTTGGTCAAGACAAGATCATACATGCCTATACCCTTTGCGGCTCGCCCGAAGCGCCTTGGAAGATCTCGGTCATGCGGGCCGTCGCCTTCAGGCCGGTGCCCGTGAGCAAGACCACGGTCAAGTCCGCAGGGTTGATCGCACCGGACGCAACAAGCTTTTTCGCCGCCGCGGCGGCGGTCGCGGTGGTGGGTTCTACATACATGCCCCTTCCCGCCAAGCTACGAACCGCCGCGATGATCTCGTCCTCGCTGGCCGTCACGGTCATGCCGCCGGAACGCCGGAGTGCCTCAAGAATCTGCCTGATGCGGATGGGGTGCTTGATCGCGGTCCCCTCGGCGATTGTCGGTTTGGTCTCCACTGGCACCAAGCCGTTCGCCCCTGCAATGAAGCTGGCGTTGATTGGCGCGCAATTGGCCGGTTGTGCACAGAACAAGCGCGGCCGCCTCGCAATCTGGCCGGCGGCAAGCAGTTCGGAAAAGCCGATGTCGCAACCCAATATGTTACTACCAGCGCCCGCCGGAATGATGATGTTGTCGGGGACTCGGAAGCCAAGATCCTCCCAGAGTTCATAGGCGAGAAGCTTAGTCCCTTGCAGGAAGAACGGTTGCCAGTTGTGGCTGGCATAGAAAATCTCGTTGGACTGGCGGATCGCTTCTTCCTCGGACTTTTCGCGGGCACCGGGCACCAGGTGCACTTCGGCCCCGAGGGCCCGCATCTGCGCCACCTTGGCCGCCTGCGTCGAATCTGGGCAGAGGATGCGTACCTTTAGACCGCCGGCAGCACCGAAGGCCGCCACCGCAGCACCGCCATTGCCCGAGCTGTCTTCCAATATGGCGGAAATCCCGATCTGCCGCAGGTATGAAATCATCACCGAGGCGCCGCGATCCTTGAAACTGCCGGTCGGCGCGAACCATTCCAGTTTGAAGTGGAGCGGGGTGCCCTCATACTCGACTTCCAGCAGCGGTGTTAGGCCTTCACCAAGGCTGACCGGCTGGGCAATCTCGATCGGCAGGGCCGCCCTATAGCGCCAGATGGAGCGGTTGGTCGTGTCGATGTCAGCCTTACTGATGCCCGGAAGCGGCGTGATCATCAGCGCGCGCCCTTCGTCTGACCGCCATCGCGCTTGTAGCAAGGGGTATCGCGTCCCATCTTCGGGGTCAAAATACGACGGAAGTTCAGCCGACATCATTAGTGTTTCCTGTCATAGCATGTCCGATATCAACACTGAGTAACAGGTTGTTAGCGGGCATGGCTTGGGCCAATGTCGAACCGACAGGCGCTCGATGCTTTGTTGGCCGCAATTGGACTCAACAGAACCCCGAAGCAAACGAAGGTCAAGGGTGGTGCGCCGACCCGGTCCATGTTACTGTCTGTCAGATTCGGACAAAACTAGTTAGTCAGGTTTAGACATGGTGTCAACTCCCTCGGAGCGCGACTTGATTTTGCGTGAGGCGACCAAGATCGTTGAGGCGTTAGGACAGGCCCTCGCACCCCTGTGCGAGGTGGTCTTGCACGACCTTTCACGGCCCAATAATGCCATCGTGAAAATCGAAAACAATCTGTCGGGCCGCTCCCCGGGCGGGCCGGCTACTGAACTGGGTCTCGCCCGCATCGCCGATCCAGACTTTCCGGACATTCTTGCCAATTACGAGAACCGATTTTCGGATGGACGTCCCGCCAAGAGTACGTCCATTGGGCTCAAGGACTCGGAAGGCAATTTCGTCGCGGCAATCTGCCTCAATATGGACGTGTCCTACTTCAGATCGATCGCGTCCTATCTTGAGCGGATTACCCAGACACATCCTCTCGAAAATGGCAGGCACGACACTATCGGGGTGGCGCCTCAACCGAGCGTGGCAAGCGCGATCAGTTCCTACGCGGCCAGCTGCAACAAAGATCCGCGGTCGCTGAACAGCGATGAGAAATGCGAGCTGATCGGCAAATTGTCGCAAGATGGCTACCTCGAGCGCCGCGGAGCGGCCGAGCAGATCGCCCAAATCATCGGAGGCTCGCGCAGCAGTGTTTATTACTATCTGGAACGTGACCGGAAATCCGCGCCAACTAATGACTAGCGTCATTGTGAGCGAGCAACTGAGAAGTCGTGTTTGCACTATGCGAAATGCTTAGCACTACTTTGGCAGATTCGGGCAAGGCTGGTTTGGGCATCGTAAACTTAACGGCAACGAGGGCAGGCAATTCCACCGGCCTATTTCGCCGATCATGCTCGGGCGATTTTCGCCCACAGGTTCATCGCGGCTGAACGCAATTCGCGATAATGCTTGGAAGGGATGTCGTGGCGCGGGATGTGGAATAGGTTGGCGATTGGGTCATGGATGGAGACAAAACGTTGTAGATGTTGCTGTGACTTGAAGCGTTTCATGATCCGCTCTCGTCGCCGGACTGGCTGGTGAGAATTCTCCGCCCGATTATTCAACCCTTCTCTATTCGGCGTATTCAGGTCAAGCGCTTCGAGCCTTTCCATGTGCCCGGACATCAGCGTCTTTCGCAGGCCCTTGCTTCTCTACGGTGAACGGCCCAACGCCCAAACGTCCTGCCAGAGAGACGACCACATAGCATCCATGCAGATAGATGGCCGGCTTAAATGGCAGGCATCTACGGGCTATGGCAAACGAGCTTTGGTTGAAACAGCGATGGGTCGATACAAAGGCGTCATTGGACCACGTTTGCGCGCTCGGTCATTCCTCGCTCAACAGACAGAAGCTGCGATCGGCGTCGCCATTCTTAACCGAATGCTCGCCTGCGGACGCCCGAAATCCGTTCGTTGCCAAGCATCGGAGGGAGCAACCAAATAAGCGGACCCATCAAAGAACGAGCTCTGCTCATTGGCTGATCCGCGCACCAACGCCCATCAGACCCGACCGTCACCAGGTCCATGCCCCAGACACATCGTAATCGCCAGGTCCGAATATTTCGGCTGGCCGCCACGCGATTTCCTTCGCGGAGCCAGCCATTGAGAAATCGCCTCATCGCTTATCCAGACCGTCAAATCGCCGCGCCGGCGAAGGCTTTCATTATACGTCGCCCAATTCGCGACCTTGAACTTCTGTTTGGGTATCTCGTGCCGACGGCCTTCATTGTGCTTATGCGGCATCCAAAATATCCTGCGACCAAAAACCGTCGCCTCATATCAGTAACCCGGGGATCGTTGCAACAACGCCGCTCTAAGGGATCACCTTGTGGTCACCATCGGATCAGGGATTTTGGTCAGGGCTATTCTGACCGTTTACACTGCGCCCCTTCCACAATGGCAGAGAAACGTCGGCGATCAATCCCGACCCATCGGCTCGCCCTGCGAGCGTAAAGCTTCCGTGATGGCTTTCGACAATCGCCGCGACGATTGACAATCCCAGCCCGCTTCCGGGTGTGGTGCTACCGCTGGCTCGGAAGAAGCGGTGCAGGACCCGGGCGCGCAGCTCCGATGGAATGCCAGGCCCCGAATCCTCGACGCGCAGGAGCAAAGCCCCCTCGCCTCTTGCCAGGCGAACCGTGACCCAGGCGCCCTCGGGAATGTAACGCAACGCGTTGTCGACGAGGTTCCGCAACATCGCCGCCAGGAGATCCGCATTGCCGCGGACCGTGGCATCAAGGCCGGGCTCCACCTCGAGCGCCAGATCGATGCTGCGCGCGACAGCCCGCGGCGCCATCAAGGCAATCGTCTCGCGCGCAAGCTCTGCCATGTCGATCGGCTGGGCTCCTTCTCCCAGCGCGTCATGCTCGACTCTTGCGAGCGCCAGAAGCTGTTCGACGATCCGGGTGCCACGGTCAGCGCCGATGAGGACATCCGAGATTGCCTGATGGCTCTCGGCAGCATCTTTGGCATGGCTTGCCACCTGCGCATGCGCACGTATTGCCGCAAGCGGTGTGCGCAGTTCATGCGCAGCGTCCGCGGCAAAACGGCGGTCACGTTCGCGGGCAACCGCGATCCGCGCGAAGAGGTTATTGAGCGCCCCGACCAAAGGCAGAACCTCGGTCGGCACGGATTGGGGACTGAGTGGCGAAAGATCCGCCGGCGACCGCTGCTTCACGCCTGCCGTCAGCCTCTCCAGGGGCCCAAGACCCCATCTCACAAGGCCCCAAATGAGGACGGCCAGTAGCGGCGCGGCGATCCAGACCGGATGGAGTATATGGGCAGCGACACGCGCGGCAAAACTCGCGCGCACGTCCTGCCGAACCGCCACCTCGACCCGAGTGCCGGCATTGTTGGATGCGCCATAGACGCGCCAGCCCTCGCCCTTGTCGATGATGTCATTAAATCCGGCACGCCATTCCCCCGCCGAAGGGTTGAAATCGGCCGAGGTATGCGGCCGGCTGGTGGGGGTGAGGATGCGATAGGAAAGGCGCTGACCGGGCTGGAGCTCCCCCATCAGGTCCGTGGACAGTGCGTCTGGAGGTAGACGGTCCAAAAACCCAAGCATCACTTCGGCAGATTGCTGGAGGTGTTCGTCGGTCACCTCGTCAATCAGGCTTCGCGTATCGAAATATGTGAAATAGGCTGTCGCGAGCCAGGCCGTAACCATGCCTCCGCACAGCGATAGGACGAGTCGGCGGCGTAGCGAACCGGTCATGGCTGGGCCGGTACGATATAGCCCACACCGCGCAGGGTTCGGATGACGTCCGGAAACAGCTTGCGGCGCAGGTTATGAATATGCACTTCGACGGCATTGCTGTCGATCTCCTCACCCCAGCCATAGAGTTGCTCCTCCAGCTGGCTTCGGGTCAGAACGCGCCCGGCATGCATCATCAGGCCCTGTAGAACAGCAAATTCACGGTTCGAAAGGGCAACAGGCACCCCGTCCAGTGTCACATTATGGGCAGCCGGATCGAGTGTCACTCGGCCATTGTGGAGCACTGGCATCGCCTCGCCCTTAGACCGACGCAGCAGCGCCCGCAGCCGAGCCTGCAATTCATCCAGATCAAAGGGCTTAATCATGTAATCGTCGCTGCCCGCATCCAGACCCGATACACGCTCGGCGATCGTGTCGCGTGCAGTCAGCACCAGAACCGGGGTCTTGTCCCCTGCTGCGCGTCTGTGCTGCAAGAGGCTCAGTCCATCCATGCCGGGCAGGCCGAGGTCCAGCACGACGGCATCGTAGGTCGTGGTGGCAAGCGCGGCATCGGCATCTTCGCCATCACACACCCAGTCCACCGCAAAACCCGACTGGCCAAGTCCGGCGACCAGGCCACGACCCAACAATGTGTCGTCCTCGACCAGCAACAGTCTCATCGCACCCGCCCATCGATATTCTTGGGAACTCAGCGGATGCCCGCCCGACGAAGATCGGCGGGCAGGCCTTGTAGCAGTCTGGCATCTCCGGTCGGCGGGAACAATCCCGTGCTCACCGCCTATCTATTTGATCGGCTGCCAGTTGGCGTGTTCAAAATGGGTGCCGTAGGCATTCAGAGCTTCCACGACCAGCACCGCCCCGGCGCGCGGATCGGTCTCGTTCTCAAGCCCGGATACCCCGTCGAGCATATGGCCGAGCACGATGTGGAATTGCTCGTCCACCTCCGGCGTCAGCTTGCAGTTTTCCACCATGAAATCGACCTGCGCCTGGATTTCCCCGGCAAGGGCCTTGTAATCGGCCGGGGGCAGCGTGCTGTCGTGGATCGAGGACAGCCGCGGGGCGAGCGCACTGCGGATGGCGTTCATGCCTTTCAGCATGTTTTCGTCGCCTTGCCATTTCGCCTGGCCATTGAGCGTTAGTTCGATCGCGGCACTCTGGTGCCCTTCATGGCTTGTCGTCTCTGCCCAGGAGACGCCGGTCGAGAGACCAAGACCGAGGACGAGAACAGGCAAAATAAGGCTTCTACGGATGTACATCTTCGTGTTTCCCTTTCAAGACGAGAGGAGTTTCTCTTCGCCAGGTGGGATTAGCCTGCCCAGCTTATGGCTCGCTTAAGTGCCGAAAGGAAATTGAACAGCAAGATTGACGATACGCCCTCGACGCAGGAGCGTAGACCACAATTGATGCCTCACCCGCTTTGGGCAATCCAAACGCCCAACCGATCGTAACTGCCTGGCGATGACCGCAGAGGGGTCTCAGGCTCGTGAGCGTGGTTGCAGCTCTCCTTCGGTCGGTCCATAAGACGCGAAACTTGCCAACAGCGCCACTGCATACTTAATTGAATTTCGGCAAACACGCAGTGTGGCTAATCGAAGGCGGGGGCTGGGTATACTGGTTCGCAGAAACAGTCCTATTCCGGCCTGCTTCTTTTGCTCTATATAGGGCATCATCCGCAAGCCGAATGTAGCTCGCTGGTGTGAGCGTTTCAGGATCTCGGGTTTTCAGGCCAATTGAGACGGTAACAAAAATGCGCTCGCCGGCATCCGTTTCGAACGACAAAGACTCAACAATTGTGCGGATACGTTCCGCCATCACCACCATTTTCAAAACATGATCACCTGCCTGATGACCATAGGTATCGTTGAGGATTTGAAAAAATCGATATCGATTAACAGCAGCGAGACAGGCATTTTGTCACGGTCTGCTGATAAGCACACTGAGGACAAACGTTCATCGAATGCCGCGCCAGATAGGTAATGCGACCCGATCGCATTGGCGACCGGGACATTGATCCACCCAGGCCGAACTCGCCGGCGGGGCCGTCGCGCCAAAATCTGATACTCGAAAAGCCCTCAATTACGGCAACATCCTGATCCACTTCCGAAAGTGCGGTACGGGGTAGGCTCGTGCATCCACTCATCAAAACCATCAGAATGATCGTCAAAAGAGTGGCGCGTAAGAACCGACGCGCGGACAGTTCTTCCGTTTTCCAATGTCTCGCTGACGACAAGTTCGCCCATAAATGCTGCGGATTGACAGGGGAGGGCAGAGACTGGTTATGACATTGCTAGAGCCAACAGAACTCCTCATGGTTGCGATGTGTTCGATGATACTCAGGTGCTGGTTCCTTTCGAGACAGTGTGTGAGCCATCACCGATTTGCGAGCCCGCCCGCAGCGACGCTTCTGTTTCTCGTCGCGCCCGGCCGGCACGGGCCAGCCCCAATTCGGCGAGGATTGCATAAAGCGCCGGCAGCACCAACAACACCAAGGCGGTAGACGTGAGCAGGCCAAACACCACCGAGATCACCAGCGGTTTGAGCGTCTGTGCCTGGGTCGAAGTTTCCGTCAGCAATGGTGCCATCCCAAGTATTGTTGTCGTCGCCGACACGAAAATCGGCCTGAACCGCGCCCGCACGGCTAACCCCGCAGCCTCAGCTACGGTTACCTCGGGACCGGCTTTGTCCTTGATCACTTCAATCAGCAGGATAGCGTTGTTCACGACGATCCCGGCCAGCGAGGCGGCCCCCACCAATGAAGGCATCGAAATATTGTATCCCATGGCCGCATGGCCCCAGATCA